>Ga0126373_10001619_pt1 | contig 16125 bp, 19 predicted proteins | sample PanSoiMetPlot_11_FD_92545 | JGI IMG/M metagenome (GOLD analysis project Ga0126373, IMG submission 92545) | Tropical forest soil microbial communities from Panama - MetaG Plot_11 | ecosystem: Environmental > Terrestrial > Soil > Tropical forest > Bulk soil | place: Panama | collected 2016-02-17 | reverse complement strand
TCGCACTCCCGCGTCGTCGTCCTAAATGTCGACTGCACCGGACCGTCGTAGCGGAGCATCTCCTCGATCGCCATCTTGAGCCCAGCGGGATTCGCGCGCAGCGCCGCCATCGCGGCAGGATGCCACCCAAGCGCTAGCATCCCGTTGCCGATCAGGTTGGTCGTCGTTTCATTGCCAGCGAGCAGGAGCAGCACCGCGAATGCGAGCAGCTCGGCGGCGCTCAGCGTCTCCGCGTCCGCCTCATGATGCGCGACCAGCGCGCTTACCAGGTCGGGCCCCGGATCCTTGCGCCGTCTTTCGATTTCGCTCGCGAAGTATTCGTTGAGCTCCGCCGCCGCCTGCTTCACGTCGTCGGGCATCGGCATGCCGGGCGGAGTGTTGTCGGATTCGATGACCTTGTCGGACCAGTGCTTGAACTGCTCGTAGCGCTCGGCCGGCACGCCGAGCAGCTCCGCGATAACCATCACCGGCAGCGGATTGGCGAGGTCGCGCATTACGTCGAACTCGCCCTTGCGCGCGACGGCTTCAGTCAACTGCGTGGCGATTTCGCGGATCCTGGACTCGAGCTGGCTGATGCGGCGCGGCGTGAAGTCGCGCGAGACCAGCCTGCGAAGGCGCGTATGCACTGGAGGATCGGAGCCGAGCACGGTAGGAGCGTCGCCGAGCAGCTTGGCCTGTTCGTCGAAGCCCATTTCCTTCGGCTGCACGCTCGAAAACGTCGCGTGATCCATCAGGACCGCGCGCACATCGGCGTAGCGCGCCACCAGCGCGAACTTGTAGCCGAGGTCGAGGATTCGCGGCGGCCCGGCGAGGAGGGGTTTGTAGTGGGGATATGGATTGGCGCGGAACGCTTCGTCCCACGGATTGAAGTAAATCGCTTCCGTTTGTTCGGCGGTAAGCTGTTCACTCATTGACTGTTACCTCCTGATTGTCGATCCGACCGAGGAAGATTCGCGCTTCTCAATAGATGAAGTGCCAGCTTCTTCAGCGTGTCCAGCGCACGCATGAATTCGGGTGGGTCGCTGTCGTCCGTGGCGGACAGCACCCGCTCCATCGCGAGCGATTCGAAATGGCAGAAGAGCACCGAGATCAGTTGGAGCAGCTCGGCCTCGCGTTCCGGTGGCCATCCGAGCACTTCGCCGAAACCGCGCGCGAAGCTCTCGCCGAAGTGCTGGCTGACCGCGCCGACTGCCTCATTTAGCGCGGGGTCAGTCCGGCTCGCCACCACCAACTCCAAATACGCGTAAAATGTAGAACCCTTGAACATGGGCCACATCTTGTCGATGAGATGAACGAGCCGCGCGTCGCGGTCGCCGGGCGGTGGCTCGGCCACAACTTGCGAGAGCTCCGTCAGGCGAATTGCAAAGACGTGCTCGAGGGCGCTCACAACCAGCTCGTCCTTCTTGGGGAAGTGATGGAGTTGCGCGCCGCGTGATACTCCCGCGCGCGTCGCGATTTCGGTGGTGGTGGTGCCGGCGTAGCCGCGCTCGTAGAGGCAGGCGACGGTGGCATCGAGGAGGCGGCGGCGGGTCTCAGCGCTTCGTTCTTCCTGCAGCAGGGACATTTGGTCGAGACAGCTGACTACGTTGAGCTACATGGTCATCGGCTATCACAATAACAGTCACGACTGATTGTTGCAAACAGTGCTGATTGTTTTTAGCCCGCAGTGACCCGTCATGACGTCTTCTTGGTGTCTTTGACGGTTGGCTCCGCCTTCCGCTATTTGCCACTAAAGCTGGGACGCCGCTTCTCCAGGAATGCGCGGACACCTTCTTTGTAGTCCTCGCTATCGAAGCATCGCGCGACCATCGTGGCGACGGTTTTCGAGTCGCGATCCTCGGGGTCGCGGATGCTCTCTCGGATCGCAACCTTCGCCGCCGCCATCGTGAGCGGCGCATTGGTCGCCATCTTGGTCGCATAGTCGCGCACGTAGGCGTCCAACTCGGCCTGCTCAACGACCCGATTCACCAAGCCCATCTGGTACGCCTCGTCAGCCTCGAAGAGCCGTGCCGAAAGCAGGATGTCGCGCGCGTTGGCGTGACCCACCGTATGCGCGAGCGCGATCACGCCGTCGAGCGGATACGCGAGGCCGAGCCGCGCCGCTGGGATTCCCATCCGTGTGCCGCGCGCCGCGATCCGCACGTCGCACGAAAGCGCGACCTGTACGCCGCCTCCGATACACACTCCCGAGATCATTGCGATCACGGGTTTGCGGGACTGGAGCAGAGACGAAATCGCGCTGCTCGGCGCGTCGCGATACTTGCGCGCCTGCTCGGCGTCGGCCCGCATCGCGGGGAACTCGGAGATATCCGCGCCCGCGATAAACGCCTCAGGCGTCGCGCCGCGCATGATAATCACGCGCACCGCCTCGTCGGACGCGAGCTCCGCCACGCCTTCCGCGATTCGCTGCCAGGTTCTAAGATTCAGTGCGTTGCGGACCTGCGGGCGGTTGAGAATCAGCCAGCCAAGCGGAGCCTCGTGACGCACTATCAATGGGTCTGCTGCAGTATTTTCGCTCACCGCCGGTTGCCTCTGGGTTTGGTTGGTTATGGTCGTGATCGAGCGGGCTTCGAAGTCGGATCTTGAGCACATTTGCGCGCTCGACGAAACGATACTCGGAAGTGGGCGGCGACGGCCAGCGATCGCACGCGCCTTTGCCGAGGGCCGCGTGGCTGTTGCGCGGGTTGACGGCGTGGTGCGCGGCTTCGTTATCACGGATACGAGCTTCTTCGATGAGGGATTCGTGCGGCTCTTGATGGTGCATCCCGAATTTCGGCGGCGCGGGCTCGCAACCTCGTTGATGCGCGCGGCGGAGCTCGATTGCGAGACCAACAAGCTGTTCACGTCGACCAACCAGTCGAACCTCCCGATGCAGCAGCTATGCGATCGGCTCGGCTACCAGAGAAGCGGCATCGTCGAGAACCTCGACGAAGGTGACCGGGAATTGATCTACGTGAAAAAGCTTACGCCTGGCGGCCGCGCCGAAAATTAGCGCCCGCCAGACGATGACGAATAGTCGATATCGCCGAACGCACGCATTCGTTGTTCTCTCGTGCTCGCGGTGTCGGCCGCGCACGGCCTAAGGCTTCTCTCCGAGCCACCCGGAATGACGCAGTGCTGGAACTGCCGCGGCTTGTTGTTGGGTGCTCTGTTACCCGAAATCGCGAGCCGCGTCCGCTACGCGCTACCCGTGCCTGGAGATTGCGACCAACGCGAACAGAGGCGTAATCAGCGCGCCTTTGGAAGTGGCAAAAGCGAGTTTGAAGATGAGAAAGTGTCCGAGCGAAATGCGCGCCGGCCCAACCTGTTTGGAACCTACGATCGCGATGGGAAGGACTCTCGCAACGCACGTTGCGCCGAGCAGGGGCGCTCGCCACAAAATGCGATTAGGTATCAAGACCCTTGACGCTCCGCTCTCCGGCGCTCCGATCGGCCGCTATGTTCTAGCGATAAATTTCACTAGCTCGTTGTCCTGCCCGCGTCGTGCACAATCTCCCCGCCAACGAAGGTAAGAATGCTCTCTGTGGCGGGCGGCGCCCCGACCGGAACCGTGAAAATATCCTGCGAGAGCACCGCCAAGTCAGCCAGGCTCCCTGCAACTATTGAACCCTTGTGGGTTTCTTCGAACTCCGCGTAGGCGGAGCCGCGCGTGTATGCTTCCACTGCCTGCTCGACCGTGAGCGCCTCCGAAGGCCGCGCAGGATGAGTCACCGCAAACATAATGTGCAGATAGGGATTGAGCGGACCGTCGGAGCCGAGCGCAAATGAAATTCCGCTTTCGATGAGAGAACGCGCCGGGGTGCAGCGGATCGGCTCCCCATAGCGCTCTATGAAAATGTCTCTGAACGCGAAATGGCTTGGATTCTGAACTACCGTCACACCCAAGTCCCGCGCGCGGGTAGCCAGATCTGGCTGCAGGCCATCGCCATGTTCGATTCTCACTCGCCTACCATTCCAGTTGATCCGCGCGGCTTCCGATTCCATCGCGTCGAGGAACAGCTCGACGGTGCGGTCGCCGACTGCATGCACCAGCAGCGGGTCCCCGTTTTCGACTGACTCGCGGAGCATCGCACGCATCTGCTTTTCTGGCAGGTAGAGTTCCCCAGCCCACCCTTTTCGGTCCTTGTACTCAGTCCGAAGCGCCGCCCGCCGTTCGAGCGGGGTTCCATCCAGCAGCCACTTGATGCCGCTCACTGTGACCCGCGAATTGCGATCGGAGCGGCGCGGCAAATCGCGACCTTCGTCCGGACCGCTAGTAGAAGGGAAGCGGATCACGCGAAGTCGAATCGGGAGCCTTGCCCTGTCAACCGCTTCCGCATACCGCCGAATCGGCGGCAAGGTCATGTTCTGTATCGAGGTAACTCCGAAGTGGACGGCCTGGGCCGCAAGCTGGCGAGCGCTGTCAATCATTTCCGCCTCGGATGCTGCCCGCGCCAATCTGCTCCACGGAGGCCACTGTGCGTAACCGAAGAGCTTGCCCGTGATGCGCTTGCTCCCTTCTATGCGCTCGCAGCATCCGCCGAGTGGATCCGGCTCCTCCTCGGAGATTTGGAGCGCGGCGAGCGCTCTGGTGTTGTAGACACTGCCGTGACCGAAGTAGGCCTTAAGCCGGACTGGATGCTCTGGCGCGACGCGATCTAATTCGAACCGCGTGGCGCGCGGATCGTTGACCACCTTGACCCCGGGAGTGCCCAAGATCCAGGTTCCGTTCGGTGCCTCCCTCGCCGCCGCCGCGACCTTATCCATCACGTCGTCCCAGCTTGGTTCCATGCTGGAGAATGACAACATGGTTGCGCTGGGGTCCGGCGTATGATGAAAGTGCGCGTCGTTAATCCCGGGAATCACGACGCGCCCGCGAAGATCGAATCGCCGCGTATGCGCCTCGCTCATCGCCGCAATATCGCTGCTTGCGCCGACCGCTAGGATGCGTTCGCCCGCGATCGCCACCACCTCAGCGTATTTGCGGGCGGGATCAGCCGTGAACACTTTGCCGTTAAGAAGGACGATATCGGGGCTCGAGCGCAGAGACTGTCCGCCCGCTTGGGAAGGCTCTTGCGACGCCATTATACTGCCAGCCTCCAGTCGCGTGGGAGTTCCACCAGTCTAGCCGCGAAAGGTATAGCGCTGGCTAGTAAGAACGCGACATCACGCCCAGCGTTCCGGCTTCGAGCTGAAGAGCTCGGAAAACGCCGTTGGGCTCTGGCCCGAAAACAACTTGAAGTCATGCACCATGTGCATCTGGTCATGATATCCCAATTCGTGTGCGATATTGGTCCAGGTCTGCTTGGCATTGTTGGCGGGCCGTGAGTGCCGCCTGGAACCTGACAATGCGAGCATAGCGCCTCGGTGCTACTCCAACTTGCGCAACAAACCTGCGCTCGAATTGGCGGATGCTCAACCCCGCGCGTGCGGCTGCGTCGGGGATCCGCAGCACGCCGCGGTCGAAAAGAATCTGATTCGCGATACGCGCGACCGCGTCGGGCCGATTCTTGAGCGCTATAACGCGTCGCATGAGGAAGTCGGTGGCAACATCAACGCGCGGCATGAAATCGCGGGTATCTGCCAGCCTCTGCTCGATCTCTACAGTGATTGCCCCAAGCACGGATCGCGCTTCGTGAGCGCGATCGGTAAGGTGCTGCATCGGCACGCCGAAGAGTTGAAAAAATCCTGAGGGCTGGAAATGTATCGTGAAAACTTCGAAGCGGCCATGGAGAACCAAGTCCACCCGACAATAGGTGCATGGGCCGACGACGACCGATCTAGGCGCAAGCTCGCGCGCGCTTAAATCGTGCAAACGGATTAGAAACCGCTCTGCCAGGTAGAACTCGATGAATTGGTCGGGACGCGCCGCAATTGGATAGACCACCTCGCCGAGTTCGAGCATCGCTTCGCGCTGCTCAAAGCAACGCACATAGGGGCGAAGGGCAGCGATCGGAGATACCGAACTTAGGCGCATTTTTGACCAGCATGGCTGGAAAGTGCCGAACTCGCGGTTTCCAAAATTAACCAGCAACAACCCATAAGTGAAGGAACTGATTCGAGAGGCGAGGGAACGCGCCCCATGCCGGTGCGCTGCTGCGCATTATTTTGAGGCATAGAAGCTTCGGCCTTGTATCACTTCAGCCAGGAGGTTCTTGTGTCGCGCGACCACACAGCGTCTTATCGATCAGCCCAGGCGCATCTCACAAAGCATCGATAGAATGCCGGCACCGTTCCTTCGCATTATGTGTTCCGGCTGGCTACGTTGAAACTTTGACGATGACGGGTGACTATCCCGTCCAGGAGCACCCGCCTATGAAGCTCTTTACCTTCGTCACGAGTCCCTACGCGCGCAAGGTCCGTATCGCGATGGACTACAAGGGCATCGCATATGAACCGATCGAGCGATGCTACTCGCTCGACCGCAGGCCCGATCTCCGCGACGCCAGTATCCGCGCCGAGGTGCCCGTGCTCATCCTCGACGACGGCCGCAAGATCGCCGACTCGACTATCATCTGCGAATACCTGGAGGAGACGCATCCGGCGCCGCCGCTCTACCCGCGCGACGCGTATGATCGCGCCCGGATGCGGTCGCTCGAGGATCTCTGCGATCGCGCCTTCGACGCCGTTTCCTACGGATACTTTATCGCGACGCTCCGCGCGGACGCGCCCGAGGCGCCCGCGATGAAGGCCGCGGCGAAGGCCGAATACGAGGCGCTCTTTAGGGTGCTAGAGCGCGAGCTCGGGAGCCGCGATTTCTTCTGCGGAGAACTGAGCGTCGCGGATATCGCCGCCGCCTGCCACGTGCCGACCGCGCGCGCGATGAACATCGATCCGACGAAGTTCCCATCGCTTCAAGCCTGGATGGAACGGATGCGCGTGGTTCCAGCCGTGGCGGCCGATCTGAAGCGCATGCGGATCGCGATGGCGAAGATGCACGATATCGCGTCGGAGCTGGTCGGTCCCGACGGGCGTATCCACTGGCGCGATAGCCGTCTCGAATGGCCGGTGCGCCACGGCTTCATCGATTTCGTCGCGCGCGAGTTCACGGGCGGCAAGATGATGTTCCCGCCCGACGCCGCCTAAGCGCCACCATTTTTGCGTGCCGCTCGAGATTAGTCGAAATCTATCGGCGTCGTTCGACCAGCTTTAGAGCGAAACGCCTGCCGCGTAGCGGCGAGGGCGACTCAAAAGAGGAAAACGCCCATGAAGCTTTACGAATTTCCCCCGACCCGGTCGATTCGCGTGCGATGGACGCTGCAGGAGCTCGGCGCCGATTTCGAGGCCGTCCGAGTCAACATGCTCGCGGGCGAGCACAAGAGCCCCGAATATCTAAAGGTGAATCCGGCAGGTAAGCTCCCCGCGCTGGTCGATGGCGACGCAGTGCTGACAGAGTCGATCGCGATCGTCCTCTATCTCGCGGAAAAATATCCCGACAAGCATCTGATTCCCGCCGACCCTGTGGAGCGCGCCGAGCTTTATCGATGGCTACTGTTCGCCACGACCGAGTTAGAGCAACCGCTTTGGCGTATATCGAGGCATTCCAATCTGTATCCTGAAAACCGACGCATCCCCGCCGATATCGAGCTTGCAGGCGATGACTTCAAGCCGATGGCCGCGGTGCTCGAGGAGCACATGAAGGGGCGCCAGTTCGTGGTCGGCGATTCGGTGACGGTTGCGGATTTCGTGATGGCCTACACTCTCGATTGGGCCAGCGAAGCGGGTCTCCTCGCGGGCTTCCCCGGCTTGAATGCATACATGGAGCGGATGTACGCGCGGCCGCGCGCGCCGATGAGGATCGCAGCCGCGATGAAGAGCGTCGGCCTCTGAGGCTTCATATTTCGGACCGGCCGGTCCGCGAAAACCTCGTGAAGAGCGCCGCGGCTCGTGCTAGGTTTTTGACCTAGCGGGCTCCCGCACGCAATGGCAGCCCGGCCAGAGAGCCGAATTGGAACCTCACATACTTGAGCGCGCCGCCCATCCGATTTCCCGGCGCGATATCGATTCCAACGTCCTCAAGGTTCTCTATCGCCTGATCGGCGCCGGGCACATCGCGTACTTGGTCGGCGGCGGCGTGCGCGACCTGATGCTCGGGCGCCGGCCCAAGGATTTCGATGTCGGCACCTCTGCGCATCCGCAGCAGGTACGCGATCTCTTCCGCAACTCACGCCTCATCGGGCGGCGCTTTCGCCTGGTGCACGTGTTTTTCGGTCCGCAGAACATCGAGGTCGCGACCTTCCGCCGCCGCGCCGAGGACGTCGAGGAGACCGAAGATCTGCTCATCCGGCAGGACAACACTTTCGGCACCGCAGAAGAGGATGCGTTTCGCCGCGACTTCACCGTCAACTCGCTCTTTTACGATCCGCAGACTTTTCACGTGATCGACTACACCGGCGGCGTCGAAGATCTGAAGGCGCGGCTGATTCGATCGATCGGCGATGCTGAGCTTCGAATGCGCGAGGACCCGGTCAGGATGATGCGCGCGGTGCGCTTTGCGGCGAAGCTCGGCTTCGAGATCGAGCGAGCCACGCGCGACGCGATCGAGCACCATCGCCACGACCTGCTGAAGGCGTCCGTGCCGCGCCTGGTCGAGGAGACGTATCGCACCCTCGGTCAGCCTGAGGCCGCGCGGGCGATCGTCCTAATGGAGGAGCTCGGGCTGCTCGAACCGATCCTGCCGTTCCTCTCTGCGCATCTTAAGCGGAGGGCGGGTGTAACCGCAGACGCGCCGACGGTTTGTAACCTCGGCGCAATCGGACACGCCATAGCGGCCGGGCTCGCGCCGGCACATCCGCTCGTGCTGGCCGCGATCTTTGTCGATTTCGTCCGCGCGCAGCACGGGATGCTGCCGGAAGCTCGCATCAACCTGCTCGGCGAGCTTCGCGCCCGCGGTTTCGCGCGCGGCGACACCGAGCATATGCGCCTCCTGCTCGACGCCTTTGAGATGCTGGCCGCACCGACGCGCCGCGCGCGACGCTTGATGCGGCGGCCCTACTTCCCCGAAGCGCGGCTGTTGTTCGAGACGATCGCGCCGAATTATCAAATCGACGTCGCCCTGACCGAGCGCTTTATCAAGAATCCCGACTCAGTCCTGGCACCGCCGCGCTTAGAAGGCGAGCGCGGTACGCGGCGGAGACGACGTCGGCGTCGACGCCGGCGGCGCGGTGGTGGTGGCGGCGCGATCGCGCAAGATACGCGCGGCCACGGTGCGGCGATTACCGCGCTTTCGCGACCCGACAATAACGGCAGGGTTCCCCATGGCGTGAATCTCGGTGAGGCATCTGCGGCTTTGGAACCGGTGCCGGCATCGTCTCACGAGGGCGAGCGTCCAAGCTAACGGATTACGCGCCTTGTCCGGTTTTCCAGCCTCAACTACGTTACTGAAGTCGGGGGACGGCAGCGCGAGGCGCGCGATCTCGTTCCTTCCCGCGAAAGAGGTTTCCCTTGCCGGCGAACAATCTACGCAGTGAAAAGATCTGGCTCGATGGAACCATGGTCCCTTACGATGAGGCCAACGTCCACGTCCTGACGCACAGCCTCCACTACGGCCTCGCGGTATTCGAGGGGATGCGCTGCTACATGTCAGACGACGGCCGCTCGGCGATTTTCCGCGCGCATGAGCATATCCGGCGGCTTCTCGAATCCGCGCACATCGTCGAGATGCCGATTCCGTACAGCGGTGAAGAGCTCGTGAAATCGTGCGCCGATGTAGTCCGTATAAACAAGTTGGCCGAATGTTACATTCGCCCGATCGCGTTCTACGGCGAGGGGGAAATGGGGCTCTCGGCACGCGGCAACAAGACACGGCTCGCGATCGCCGCCTGGCCGTGGGACGCATATCTCGGCGCCGACAGCGCGACCCAGGGCGTCAGGCTCAAGACCTCCTCTTTCGTGCGATTCCATCACAATTCGATGATGCCGGCGGCGAAAGCCTCCGGCCACTATGTCAATTCGATCCTCGCCGGCTACGAGGCGCGCCGCGACGGCTACGACGAGGCGCTCCTGCTCGACGCGCAGGGCTTCGTCGCCGAAGGAAGCGGCGAGAACGTGTTCGTTATCCGCGACAACGTGGTGCGGACGCCGCCGCTCACGTCGATCCTTGGCGGCATCACGCGCGACGCCGTGATGCGCATCCTGAGCGACCAAGGCTACGACGTGCGCGAGGAATATTTCGCCCGCGACGCCTTCTATATCGCTGACGAGTCATTCATGACCGGCACCGCGGCCGAGGTGACGCCCGTGGTCGAGCTCGATAGTCGCCGAATCGGCACCGGCAAGCGCGGACAGATCACGGTCAAAGTCCAAGGCATCTTCCACGCAGCGCTCCGCGGTCGCGAATCGCGCTACCGCGAGTGGCTATATTATGTTTGATTCGGCTGGAACTCCGCACCCAGGCTCGGCGTCTCATCTGGAGAGGAAAATACTGATGAAAATTATCGCGCTGGCTCTGGTAGCGACCGCAATCGTCGTCGTCGCGGTCACCTTTCGTCCTAAGAGCGCGCGCGCCGAGTTGCTAAAGGAAGGCGATATGGCGCCGCCATTCGCCACGCAAATGGTGGTCGGCCAGCAAGTCTCGCCCGTCTCGCTCGCCGACTTCCACGGCAAGAAAGTGATTCTCTACTTCTATCCGAAGGACTTCACCTCCGGATGCACCAAGGAAGCGTGCGCATTCCGCGATGGCTACGCGAAGTACCAGAAGGCGGGCCTGGTGGTGCTCGGATGCTCGATTGACTCAGCCGAATCGCACAAGGGTTTTATCGAAAAGTACAGGCTGCCGTTTCCGCTGCTGCTCGATCCGAATAAGAAGATCGCCAAGGAGTACGGTGCGGCCAATGGCATTCCGATACTCGGCTTCGACCGGCGCATCACCTACGTAATCGGCGAGGACGGAAAAATCCTGAAGGTCTATCCGAACGTCGATCCCTCGACGCATGCGACGCAGATCCTTAGCGACATCGGCACAACCCCAGCAGTGCCCGCGCCAGGAGCCGCCGATTCGACTCCGTCAGCTCCGGCTGCAAACTAAATGTTTTAATCCCTAAGCTGCGCGCGCGCCGCTCTCCAGGCAGCAGTGTTTTATATCGACTTGGTTACGCCGCCGTCGATGTCGTAAACGCTTCCTGTGATGAATGAGGCGCGCTCCGACGCGAGGAACGCGACCACTCCCGCGACCTCCTCGGCTTTGCCGAATCGCTTGAGCGCGATGAACTGATTGGCAAGATTCTGGAACACCTCCTGTCGATTCGCGCCGAAGCCGGGCATCGCCGAATCCGCTAGCTTGTCCCAGAGGGGAGAGTGGATGAACGCGGCGCAGACGCAGTTCACCAGGATGTTGAACGGCGCGAGTTCGAACGACGCGGACTTCGAGAAGGTCAGCAGCGCGGCCTTGGCGGTCGAGTAGTCATTCATGAATGCATTCGGGGTCTTCGCAGCGAGCGTCGACATGTTGATAACTCGCCCGCCGCCTCGGCTACGCATGTGAGACGCGACGCCGCGCGTGAATCGGATCGCACTCAATAAGTTGACTTCGAGACAGTAGCGCCAATCCTCATCGGAGGTTTCGAGCATGTGCGCCAGCCATCCGTCGCCGGCGTTGTTTACGAGGACATCGATTCCACCGAACTGCTTGACGGTCTCGTCGATCGCGCTTGCTACATCCTCCGCGCGCGTGACATCTGCCGACGTCGCGAGTACGCGGCCCCCATGCAATCGGAGCGCTTTGGCGGTCTCTTCAGGTCGTGCTTGCCTCGCGCACAGATCGCTACATCGGCACCCTCGCGAGCCAGCTCCTCCGCGATTGCCTTGCCGAGTCCTTTGCTACCACCGGTTACCAGCGCGACCTTACCCTTTAGTCCCAAGTCCATGTGGTTCCCGTGGGCGATCCTATGTTGCAAGACTTACCGAGTTCAGGTGTCTCGGCCGGCTCAGATCCGCGCCTAGCGAGTATCAGGGCATCACTTCATCTGGCAAGTAGCCGAGGCTCGTTGCCAGCATCACCGCGGCAGCCGCGATGGTTGGAGCGTCGTTACAATGTTCGATCAGCCCGACCAGGCCGCGCACGTGCGAATCAACCATCGCTTCAACGTCGATGCAATTCAGCTCGAAGCGATCGGCGTCGAAGAGCGCCTCGATCAGACGATTCGGATCGCAATTCGACTCGGCCATCGCTTCGCGCCGCGCTCGGCGCCAGAATTCACGCGGCTCGAAGCGTTCGAAGTCCACCAGTTCGGCGATTCGTCCTCTGAAGACGGGGATCAGCATTGCGTAGCGCGCCATGGCGGCTAGATGCGCGCCGACCTCTTGCGTCGCGAGGAACTCATCGACTGTGCCGTCAATGCCATACACGCCGAGCGAACCTACGGCCGGTTCGAGCGTGACGAATCGTTCGGTATCACCATCGCGCTCGAGGCCGAGCGGGTACAGCCGGCATGCGAGCGGACGGCCCGCATGAACGCTGCATCGCACGCCTTTAAGCGCGCCGCATCGGCCGTCATCCTTGAACCTAAGTATCGAGCCGCGCCGAATCGTGAAGCGCCGCACCGCCGCCGAGGTCGAAACTCCCGCGGCGCGCGCCATCAGCAGTACATCGTAAGGCGAGAGTGCGATTACCTTGTCGCGGCAGCATCGCCCGCAGGCGTTGCAGACATACGAGAATGGGCTCTCTCGATTCACGCGCGCAGATCAATATAGCGCGAGCATCGCCGCGAATGTTGCGACCTCATTTCGTCTTTGAAGCTACGCCGCCGAGGAGACGACCGATCAAGGGCGCAACCATCTTTCTTCGCCGCGCCGGCGAAGCGCTTCAGCGCGCTGGTCGCGCGGCGAAGGCGTCGGGCCCGCGCGCAAATACCGATCGGCGAGCTTGAGGCAGGGCTTGACGAAGAAGTCGCTTTTCGAAAAGCCTCATTTCTTCGGCGCGCGCGCAGATTCTCGTCCACCAGCGCTACCTGGAATGAACGCTTGAAAGGTTAGATCAACGATGGTGGGGCTGCACGCTGCACCCTAGCTGCCGCGGATCTGGTCGGCGAAGTGCGCGGCCTGGCCCGGACCCTCGGCCACCGACACTTCTAGCTCGATCACCTCCGCCAGCTGGCCCCGCGCGCGGAGCGCCGCGGCCAGCTCGCGCCAGATGTAACGCGCGAGCTCCTCGGCCGAGCTATGCACGATCGGCAGCAGCGCAACGTCGCCGGCGGGGAACACGAACTCGTCGCGCTCGTAGCGCACGCGCACGCGGCCCGGTTCGACGGTTTCAATCGCCAGGCAATCGCTCCCGGCCGGGATAATCGTCCGCTCGTCGAGCCGGTCGACGATTTCCTTGGTCAGCTTCTTGATGAGACCGAAGTCGAGCACGTAGCCGGTGTGCGCGAGGCGGCCCTCGACCTTCACGCCGACCTGGTAGTTGTGGCCGTGCAGCGGCTCGCGAAATCCAGGATAGGCGATAAAGTGCGCCGCCGAAAATTTCAGGTTCTCCTTGGCGACGCGGATTGAGAACCGTTCGGTCACGCGTCGATCCTTACTCGTCCCTCGCAAGCGAGAGAAGCCGCTCGAACGCCGCGCACCGCGTGGCCGCAAAACGGCTCTGGTAGCCGGTGACGTCGAGCGAGGTGGCCTCGGCAAATCGCCGCGGCTCGCCCTCGGCCGCGCGCGCGAGCCGAACCGCGAGCTCGCGGGCCGCTTCGGAATTCAGGTCAAGCGGCTCGATCAAATCGCCGACCTCGATACCATGAAAGCCGCCGAGCAGACATTCGGCGATATACTCCAACTGCCCGGCGCGATCGATTTCGAACTTCGTCACCGCGAGCGCCTCGCCCAGCGCCATCACGCGCTCGATCCCGTAGTGGCGCCGCCACGAAATCACTTCGGGGTCGCCGCTCCCCTCGAAGCCTGAACCGATCGCGACTATCGCGACCCGCCCGTCGTCGAGCGCTACCGGATGGAAAATGTACCCGGGCGAAGTCTGACCGACGAATGCCCTCAGCGCCCGGCGATACTCGAGCAGATCGTGGTTCGTCTCGCTCGCTACTCGGGCGAGAAATTCCCCGACCCTAAGCTCCGCGCGATCGGCAAGCGCAAGCAGCTTCTCGAACAGGTCGGGGCTGTATTCCTCCCGGCGCGCGATCTTGCGCGCGTCGGAACGATCGAACGTGAGCAGGATTGCGCCGATGCCAGCGCGGGCGTTGCCTGCGCAATGCCCGGTGATCGGTGCGGTGCGCTCGACGGGTTCGATATCCATCGCGAAGTAACTGCCGTGGCTGGACCATTTCGCGAGGCCACGCTTGGCGTTTGCGAGCACGACCGGCTCGGCATCGAGCGCATAGAGGCGGCTCTCGGCCCTGCGCCGCGGGCCGACCAGGCCGTAGCCGCTCAAGAGCGAGCCGTAACCGATGACCAACAGCCGCTCGTTGTGCGATGCCACTTCGACGAGCTTAACCGACGCTAGATGTCGTCGGGACCCGGATAGTACTTGTCGGCGCCCAGCGCGTCGACCGCGGCCCAAAACTCCGGACCGCCCGCCTTCATCGGATCCTCAAGCGCCCAGGCCTGCCGTTTGTAGTTCCAGCTCTCGGGACGAAGTCGCTTGGCTTCCTCGAAGTAAGGCTTGGCGGCGTCGCGATGTGCGTGCTCGGCCAGATATTCGCCGAGACGGAAATTCGCCGCGGCGCGAACGTGCGCGTCGCTCGGCGTATGCATGCGGCGCAGCACCTCCTCGCGCTTCGGCACAAAGCGGCTCGCGCTGCCCTGCGCGACCCAGTCGCGGAGCGCATCCTGGTAGGCCTTGCGCTTGCCTTGCAGCTCGGCGAGCGCCGCGGGCGGAATCGAAAAATTGGCGCGGTCCATCTTGCGGAACGCGTCGCTCACACCGGCCGGCTCGCTCGGGCGCACGATCATGCCCTGCTCGTCGATCCAGACTGCACTCGGCACGTTCACCATGTCGTAGAGTTCGGCAACAATATGTTTACGATCGATGACGCATGGATAGGTCGGGCTCGCCGCCGCGATCCATGGCTCGGCCGCCGCGTTGCCGCCCGAGTCAAAGGCTACCGCGAACGGCACGAAGACCTCGGGCCCCAGTTCTTCGTAGAGAGCCTGCCACACGGGCAGGTCAAGGCGGCATCCTCACCACGAGGCCCACGAGACGAGCAGTACCTTCTTGCCGCGATAGTCCGAGAGCCGGTGCCCGCGGCCGGCAAGATCAGGCAGCTCGAAGTCCGGAGCTTTGAGCGAGGTGAGCGAGCGCCTACGTTCCGCGGCCGCCTCGCCGATGCACCACACGTCATGGGCGGGGTCGGCGACCACCGGTTGTCCGAGCAGGCTCGCCAGCGCGACCAAGTTGTAGCGGTTGCCGGCGACCAGTTCGCCGGCGCGCGCCGGTGGCACCGGAATGCACACGTCGGCTTTGCAGAACCCCTCATGCTTATGCGCCCAGCCGCTGACGCGTTCGAGGTCCTTCGCCGAGAGCCAGAGCGCCTCGCCCGCGACCTCCGCGTTGATGCCGGCCGTGGTGTGTTCGCCGTAGATGATATCGACCAGCGCTGCCATCGAATATTCTCCGCGTGCCGAAACTTCCCGCGCCGAATTATCCTAGCGCCTGAGCCGCCGGGTTTAAATGCGCAAAAGCACGCCCGTAGCTGGGCGGCCGGTCGCCTCGCGCACGCTCTTTAGGTAGAGCCCGAGCTGGGCGCGGTAGGCTTCGAGGCGTGACGCGATGTCGTAGTCGGTCTTGAAATCGACGACGATCCACTGCGTGTCGCTGCGGTCGCGCGGCCAATAGAGCAGGTCGGCGATTCCTTCGACCGTGGTCCCGTCATCCAGCTTAACCAGCAGCGGAAATTCGCGCATGGCGTGGCGCGCCGCGCGCGCTTCCCCGATTAACGGGGACTTTAGCGCGCGCATTACGGCTTCGCGCGCCGCCTCGATCTCGTCCGCCGGCGCGCCGAGAATCCGGCCCGCGCTCGCCGCCACCGCCGCGACCGCCAGAGCGTCCGCGTCGAATGCGACGCGAGTCATGGTCGCGTGCACGAGCGTTCCAAAGCGCTTTCCGCCCGGCCGCTTTGGCGCGCGCGGCACTTCCTCGATTCGGATGTCGCCCGCGAAGCTGAGCCCGAGCGCCGGCTCCTTCTCGGCCAATTCGGTGGCAGATTCAAT
>Ga0126373_10001617_pt1 | contig 16136 bp, 9 predicted proteins | sample PanSoiMetPlot_11_FD_92545 | JGI IMG/M metagenome (GOLD analysis project Ga0126373, IMG submission 92545) | Tropical forest soil microbial communities from Panama - MetaG Plot_11 | ecosystem: Environmental > Terrestrial > Soil > Tropical forest > Bulk soil | place: Panama | collected 2016-02-17 | reverse complement strand
TGCGTCAGGAGACGAAGTGCGTGTCGCCAACGCTCGTGGTTCGTTCCTTGCAATCGCGGAGGTGAGCGATCGTATTCGACCGGGAGTGGTTGCCAGCAGCAAGGGCCGCTGGCCAGGCTTTTCGAAAGACGGCGCGACCATCAACGCCACGGTCGATGCGCGCGACTCGGACATGGGTTGCGGCGCGGTCTATCACGACAACCGCGTCCGCGTCGAAAAGGCACACTGATCGAGCGAGGCTCTTCATTCGCAATCGACAACGCCACTCTCGGGCGAGATGTTGGACGAATTGTCGTCCATCCGGAAGTGATCCTGCGACCCCCGGACCGCGCAAGATCGTGCCTCGGGGAGCTTCGACAGCCGTTCCCAATGCAGATAGGTAACGAGTAGTCGGCAAGTGTTTATCAACGAATCTGCTAGTGGCATGCGATCTTGTTACTCGGCCTGGTCCAAGCCGAGTCGAAACGGATTGCCGGCCTGCCCCGCGATGGCGTACCAGCCGGTCGCTCCTATATGCAGAAACCGTTTATAGGAAAACCCGAACCCCGTGTTCAGTTCGCTCGTTGCCGCGAGTACGCCCAGGCCGTCCGGAATGGTTTGAGCGGGCCTCCCCAAGCCGACGAATGGCTGTCCCCCGCCCACGTGCTGGCCTTTGCCTAGATTCTTCTGAGCAACTCGAATGTTGTCGAGCAGGATTCCCGCCGTATCCACGTCGCCGCTAAAGCCATCAATGTCGCGGTTTCTTGGTAAGCGTCGTGTGAGCAAGGCGGCCGCCAAATGTCCTGTTCCTTCCAGCCAAACCGCGCTGGGACTCGGCCGATTGGAAAATGGGTCCGAGGGTGCAATGAAGCAAGCACTTTCCGCGCTTTCGTTCTCCGCCAGCGGCGGCCGCATGCTTTGCGTGGCAAAGGTAACTCCCGAAACGCGAATGTTGCCGGTGAGATTGTTGTTGTTCAGCGTCGGAACCAAGTCGCTGTTGTAGGTCTGAGGTGTGTCTGTCACCGCAAGATTGGTTTTGCACCAGTCAATGGATGCGGCGTGGTCGTTGTTCAAAAACGCTTGGAAAGACCAATCCTGCACGTCTTCGGGAATGTTGTCTTGGCTCAGATTAGGATTAACGCTGACCCCGTCAGGCCCCGTACCGGTGAAGAAAAATCCCCCCGGGGCGTAAAACATGGCATCCACAAAAACGCGCGCGTGGTCGGCCCGGCCGGTCCAAGTCGCCGCGCCGCCTGTCAAGCTAGCCAGCATAGTGAAAAGTGCGTATACATCAATATTGTGCTCCGTTGATTTCACCTGGTTGGCGCCGACCGTAAAGTTGTACCCGCCTGCCCCGCGCGTATCGAAGGTGTTGTTGAAAATCCAACTCCCCAGCCGGACAGCGCCGTCCAGATAGGCCTCTTGTCGCGTGCGGTTCGCCAGTTGCGCAAGCGCCATTCCGGTCCACGCCAAATCTCCCGTGGCGCTGCCCTGGAAGAAGAAAGGGAAACCCGAGGGAACAATAAAAGCTCCTTTTGCATCTGGATGGTCCACAAAATAAGCTTGGCGCACTCGCCCGTCCGCCGCAGGATCGATCTGTTGCGCATACAGCAAACCATTTCCCAGCACCTCAGCACGGGTCAGGTCTTGTCCGAGCCCGCGCACCAGGCGGGCCATGATTTCGACGGCATTGTCGTAGACGAAGGCAGTGCTCTCCAATCCGATTTCGTCTGAATAGCTTTGCGATAACCGCGTCGTCGATCCTTGGGCGTAGGCGTCCATCATCGCGTCCAGGAACAAATATGCGTTTTGCAGTGAGGTTCGGAATCTTTCTGCGTCGCCTTGAAACAGAGATTCGGATTTGGCCTGTTCCTCTTGAGCCGCTCGGGCTAGCGCTGCTCCCGGAACCGCCGCTACTCCGGCTGCGGCGGCGGCAGCCGCCCCTGTTTGGAAAAGTCTGCGCCTTGAAAATTGGATGGAGGTCATCAGGACACCCCTCTTGGACTCGCGCCGTGACCCTTCGCCTGGGGCCAACTGACGCTGCTCAGGTGGGCCACTTAAGCGAAGATTATTCTGTCTCCCCCTATTTGATGTCAACCCCAGTTGCCGTTGTCGAGAAGGTCAGCGGTTAAGCCTATTTATGGACGTGCGGAGATTTGAGTCACTGATAACTCAGCCCCCCAGCATAAAGGCGTTCGATTCGCCATCAATTCGTTATCGCATCTTCCTTGAAGTGGAGACATCACATATCGAACTACGCCGCTAAGTCGGGCTTTATCGGTAAATGCTACGGCGTCAGGGAGGAGTAATCCTCGCTCAGTTGCGGGAGGGTTCCGCAAGGAGTTCCAATTCGATCATCGGAACGTCTCAGCCTAGTGGGGAAGCTGCCGCAGGATGACTGGATCTGTGATTTTCGTGTCTTCTGCCAGGAGAAACGCCTTGCTGAGAATAATCGCAAGCGTGCTGTCCCCTTCGAACGGCAGAAAAACTCGATACGGGGTCTTTACTCCGGTAGAGCCAATACTTTTGCTTGGGACGATGCAAAGATACTTGCTGCCAGGCTCCATCAAGACGTTTCCGCTCCCCATATGGATCTTGTAAATAGCGCGTTCTCCGTGAACCACGAGAAACTTGTCTTCTAACTTGCAGCGCTCTCGAATCTTAAGTTTCGGCAAAAGTTCTTCAAGGATTTCTCGTCGCATCAAGGCCGTCGCCGATAGATCCCCAAACGACCAGGCATGCCAGTAATCCCCAAACGCCGCACGCTCGCCTTGATCCATCCACGAGGGATCGTTGGCGATACTGCTCACACCCACGAATAGGTCCACATCGCGCATCACCTCACTGAAGACCAGCGACGGAATGCGTTCCAGAGCGACCGCGACGCGGTGCGAATCGCAAAACCTCACCTGATCCGTGGATACATAAAGCGAGATGCCGCTCGCCGAAACGGGTACGTCTTGTGGTGCTTCGACCCAGAACTCGACGACGTATCCATGTTCCTGCAAAGCCAGGGTGGGCGTCGCTCCGCCCGAATCGAATTGCCCCTGCAATCGATTTCCCCACCCGCGTTCTCGGCAAAGCGCATTCAATGTATGTTGCGCAATAATATGCGCGGCGAATCGATTCGAATAAGTCTCAGTCTGCCGTTCGGCATCGGTCAAAACGTAGACCTCGCGGTGCGCTTGCTTGAACGGCTGCGTTATTTCCCGCTCTTGCAGACATCTTCTCCATGCCAAGACAGTCTTCACATCAGTCCCTAAAGGGTGCCACAGACGCACTCTCGTGCTCTCCAGACCGCGGAGAACTTTTCCATCCGCTCCGATTACCCCGTCCGCGCTCCACACTCCCAATGTCTTCCCGCCAGTTCCATCTTCGAATTGCCAAATCAAGCGCCGCGTCATCTCCGCTAGCAACGGATGTTCTACCGTGCGCTTTCGCCAATCTCCGTATGGCACGGAATGCTCCGAAAGGTACAGCTTCTCCAGGCGCAATTTCTGCGCGCGCAGCATTTGCCCGGCATCTTTCGCCGTGCGCTTGAGCGCCTTCAACAACTCAGAGTGATCGCGTATCACTTCCGCGGGTACGCCCTTCGCGATCTTCCCTTCAGCGGAGCGCCAGGTCAGAGCGACCTCCACGGTCCCAACGACCGCCAGTTCTGCCGAATACACTCCCGCGGTGCGTCGGAGAACTCCTGGAAGCTCCAGGTCAAAATTCGGCACCGAAATATCCTCAAGGTCATTCCTGGTCATGCCCGCTTTTTCCGCCGCCTGATCGAGGGCTTTCTCAGCCAGCCGCTTCGCGGTTGAATATTTCAGCCGGGCGCGCAACCGGCTAAGCTGGCCCACGGCATTCAGGCTGGGCATTTCGGCCAACACATTCACGCAAGCGTTCCCTACTTTGTGCGACACGGCACCGACCTGCGGGATCTTTCGAAAGCACTCTTCCGCCACCCCGGCGAGCGATCCGGCCGTTTCCAAGTCGTTGAAGTCGCACAGCATCCACACAAAGCCCTTCAGGAGTTCTGCTTCGCCCGCCTTCAATTGCCGCCGTGCTTCGCTGGGCGTGACGCCCGCGGCCAGCCAGCGCATCGCAAGTTTCTGAAACCGTTCGCGGCCCAGCGACTCGATCTGCTGCGCAGCTTCTGCCTTCCAACGTTTGGAAGGCGTTCCGCTCGACACGGCATGCCCCAGTAGCCGGCGCCATTCCTCACGGTCGGGCAACGTCTCTGTTTCCTGTAGGACCATGTCCAACCACGGCCCTTTCGCAGCATCAAGTACTGCAACGTCTTCTAGGAGCTCCGCAATTTTCTGAAGCTGCTCCTGCTGCTCCCGGTGCTTTTGAAGTCCCTGAAGCCCGGCGCGCAATTTTTCCAATGACCGGCGGAGGTTGGGAGCGGATTCGGAAGACTTATCCGTTTTCTCCGCCAGTCGCAGCAGGTAATTCAGCAACGGTTGAGGTGGCCATCGGGGAGCCGGCGCATACATCTCCAGCAGCTGGATTACTTGCGTCTCCGAGAGCGGAACGCGGTGCCGAACGAGTTCGTTCAACACTCGTGTCGCCGCATAATTCACACGGTCCGCGATGTAGCGTTCTTTTTCGCTTTCGCTCATCTGGTCCAGGGGAACGGTGCGTGAACTCACGACCAGAGTTTGCAAGTTCGGATTTCGGCCGGTGATGACCCGCGACAAGAAGTTTCCGAAGCTGGCGAGGGGAGCGACCGGCTTGGGTTCCGGCTTTAGGGTTCTTCGCACCGTTTCCATGACGAACTCTGATTGTGTTTGTGCTGGTTCCTTCAGAAGAAGCTTTGTGGTCTCCCAGCCGTGCTTCCACTTGTTCCAGTATTCGGGAGTCTGGACCTCTTCGCGCAACGTAGCCCAAATAGGTGCCAATGACATTTTTCGATTTCCCATCATCTCAGCCGCCTACCAGCGGCACGAGCTTGATAAATTGCACCTTGCTGGTGGAGCGCAGCTCCAGCTCTTCCTCCAGAGTCTCCACTTGCTTGCCGTCGACCAGCAGGAAGAAACCGTTCGCTTCAAAACTCTTTACCGCAGCCTCGAATTGTCTCTCCCAGTCCAGCGTCCTAAACTTTCTCAAACGATAGCCGTTCAGTTCTGTCTCCGTATCAGTAGGTTGGATCAGCCCTTGAAATATTCCGGGGCGCTGCTGCGCATTGAACTTCGCGACTTCCTGTCGTACGCGTTGCCGGATCAAGTCGCGCGCGCTCAGCCGCCGCGTATCTAGCTCCAGAATGAAGCTGGTCGTGGCCTTGCCAGCCGCGCTTTCGTCGAAAATAGTGATGGTGTGCGGCATCAGTCCTCCATGGCGACAAACACCCGGGCTTGAGAGTGATTTACTCTTTTAAGGAAAGCCCAGAACAGCCCTGCTGGTCAATGTTACCCTCGCGCTAGAGTGTTCAGTGCGTACTTAAACGGCCGCTCGGCTCCATGTCACGACGAAATGACCCTCCACCCAAGTGTTTACGAACGGATCGGTCAACACTACGGCGTTACTCGCGACCAATCCCGGCGAGCGTTAGGCCAAACCAAACTTCCTCGAAGCGGGCTTCTGGGGAGTTCGCTGGGCTTTACTTGTCCGTGACCGCGCGTTTATCCGATAGTCAGCCCTCGCTTCGATGGCTACCCCTCTCCGTATTCGGACCCAACTTGCCGCGAATCTCGTTTACGGGACCTAATCGAACACCTTCCGGATTGCCAACAACGCGCCTCGTTCGATCTGAGTGTGTCTCAGTCGGAGACAGGTTGACTTGACCTATTTCTTAATCGCCCGAGCGTAAGACTATCTGAACCGATCTCTCTTAACCAGACAGCGACTAAATGCTATTCGTAGCGCAGTGCGACCATCGGATCAACCCGCGCGGCACGTATCGCTGGAATCAGCGTCGCGAACAGGCCCACGATCAGCAGAAGAGGTGGAATTCCCGCGTAGATAGCGGGATCCCAGGCGTGCACGCCGTACAGAAAGCTGGAGAGTAACTGCGCGAGGACGAATCCCACAGCGAGACCGATGGCGCCACCGGCGGCGACCAAGAATAAAGCTAATCTCAGCACCATCCCCAAGACCTGACCAGGTCGCGCACCGAGCGCCATGCGAATCCCGACTTCCCGGCGGCGTTCCGCAACCGAGTATGCAATCAAGCCATAAATGCCGGCAGCGGAAAGCAGGATCGCCACGATTCCAAACAGGCCCATCAACACAGCCACAAAGCGCAATGCGCTCGCCTGTCCATTGATTTTGTCCGACATGGTTTGCAGTAGCGTGATCGGCTGAGCAGGATCCAATTCCTCGACAATCGAGTGAACGCTGCCGGCAAGTTCGCTCGGGTTCGTTGAAGTGCGGATCACGAAGTCCATGGAAGACCCGGGCGCTTGCGTCAACGGCCTGTAAAGGATGGAACGAAACGAGCGGTCGTACACTTCGTGGCGCACGTCCGCAATGACGCCTACGATCGTGACCCAGCTGTCCGGCGAGTTGCTCTCTGGAAGTCTCAGACGTCTCCCGAGCGCTTCCGCACCGGGCCAAAATCGTCGAGCCAGGCTTTCACTTACGATGCCGACTGCCGGAGCACTCGCTCCGTCTCTGTTGTCAAAGAAGCGCCCTTCACGAAGCGGAAGCCGAAGCGCGCGAAAGTAATCGTGCGATATGGATTCCTGCATGACAATGGGAAGGTCGCTCAAACGACCGCCTGCGGACTGATCGGACATCGCCTTTTGATCGTTCTCGTAGAAACTGTAGGGCAGACCACTCACAGCGGAAGCTACAGTGACTCCTGGGACGCTGCGGAGCCGGTCCAGAAGCCGCGTGTAGAAGATTTCGCGTTGGTGTGGCGTCGCGTAATGATTCGGAGAAAGATTCAGATGGAAGGTTAGCAGCATGTCAGAATCTACAAAGGTTTGACGATCTGCCAATGAAGCAAAGCCCTTAACCATCAGCCCTGCGCCGATCAGCAACACCACACTGAGAGTCACTTCGGAAACGACAAATGCACCGCGAAGGCGATTTCCGCTGACAATTCTGGTTCCACCAGTATCCAGTGAATCGCGCAGATTCATGTTCGAGGCACGGAAGGCAGGAATTGTCCCAGACAATAGACCCGCCGCGGTAGCTGCAAACAGAGTGAACACGAATGCGCGGAGATTCACTTGCATGCCAGACACATCGCAGATTTCCCGCACTTGCGCAGGTAAATTCGCGCGCATCACAGCAACACCCGAGAACGCGAGGAGCGATCCCGCCATACCACCAATCACAGCCATGACCAGGCTTTCCGTCAACAGTTGACGGACAAGGCGTGTCCTTCCTGCTCCGAGCGCCATGCGAACCGAAAGTTCGCGCTCCCGGCTCGTCGCACGCGCTAACTGAAGGTTGGCGACGTTGACGCAAGCAATCAACAGAACAAAACCTGCAACACAAAGAAAAAGCACGGCAAACTGTCGGCTGTCTTCATCGACCAAGCGATCGCGAAGACTGACGACGGATAGTTGCCAGGCTCGGTTCGCTTCCGGGAAATGCTGTTGCAAGCCGCTCCACACCGTATTCAGCTCCGCGCGTGACTGCTGCAAGGTCATGCCCGGTTTGAGCAGGCCCACCGTGGAGAGAGTGCCGTGAACGCGATCGCTTTCCGCGTGGTCGAGCACCAGCGGAACCCAGAACTGAGTGCCACCTGGAGGAAACTGGAAGTTCGCGGGCATTACGCCCACAACGCTGTAGCTCTGTTCATCCAGCCGCAGCGTCCTGGTGGTCACTCGAGGATCGCTCGCAAATTCGCGTTGCCAGAACGCATTGCTGATTATAACGACGTGATTTTTGCCCAGAGCGTATTCGTCACGAAAAAACAGGCGTCCGAAGAGGGGCTTTGCCTCAACCGTGGCGAAAAAATCTTGATCGACGTAAATTCCATTGCTTTCCTCAGCTCCGTTCGCACCCAGCAGACTGGCCGTCCACTGCTGATAACTAGCGAAACTCTGCAGGCTACTCGTTTCTGCGCGCATGTCGCGAAAATTTGCTGGCGAAAGTGGAGCTTCTTCACCGTCGCCGCTAGTCTCGTCCACAGAAACCAATCTGTTTAGGTGTTGGAGGGCCACCGGATGGTCGAGCAGCAAGTCGGCAAAGCTGAAAATGGCAGTGATGGCGCCGATGCCAAGGGCCAGGGTAATTACGGCGACCAAGGTGAACGCGGGCGACTTGCCGAGTTGACGCAGAGCAAAGTGGCAATCGGCGTAAATGGAATGCAACCAATTACCGAATCGCTGCTCGCGCACCTGCTCTTTCACCTGTTCGATTCCACCAAGTTCGATGCGGGCGCGGCGTTGGGCTTCGCCCTTCTGCATCCCAGCCCGGAGGTTTTCTTCCGTGAGCATTTCGAGGTGGGAGTGAACCTCTTCGTCCAGGTCCGCGTCCACACGATCCGACCAGAAGAGATTGCGCAGGAAGCTTCGGGCTCTCACAAAGAGCGACATGGGGAACTCCACTCTACTCCTGTAGGCGTTCTATAGGAAATATATTGACCGACATATAGAGTGTCAATAGGAGATGCAGCATGCTGGTGCGCGGATGGCGCTTCGTTTCTATCCCATTGGCCGCACTAATTGCTGTGTGTGAGGAACGAAAATACCGCCCCACCGGACGGATCGTCGGCCATCCGGAGACTGACCATAAACGGGCTTCTGGGACATGGGTCCTCCCTAATCGCCAAGTGTTTACGAACGGGATCGGTCAACAATGCGGCGTTACGGAGGACCGATCCTTGGTTCAGGTGCCCCGTCGCACACCGCCGGTTTGTTAGGCAGAGAGCCGAAAAACGGATGCGCACGGAGGTTGCTCGAGTTTTAGTTGATTGCAGCGACTCTTGATGTTCGGCACTGTAGTGCTCCCGGCAACCAACTTCAAGCGACTTCTACCGTCAGCACTTCCTTCTGCTGAATACGCGAGGGGTTCAAGTGCTCCTTCAGCAACAGAATTTCTTGATAGCCTTTGATGTGTCGGAACTTTTTCTCTGCTTCCAGGAGTCCGGTGGCTGTCCAGCGCAGCGGCTGATCTCCTTCTCGCCAGCGCTTTACGTTCCGCGCCACCCGCTGCACCGTCGACGAGCACGATTCAATCGGATTGTTAGATGTTGTAGGGAGATATGAAACCCTTCTCCTAGGATGTCAAGGAGAGCCGAGCCTTTGTGCCTTGCCAGGTGCGATTTTGCGCCCTGAATATTTTGAAACCGCGCAAAAAAGCTAACCAAATAGCGGACGTTTCGTCTATCCTTGTGTCAGTAACTGAGGTAAGCGACCGTGACCAAGCCGAAAGACCTTGTGCAGGGGACCTTGGACCTTTTGATCCTGAAAACTGTGGCGCCGGAGCCGATGCACGGCTGGGCCATCGCGCAGCGGATCCGGCAGATTTCTGGGGACGTGTTGCGCGTCGGGCAGAGCGCCCTCTACCCAGCGCTACACAAGCTGGAACAACAGGGCTGGATCAAGGCGGAGTGGAAAATCTCGGAAACTAACCGCCGCGCAAAGTATTACTCATTGACGCGCGCCGGGCGCAAAGCGCTGGCTGACGAAGCAGAGCATTGGGAACGGCTGTCGGCGGCCATTTCTGCTTTGGTTCGGGCCATTTGAAGGGAGACCGACGATGTTACGCTGGCTCGCGCAAATTCGCTTAGCTGTTCGTTCCTTGTTCCACAGCCCGCAAGCCGACCGCGAACTCGACGAGGAACTCCAGTATCACCTGGAACGCCAGATCGAGGAGAACCTCCATCACGGCCTCGCACCGGAAGAGGCGCGTTATGCAGCGATGCGCGAGATGGGTGCAATCGCCAAAAGCAAGGAGGAATGCCGGGACGCCCGGCGCGTAAATTGGATTCAGGACTTCGTTCAGGATTTGCGTTTCGGCCTGCGGATGCTACGCAAATCTCCCGGGTTCACACTGGTCGCCGTGTTAACACTGGCGCTCGGCATCGGCGCGAATACCGCAATCTTCACTTTGGTAGATCAGTTGGTTTTGCGGCTGTTGCCAGTTCAAGACCCGCAGGGAGTGGTCGTCTTGTCTGAAGTGGGCAATTTTTATGGGGATAGCCAGTACCAGGGAGAAACCAGCCCGATGTCTTATCCGATGTACCAGGACATTCGCGGTCACAACCAGGTCTTTGCCGAAATGATGTGCCAGAGACAGCAAGATTTCACAGTCAGCATCTCTTCGGAAGCCGAGGCCGTCAGGGGCGAGCTGGTTTCCGGAGATTACTTTCCGCTTCTGGGCGTTCAACCGGCACTGGGACGGTTGCTTGAGGGCAAGGATACGCTTAACGTGGGCACTGATCCTGTTGTGGTCGTTAGCTATTCGTACTGGATGAGTCATTTCGGCGGTGATCGCCAGGTAATCGGACGCACGATTCGGGTCGACAAATACCCGCTGACCATCGTGGGCGTAGCTCGGCCGGGCTTCGGTGGTTTGGAGCCCGGTTTGCCGGCAAGCATCTTCGTCCCGATTACGATGGCGCCCATCATCGTTCCAGGCTATGACTTCGGGAGCCGCTTTCTTGACTGGCGCCTGCGCTGGACGAATGTATACGGGCGGCTGAAACCCGGTGTAACGATCGCGGAGGCAAAGACAGGATTGCAGCCACTATTTCACCAGATCCTGGAGATGGAAGTTCGCCAACCTGACTTCCGGAATGCCACCCCCTACGACAAAGAACAGTTCCTGAAAATGGGGTTGGATGTGATTCCGGGCGGCCAAGGGAATGCCTTGCTTCGACACCTGTTTCAGAAGCCGCTGTGGCTCCTGATGTGTGTGACAGGGCTGGTTCTGGCGATTGCGTGCGCCAATATTGCAGCGCTCCTGCTCGCGCGGGCGGCTGCTCGGCAGAAAGAGATCGCGGTGCGGTTGGCGATCGGTTCCAGCCGTTTGCGAATCGCGCGGCAGTTGATCACCGAAAGCCTCCTGCTGGCGACTGTAGGAGCGGCGGCGGGAACTGCACTAGCAGTCGCGATCGTAAGAGGCCTGCTCACATTTCTTCCGTCTCAAGTAAGAGGGTACGACATCTCCAGCTCGCCAGATCAAGGCGTGCTGGGGTTTAGCATGCTTTTGGCACTGGGGACCGGCCTCGCGTTTGGCTCTGTGCCGGCGGTGCAGGGGACGCGGCCTGATGTTGCGAAATCGCTGAAAGAGCAATCGGCAAGCGTTACGGGAGGTCCATATCGTTTTCGGAAGGCTTTGGTTGCGCTGCAAGTAGCACTTTCACTTCTGCTTTTGACGGGCGCTACTTTATTCATTCGGACTTTGAAGAATCTGCGGTCGCTAAATCCAGGTTTCCAAACGCACAACGTACTGCACTTCGAAGTGAATTTGGAATCGGCCGGCTACGACCTGGATCACGCTCATGCATTCCTTCGCAACTTGGAGGAACGGATGAAAGGAATTCCCGGTGTGGAGTCCGCCGGCAGCGCTCAAATGCCACTTCTGTCGAGCGGCGGTTGGGTTGCTCCGATGATTGTCATTGCGGGCTATTCTCCCAAGCCTGGCGAAGACATGACTGCACACGTGAACTCCGTAAGCCCCGGATACTTTGAAACACTGGGAATTCATTTACTCGCCGGCCGTGTCTTTCGTGAGAGCGATACGCGTGAATCATTGCCTGTGGCAGTAGTGAACGAAAGCTTTGTCAAACGCTTTTTCGGTAATGAGCCTGCTATCGGCCATTTCGTCGGGAAGGGAAATGACCCGAGCGCACCGGCGAACATGGAGATCATAGGCATAGTAAATGACACCGATTACGAGAACTTACGCGAAGCAGCACCGCGCCAGATCTACTTGTGCGCGGCACAGCATATTCCGGGCTCTCATGTGTACGTGCGAACCACACAGGACCCCCGCAGCGCGTTTGCCAGCATAAGAAAGTTAGCGCATGAGTTGGGGCCGCAGGTGCTAATTCAAGACATGAAGACTGCGGAGCAACAAGTGGACGACTCGCTGGCAACCGAACGCATGATCGCTTCGCTCGCTTCCGGGTTCAGCTTGATTGCAATTGCTCTTGCAGCGGTTGGGCTCTATGGGGTGATGGCGTACATGGTTACGCAGCGGGCGCGCGAGATGGCGATTCGAGTCGCACTGGGGGCAATGGCCGGGCGAGTCATTTGGTTGGTGATGCGAGAAGTTGTTTTGCTGGTGGCAACCGGCATTGCCGTTGCGTTGCCCCTTATTTTGGTTCTGAACCGTCTCGTGCGTAGCGAACTATATGGCGTCTCACCGGGCGACGCGCTGTCGATTACTTTCTCGATGTTCGTTTTGGGCTGCATTGCGCTATTTGCGGGCTACATCCCCGCGCGGAGAGCGATGAACGTCGATCCCATAGTTGCCCTCAGATACGAGTGAGGACCGCGCTTTTCGGGACGATAAAGAATGGATGAAGAGTGGGATGAGATGCGGTTTGAAGGGAGACCAACGATGTCACGCTGGCTCGCGCAGATTCAGTTAGCTGTTCGTTCGTTGTTCCGCAGACCGCAAGTCGATCGGGAACTCGACGAGGAATTCCAGTATCACCTGGAACGCCAGATCGAGGAGAACCTCCATCGCGGCGTCGCACCGGAAGAGGCGCGTTATGCAGCGATGCGCGAGATGGGTGCAATCGCCAAAAGCAAGGAGGAATGCCGTGACATGCGACGCGTGAATTACATTGATGACCTACTGCGCGATATCCAGTACGCCGGCCGCAATCTGCTCCGGAGTCCAGGCTTTACGGCTCTCACCGTTCTGATTATGGCGCTAGGAATTGGAGCCAATACGGCTGTCTTTAGTGTCGTGAACGCTGTGCTTCTCAAGCCTTTGGCGTATCGCAATCCAAATCGAATTGTGACTCTCTCCAATTTTTCGAGGACCGGCGAGGCGGCAACCGCGCTCCCGGAGCCCGTCTCTATCGCTGATGTTCAGGATTGGCACGACCAAAGTTCTTCCTTCGAGGCGATGGCCTACTACAACTCTCGCGAAACTGCTGTGATGTCGAGTTCCACGGCAGAATATGCGCGAGTCACCAGCGTCAGTCCTGAGTTCTTTCGCGTCTTTGCCATTGCTCCGGTCATTGGCCGTCTCTTTACCGCGGAAGAAATGAAACCAGGCACGGGAGGGGCCGTGCTCATCAGCTACGCCTATTGGCAAAGCCATTTTGGCGGAGACCCCGCCGCGCTGGGCCAGGCAATTCGCTTTTCTGGACCGCAGCCTATCGTCGGCGTACTACCACCCGGATTCGGTTTTCCGCACAAGACGGACCTATGGGTTCCGTGGATTAATGGTGATGTGCCACCACCGCGTGGTTGGCACAGCTTTCTCGCGATCGCGCGGCTCAAACCGGGCGTCTCTCGCGAGGAAGCGCAAACTGAAATGACCTTGATTGCCAGGCGTCTCGAGCAGCAGTATCCCGACACCAACAAGAGCCGAGCCGTAGCCGTGACGAGAATGCAGGATGCCCTGGTCGGCGACGTTCGCCTCACGCTCTACCTCTTGCTGGGTGCAGTGAGCGTGGTCCTCTTCATCGCGTGCGCAAATACAGCGACGCTACTGCTCGCCAAGGCGACATCGCGGACCCGCGAGGTCGCCCTTCGCGCTGCTCTGGGGGCGAGCCGACAGCGCATCGTAAGGCAATTGGTCACCGAGACGTTGCTGCTCGCGTTCGGCGCGGGCGCGCTGGGGCTCCTGCTCGCCTATGGTGGATCGAAGGCGCTGGTTGCACTGGCGCCTGCCGACGTGCCGCGGCTCGCCGATAGCGGCGTGGATCGCTGGGTACTCGGATTCACTCTAGGTGTTTCCATCGTCACCAGCCTACTAGTTGGTCTGGTTCCTGCGGTCTACGCATCAAGAGTCGACTTGAACGATGCGCTGAAGCTGGGAGGAACGCGGTCGGTGATGGGCGGCGGAATGGTCCGCATGCGTGGAGCGTTTGTCGTGGCTGAGATCGCCCTTGCCATGGTGCTTGTGTCGGGAGCAGGTCTACTGATCAAGAGCTTCGTGGCCCTACACAATGTGGCGTTGGGTTTTCGACCTGAAAAAGTGCTGGTCATGCGGGCGACTGTGCCCGGTCCCCTCGCGGAGTCGATCCTGCGGGCGCGCCAATTTTTTGGAGGTATGCTGTCTGAAATTTCCAGGGTCCCTGGCGTGTTGGCAGCTGGCGCGACGATGGCGCCACCTAGCAAAGTCGAATCTACAGGATTCTATTTCGTGGACCGCATGCCGGCGCGGCCCGACCCAAATACCGCCCCTGCGGTGATCCTGAACATCATCACACCTGGCACATTCGCGGCACTAGGAATTCCACTGGAGAAGGGGCGCGATTTCGAAGACGGCGACACGCTCGACCGTCCTTTCGTTGCCGTCGTAAATGAGGCACTCGTTCGACAAGCGTTTCCTAATCAGAACCCAGTTGGCAGGACAATTTATTGTCCCTTCGATACCGACAAGGCGATGACGATCATCGGCGTAGTCAGCGACGTACGGCAACGCGGTCCGGCGCGGGAGCCGATGCCGGAGTGCTACATGACTTACGGGCAGCACGGGTTCAACGGAGCGACGTTGAGCGTTGTCGTGCGGACCGCAGGCAACCCTAACACGCTGACGGACACTTTGCAGCGTTTGGCGCGTGAGAAATCGCCGGATGTTCCGATGAAGTTCACCACGATGGAATCCATTCTCTCAGAGAATGTTGCTGCGCCCCGATTTCGCACTCTTTTGCTTTGCGTATTTGCTGGACTCGCGTTATGTCTTGCCTTGGCTGGTGTTTACGGTGTCATGGCTTACGCCGTGGGCCAGCGGTCAAAGGAGCTCGGCGTCCGTATGGCTTTGGGCGCGAGTAGGGGTGCCGTCATTCGGTTGGTCCTGGGCCAAGGGATGACCCTCACGGCAATCGGCTTGGTTTTGGGCCTGGCCGGCGCCTTTGCCAGCGCACGCCTACTTACCACCCTGCTGTTCCAAGTACGGCCCACCGATCCGACGGTCTATCTGGCCGTTACGCTCTCGCTTGCTGTGGTGGCATTGCTCGCTGCCTATGTGCCGGCTAGACGCGCATCCGGCATCGATCCCCTGGCGACCCTGCGCCAGGAGTGAATGCCAGATCGTTTCGCATTTCTACCAACGGGAGTGGTAGGGGGATGCCGAAATCCAAATTGATGCTAGGCTTTGCCTTGATCATTCTCCTCATTGGTGAAGCAACATGCTCACCCGGTCAAGCGCAGCAAAAACCCAGACGTTTGCTCTTGACAAGCTTGAGCTCCACAATGTCAAGACGGAAGCAGTTACTTATCTCGGCCGCAGTGCCATGCGTGTTACCGACGCCGGTCCAGAAGGTCTGGACGATGCTGGCCGACTCGCTGTCATTCCGGGAAGCTCCTTTGAGGATGGCACCATTGAGGTGAACCTCAGTGGTGACACTGTTCCCAACGCTCCGCCGAACTTGCGGGGCTTTGTCGGCGTTGCATTTCGCGTAACTGCAGACAGGTCTCATTTTGAGTGCTTCTACCTCCGCCCCAAAAACGGCCGAGCCAAAGACCAATTGCAACGAAACCATTCTGTGCAATACATCTCCATACCCGGATTCGGGTGGCAAAAACTTCGGACGGAGAACCCGGGAAGGTATGAATCCTATGTTGATTTGCTCCCAAGGCAGTGGACGCACGTGAAAATCCAGGTCGCTGGATCCAGTGCGCGGCTGTTTGTAAACGGCGCGGAACAACCCACACTCATCGTAAATGACCTCAAGCAACCCATTGTGAACGGTGCCATCGCGCTTTGGGTGGGGCCGGGAACGATTGCTCATTTTTCGGACCTGAAGGTTACGCCCTGACTCTTCTTGTCATTACGCCAGTTCGTAGATTAGCGATTCGGAAGTCATCTCGAAAGATGCTTTGGAGGATAGGTCCTGCCTAGTCGCCTAGCGTTTATCAACGCCCTCATACCCGCCGACGGTTACGCCTGCTGTATGGCTGAGCAATTCTCGAAGCAAACCGCGCTTTTACTTTTCGACCACGCGTTTCAGGGAGATTTTCCCCGACCCGCTCACACCCGGTCCGCTCCATGTGGCTCGCCCTGTCATCTGATCTCCTTTCACCTGCATTTCAACGTGAATTGAGCCTTCACCATTTGGCCCCTGTGGAACGTCA
>Ga0126373_10001615_pt1 | contig 16139 bp, 13 predicted proteins | sample PanSoiMetPlot_11_FD_92545 | JGI IMG/M metagenome (GOLD analysis project Ga0126373, IMG submission 92545) | Tropical forest soil microbial communities from Panama - MetaG Plot_11 | ecosystem: Environmental > Terrestrial > Soil > Tropical forest > Bulk soil | place: Panama | collected 2016-02-17 | reverse complement strand
TGGGTAACCTTTGCGTTCGTTGCCGCAACGATTGCGCGGGTTGGGACCGGCGATGCGCGGCTGATGCTGAACCATGAGCGCGGACTTCTTAAGATCCTGATTGTCGCTGTAGTTTTCATTGTATGTATGTACTACTTCGATTTGTACGATTCTCTGGTGTTTAGCAATCAGCGAGAGGTAGTGTCTCGCCTGGTGGAGGTTTTTGGGACCGTTTGCATCCTCCTGGCCGTTCTTTACTATGCATTTCCCTCCTTGCAATTAGGCCGCGGAATTTTTCTGATTGGATTCGGATTTGTCGCGCTTGTTTTATTGGTGTGGCGACGTTTGTTCTTCACCTTGAATGCGTTGCCACAATTGGCCGAGCGAACTTTGATCTTGGGGGACGGGCCGCTCGCTAAGCCATTGATTAACGTGATTGAATCACGTGCGGAACTGGGCCTGCGAGTTGTCGGGCAATTGAGCGAGACGGGATCGCGCGACGCGGCTTCGTCGGGAACGCGCTCAACGGGCCTGATTGAACGTTTTGCTGAACAAGTCGAGTCCTATCGTCCGGGCCGCATCATCATCGCGATGGCCGAGCGGCGCGGGCAGCTGCCGATCGAGGCGCTGCTGCAGCTTAAGCGCCGGGGTGTTCGAATTCAGGACGGCGCGGAAGTGTATGAAGCGGTGACCGGCAAAGTGCCCGTCGAGTCACTTCGGTTGAGTTGGTTACTCTTTTCACCCGGCTTTCAGGTGTCGCGGTTCCTCCTGGTTTACAAACGGGTTTTCTCGCTGGTCATTTCGGCGATCGGAATCGTTGTGACGCTTCCCCTGATGGCGTTGATCGCTATTGCGATTCGCCTGGATTCTCCCGGGCCGGCCATCTTCAAACAGAAACGTGTGGGTGAGGGCGGCGCAATTTTCACGTTGTATAAGTTCCGGACCATGCAGGACGGGGCGGATCGCGATGGAAACCACAAGCCCGCAGAAGCGACGGATGGTCGCTTTACGCGAGTAGGCCGGTGGCTGCGCCGCTCTCGTTTGGACGAGCTGCCGCAGCTCTTCAACATTATTCGCGGCGATATGTATTTTGTCGGCCCGCGACCTTTTGTCCCAAATCAGGAGCAGGAGTGCCTTGAAAAGATTCCACACTACAGCCAGCGCTGGGCCGTCAAGCCCGGAGCAACCGGTTGGGCGCAGATCAATCGAGGCTATAACGCCACGATTGAAGACAATGTGGAAAAGCTGGCCTACGACCTCTTCTATATCAAAAACATGTCTGTAGGACTCGATCTGTTGATTTTGTTTAAGACGACGAAGACGCTAATCCTGGGAAGAGGGTCACGATGAGCATCGTGCAAAACGTCGCGCTCTGGTGTTTTTGGATTTGCTGCGGCGTAGTCGTTTACACGTACGTCCTCTATCCGGTGATTCTGTTCTTGGTTTATGCGTTCGTGCAGGTGAGGCGAGATGTCAGATTTCTGCTGGGCCGTCGCGACAGACGCGCAGCCGAGCCGGCGACAACAGATCTGCCTAGCGTTTCGCTCGTTGTCGCGGCCTACAATGAAGAAGCCATTTTGGCGGAGAAGCTTGCAAATATACGGGAGCTCGACTACCCGCGTGATCGATTCGAAGTAATTTTCGTTTCGGATGGTTCCACGGACGGCACTAATTCGATTTTGCAAGCGGCGCTAGCGGTCGGAGAAATTCGGTGCGTATTTTTGGAACAGCGTGGCGGGAAACCGCGAGCACTCAATCATGCAGTGGCCGAGGCGCGCAACGACATTCTGGTGTTCTCCGACGCGAGTACGCTTTTTGCTCCCGACGTGATCCGAATGCTCGCCCGACACTTCACGTCTCGCGATGTGGGCGCGGTGTGCGGCGCTGTACGGCTCTTGGGCAGCGCGGAGTCGCACCAAACGGAGGGTGCGTACTGGAAATTCGAAAGCGCGTTGCACCTGATGGAGGGGCGGCTGGGAGCGACTGTCACCGCGAGCGGCGCGATCTATGCTTTGCGGCGAACGTGCTACAAGTCCCTGCAGCCGGGCGACATCATCGACGACTTCCTCGTTCCGATGCATGCGAGACAGATGGGCTATCGCGTCCTTCACGATCCGGAGGCGTTGGCGACTGAATTCTCTGCGGATTCCGTAAAAGGGGAATTCACCCGGCGTGTGCGGCTGGCGACTGGGAGCTTTCGGGCACTGTCCCGGCTCCGCAGTCCTTTCTTTGGGAGTGTTGCCGGCTGGGCGCTTTTTTCCCACAAGATACTGCGCTGGATCCTGCCGTTCTTGCTGATCGGTGCGCTGGTTTCCAATCTCTTTCTTTTGAATCACTCCCTATACCGAATCATATTTCTCTGCCAAATGGCTTTTTATACTTGGGCAGGGCTGGGATTCTTGTTTCGCCAAAGAATGCAGCGGGTGCGGTACGCACTCATCGGCTATTTTCTCGTAGCGATGCACGTCGCTTTCCTTGTTGGCTTTTGGCGTTATCTGTGGCGACAGGCGGATTCAACCTGGCAGAGGGTGAACTGATGGGATCCGTGGGTGAGCGGCTGGCGGAAACAAAATCCTCGATGCCATTCGAGCGCGGAGTTCGTTCGAGTGCGACGAAATCGATCTTCTCGATCGATGTAGAAGACTGGTTCCACATTCTTGATGTGCCCAGCACGCCGGACCTTGATCAATGGGATTCGCTGCCATCCTTAGTGGAGAGAAATTTTTTGAAGTTGCTGGATGTGCTTGCGGAAAAGAACGTCCGCGTGACCTGTTTCTTCTTGGGTTGGGTCGCGAAGAAGTTCCCGCATCTGGTGCGTGAGGCGGACGCCCGGGGGCATGAGATTGCTTCCCATGGATTTGCTCACCGGCTGGTTTTCTCGATGACTCCAGACGAGTTCCTCCAGGATCTGGTGTATTCAAAAGCTATCTTGGAGGACAACTCCGGAAGGGCAGTTCACGGATACAGGACTTCGGGGTTTTCCGTGACAGAGCGGACGCCTTGGTTCTTCGAGAAGATCGTTCAAGCGGGTTATTCGTACGATTCCTCGGTTTTCCCGGCTCCCCGAGGGCACGGAGGGATGAAGAGCGATAAGTTTGGTCCCTACCTGATTGAAACCAAGAGCGGCAGCCTGATGGAGTTTCCGATTACGGTGACAAAAGTCGCGGGGAAGCCTCTCTGTTTCTTCGGAGGCGGGTACCTGCGCCTCGCGCCGTATCCGGTGATCCGCAAGATGGCGCAGAAAGTTCTTGCAGAAAAGCGCCCAGTGATCTTTTACATCCATCCTCGCGAAATCGATCCCAAACACCCGCGATTGCCGATGAGCACTGTGCGCCGCTTAAAGTCGTACGTCAATCTCAAGACGACCGAAGAAAAGATCCGCAGGCTCGCGAGCGATTTTTCGTTGACGACTTTTGAGGAGTTCATTTCACAAACTAACCATCCGGTGGAGCTAAATGCCTGAACAATCCGTAGCACAATTTTTCGACGGCTATTCGGCCGATTTCAACGCGCTTTACGGGAGCCGCAAGACGGCTCTGAATTCCCTGATCGATCGGACCTTCCGAAAGAGCATGCGACTTCGGTTTGAACGCTCCGTAGAGGGTTGCATGCCCGTCGAGGGAAGATCGGTTCTTGACGTTGGATGCGGTCCGGGCCACTACTCGGTGCACTTGGCATCGCAAGGGGCGAGTTCCTGTTTTGGCCTCGACTTTGCCGATTCGATGGTCCGTCTCGCGCAGGAAAATGCGGTGAGCAATCGTGTCAACCAACGATGTGAATTCGTTGTCGGAGATTTTTCCAAGTACGCTTTCGACCGTCAATTCGACTATGCCATCGTGATGGGGTTCATGGATTACATCGAGAAGCCGGAGCCGATTATCGACAAAGTTCTGTCGCTAGCGCGGCGAAAGGCGTTCTTCAGTTTTCCATCTGCGGGCGGATTCCTCGCCTGGCAAAGGAAGATGCGTTACAAGAAGCGTTGCTCGCTGTTTCTCTACCGCGAGGCGGATCTGGAGGCGCTGTTTTCCCGTAAGAAGGGGATGCGCTTCGAAATTGAGAAGATCAGCCGCGATTTCTTTGTCACCGCATATCTTTCATGATCACCGCCGCGGACAAGACGGTTTCTCTGATTTGGGTGCCGGCGGATAGCGCTGTCGCGTTGGTTTGGAGACGCGACGAGCGATTCGGGAGTCAGAAACGCTAATGGCTGCCTCAGCAGCAGTGCTGGAAAACTCCAACGCAAGGCGCCAGCCGTTTCACGCGGCGTACGTAAGTCTGCTGCTTTTCATGCTGATTTATTGCGCGCGGCCTGAGGATTGGATTCCGGGTCTATCGCACATTCCTCTGGCTAAGATCGTCGGTTTCGTTGTTATCGTGGCTGGCCTGGTTTCGCTTGGTCAATCGCGGCGCCGGCTTCCCCGGGAGACGCTTTACCTCCTGTTCTTTACGGCATGCCTGTGGTTTTCCGTGCCATTTTCTCCGGTGTGGAGAGGCGGCGCATTCTCGAAGAGTTTGGAGTTTACAAAAGTCGTGCCCGTTATTCTTATCATGATTCTGGCGGTGACGACCGTCGGCCGGCTACGACGACTGATCCTTGTTCAAACGATATGTGTAGCGATTATCAGCTGCATAACAATTTTGAAAGCGCGAATGATAGACGGAAGACTGGAAGGCTTTTTGAACGGCAATTACTCAAACTCCAACGATTTGGCCATCCAGATAGTGATTTGTCTGCCATTCTGCCTGGTGTTCCTGATCCAAGCCCGCAATCCTCTGCGAAGGGCAGCTTGGGGCCTGGCCATCTTGTGCATGAGTTACGGTGTTTTCCGGACGGGATCGCGGGGGGGCTTCCTGGCCTTGGCGGTGGTCGTGGCGGCCTGTGTTTGGCAGTTCGGAATCCGTGGGAAGCGCCGCTGGCTACTCATTGTTGCTGTTGTTGGTACGCTCTTCGTAGGCGTAGTAGGAGGAGCGGTTCTCGCAAAAAGGTTCGGCGCAATCACGAACGCGCAGGATAACGCGACGGCTTATGCTTCGGCGCAAGCGCGAAAACAATTATTCCTGCTGGCACTCAAGGAAACGGTGGAACATCCCCTGCTGGGGATCGGGGTGGGGAATTTTCCCGTGATCTCGGGAATGTGGATGCAAGACCACAACATTTTTACGCAAATCAGCGCCGAGGTTGGTATTCCGGCCGTTGTTTTGTTCCTGATGATTTTCGCGCGTAGCTTCCGCAATCTGCGCGAAGTGAAGAAAGTCGAGACATCAAGGTCCGAACGGATGATGTGGGCGCAAGCGCTGTACGCTAGTATTGTGGGATTGGCGGTGGCCACAACATTCGCGCCCGATGGATACCAGTATTTTGTGTATCTGCTCTTGGCCTATCCAAGCGCCCTGTTGCTCATTACGCGCGAGGATCGGCGCATTTTGGAAAGCAACAAAGAAGGCAAAACTGCAGTTTCAATTGAGGAGAGGAATGAACAACGGGTCGACCCAGAACTACAGTGGTCTTCTTTCTAGGATCTTGCCGATTTTGCGTTGTCCGACTTGCCGCTCCCATTTGAAAGCCAGCGATGGTGGAGTCGCTTGCGGTGGATGCGGACGTGTTTTCCCGTCGATCGGAAACGTATTTCGTTTTGTTGAACCGTCGAATTACGCGAACAGTTTTGGCTTCCAGTGGACACACTTCGCGAAAACCCAATTGGACGACGCTGAATCCGTCCAGTCCGAACTGGATTTCCGTGAACGTACGGGGCTTACCCCAGAGGATCTGGCCGGGAAGCTCGTTCTGGATGTCGGCTGTGGCATGGGCCGATTTGCGGACATCGCAACGCGATGGGGTGCGTTTGTGGTGGGCGTCGACCTGAGCCGCGCGGCCGAGGTTGCGGCACAGAATCTAAAGGATCGCGAGGCGGTTTTCTTTCAGGCAGATGTCTTCGCGCTGCCATTTGCTCCGGAGAGCTTCGACTATATTTACAGCATAGGTGTCCTGCACCACACGCCGGACTGCGAACGCGCGTTCAAGGTACTGCCCGCTCTTCTTAAGCCAGGCGGGACGATTGCCATATGGCTGTACAGCGGATACAACAAGTGGTACCGCATGAGTGACATCTATCGGCATGCCACATCACGCATGAACACGCGCCTGCTATTGGGGCTCTGTCAAATTTCAAGGCCCCTGTATCACGTTCACAGGGTATTGGCACGCGTTCCTGTTGTCGGGTCCCCAATCAGCGGCGCATTGCGTTTCCTATTGCCAACCAACCAAAGTCCGTACCCCACGCGGAGGGTTCTTAACACATTCGATTGGTATTCGCCGAAGTATCAATCGAAGCACACCTACGAGGAAGTATTTCGATGGTTCGAAGACTGCGGACTGGGGTGTTTGTGCGTCATCAAACAGCCTGTTTCGGTTCGCGGAACGAGACCGAGGCGAGAAAATCAAGGGTTCTCCGTTTCTCTCGAAGCGGAGGGAGTATCACAAGCTGAAAAATAATTGATGGACACATAGGTTTTGGACGCCCTGCTTCCCGGAAGCACCAAGAGAGTGCCAGTCGACTGTGTTGCCTGAATGGAATCGGTCGTTACCTCAAAGGGCAGCTCGAAAATTGGATCCAATCAAGGAAAGCCCGGTGCATCGAATCACAGACCGATTTTTTGGCTGGCCGGCGACTGCAAAATTTCAGCGCACTCTGTTGCCGGGCCTACGCTGGAACCAAGAAATCCTTGGTGAAGTTTTAGAACAGAACGTGGATTCAGAAACGCGATGGCTGGACGCAGGGTGTGGGCACCATCTCCTCAGCGCTGGGCTCGAAAGCTTGGAGCGCAGATTGAAACGCAAAACAGGTCTTATCGTTGGCGTGGATCTGGAAGTTCCGAAAGAAGCGAATGATGACGAGTTGCTGCGGGCGTGCGCGAATTTAGACCGTTTACCGTTCGGCGACGAAGCTTTCGACCTCGTAAGTTGTAACATGGTCGTTGAGCACTTGGAGAACGCAGAGATAGCGTTCCGGGAGTTTGCGCGCGTTTTAGCCCCCGGAGGGCGGTTGGTTATCCATACGCCGAATACTTTGTCTTATGTTGTAGGCACGGCGAGGTTTGGGAAAGCAGTGCTTCCGAGTCGATGGATAATGAAACTGATTCACTGGTCGGAATCACGAGAATCGGAAGACGTTTTCCCCACTCTTTATCGCGCAAACACGATGGGACGTTTGAGAACCTTGCTTCGAGAGACGGGCCTCAGTGAGCAATCTTCTCGGCACCTGTTGAGCCCTCGCCCGGTCTTCTGGCGGTTTGCGCCGATTGCTTTCTTCGAATTGCTGCTGCAACGGGCTAGTTTGTGGGGGCCCCTTCGGTTTTTGCGCGCCACGCTATTGGTTGTCTATGAAAAGCCGGGAGCGCGACGGCCACTGTCAATGGGTAACCGAACGAATAACGAACTGCGGGAAGCCGCTGTGAAAGAGGGATAGGGGTGCAACTTCCAGAAAAAATTATCCGCAGCACGCCATGGCTGCTTTCCTATTCCATCCAGCGATGTTTGCGCAGGCCCGGACTCCAACGAAAGCCACACTTAATCTTCTGTCTTGCGGATCATTTCGAACCGGCGATTCTTCCGGGTCAAGGAGACACACGAGCCTCTCGTGATGTACAGGAAGAGCGACTGGAGCAGTGGTGCCGGGAGGTTCCGAAGGCGATCAACGAATGGCGTGATGGCGAAGGTTTTCCGTTTCGCCATACCTACTTTTATCCGGCGGAGCAATACGACTTCGGAATCGTCGAAAGAATTGCTCAACACTGCCATGATGGCTGGGGCGAGCTTGAAATTCATTTGCACCACGGACTCTCGAAGCCTGATACTCCGGGCGATACACGGAAGACATTGCTGCAGTTCCGCGATGCTCTGGCTTCACACGGGTGCCTGTCTCAATTCCAGGGCAAGGGTGAGCCGCGCTACGCTTTCGTGCACGGCAATTTTGCTTTGGCGAATTCAGCCGGAAATCGTGGCTGTGGCGTGGATTCAGAGATGAAGATTCTTTCTGAAACGGGTTGTTTTGGTGATTTCACGCTCCCTGCGGCGCCCAAGATCAGTCAAACGGCCAAGATTAATTCGCTGTACGAATGCGCCCTTCCACTCGACCAGCGTGCTCCGCATCGAAAAGGGAAAGACCTGCAAAGGAATTGTGAGCCGCGAATATTTCCTCTTATCGTCCAGGGGCCGCTCATGTTGGATTTTTCGAGAAGAAAGAGCGGTATACCGGTTCCCGTCATTGAAAATGCGGAAATATCCACGCTGCATCCTGCAACGATGGAGCGGATGCGTTTATGGCGGGCAGCAAGCATATCCATCAAGGGAAGGCCGGACTGGATTTTCATCAAGCTGCACTGCCACGGGATGGATCCTCGAGACGCTGGCGCGATGCATGGCGACCTTATGAAGTCGTTCCTAAGACAGATGGCTGAAGGGGCCAGAGCGGGGGACTATCACTTTCACTTCACGACAGCGAGAGAAATGGTGAACATCATTTTGGCAGCCTGTGATGGAAAAACGGGCAATCCTGGGTTTTTCCGGGATTATCGCTTCACCCTCATAGGCAGACCAGTGGAGTCAGAAAAGGTTCGTCGAGCAGATCAAGTGGTCAGCAGGTTGGGAGATTAGCCGGACATGTGCGGCATAACCGGGATATTGAGCTTCGATGGCGTTCGACCCGACCACGCAACTACTCATCGGATGTGCGAGTCGATTTTCCACAGAGGGCCGGACGACGAGGGCATACTCGTTCGAGATAACGTCGCCTTGGGAATGCGGCGACTGAGCATCATCGACCTGTCCGGCGGACACCAACCGATTCACAACGAAGACAAAACGGTCTGGATTGTTTTCAACGGAGAAATTTACAACTTCCGTGAATTGCGAACAGAACTCGAGAAACGTGGCCACCGTTTCTCCACAAACAGCGATACCGAAGTGATCGTCCATGCCTATGAGGAATATGAGGCGGAATGTGTCAGCAAGCTGCGGGGAATGTTCGCTTTTGCGATATACGACGAGCATCGCCACAGGCTGTTGCTAGCCCGAGACCGGTTGGGAATCAAGCCGCTACACTACGCTGTACACCAAGGGCGACTTCTCTTCGGTTCTGAAATCAAGGCCATACTCGCTGCCGCGCCCGACCTTGCCGAGATCCGGCCGGAGGCAGTGGTGGATTACTTGTCCTGTGGCTATATCCCGGATCCCTTCACAGTGTTCCAAAAGATCAAAAAACTGCCGCCCGGCCATCTGCTGCTACTCGATCAGCGCGGAGAATGCGAGGTTCGTTCGTACTGGGATGTGCCCGCATTCGGAACGCACGATCCTAAGTGCGAAGAAGAGTGCCTGGAGGAACTAACGCATCGTCTCTCAGAAGCCGTTAGGATCCGATTGATCTCCGATGTCCCTTTGGGTGCGCTTCTGAGTGGTGGGACGGATTCATCGATCGTCGTGGCGCTGATGGCGAGAGCCAGCTCCAGCCCGGTAAAGACGTTTTCGATTGGATTCAGGCACGGCGATTTTGACGAAGCGAAGTACGCGCGGCTGGTTGCCGAGAAGTTCGGGACTGATCATCACGAGTTGGTTTTCGAACCAAATCTGGGAGAAGAGCTGGATTATCTGACGCGCAGGCTTGATGAACCGTTCGGCGACTCTTCTATGTTGCCGACCTATTGCGTTTCTCGACTGGCGCGTCAGCACGTGACCGTCGCTCTCTCAGGGGACGGCGGCGATGAGCTATTCGCAGGCTATGACCGATATCGGATGCACCAGACCTTCAAGGCGTCGGAAAGAATTCCTAAATGGGCCGGCAAAGTGTTTCGCGAGCACGTCTATCCGCGTCTTCCGCACGATACGTATGGGCGCCAGTTTCTCTATAACCTTTCGCTGCCGAGTTTCGAGCGCTATCTGGACGTTATTTCTGCTCGTCCGAAATTAGATAGTAAGCGGCACATCCTTTCTGAAGGTTTTCGAAATTCAATCGACGCTGGTTGGGATCCGCTGGAAATTTTTCGCGAACACCTGAAAGGCGCTGTAGCGGACGATCCCTTGAGCCGGCTTCTCTATTTGGATTTGAAGACCTATTTGCCAGGCGACATCCTGACCAAAGTGGACCGGATGAGCATGCTCACATCGCTGGAAGCCCGCGTGCCGATTCTGGACCATGTTTTCGTGGAGTGGGTGACAGGCCTCTCGGTCCGATGGAAATGGCACGGAAAGACACAGAAATACATTCTGAAAAAGCTTGCGGAAAAGGTGGGAGTGCCTCGAGAAGTGATTTACCGGCGGAAGCAGGGATTTCAACTTCCGTTGGTCCATTGGATTCGGAAGGACCTGAAAGAAGAATTCGTACGGATCCTGCTCGAGCCACGCACGGTTCAGCGCGGATATTTCGACCCCGAGAGTATTCGACTCCTGCTGGATGAGCACTTTCGAGGCAGGAGGAATCACACGGGACGTCTATGGCGCCTCCTTGTTTTTGAACTCTGGCTCAGGAATTATCTAAAACCGACTGTCCCCCTCGATTCTTACACGCCAGCAATGTCCGCGGGTTCTCAGGCAGGTCTAGCCAGCCGCGCATGAGGGACGGAAAGTCTAGGTTAAGAAAACACAACATCCGCACCGGAAGGATTCGCGCAATTTCAGATCGCCAATAGCTGTGGGCATCTCTCGTGCAGCAGGGCGAGATGGTTTGGTTGGAGAAAAAACCAATTCTGATCTCTGCGCCCCAGAGTGCGCCTGCGCAGTTTTGCACCGTCAAACTTGTAAGCTTCGTAGCCTTGCTCACGCAGGATCGCCAATACTTTCTCGGCGACAGAAGCATCCGGATTCGTCCCCACCTCGACGAGCATAGCTGGCTTGAATCGGCGCGTCGTCTCCACTGAGCCGCGAACGAAACTCAGCTCATGGTAGTTCACGTCGCACTTGATGAAGCTAATTCTCTCTTCGCGCTCTCTAAAGACAGAGTCAATGGCTCGCTTAGCAACCGTGAACCGACGCAAGCCTTCCTGGTCCTTGTCGTTCTCTCCAGCAATCCTGGCGTCGTAGTGGCACTCCGTACCCCACCGATACAACGGAATCAACATCACCGTTGAGCCGTCCACATCGGAAATGGCGCAATTAAACAGCTCGACCTTCGTAAGATTAAGCTTGCGCACACAGGAAGATAGGATCTCAAACGTCGGAGGAAGCGGCTCAAAACTGTAGACAAACCCGTTCGGACCGACACAGCCGGAGAGGAACTTTGTGTACTGGCCGATTGACGCACCAATGTCGATTACGTGATCGCCGGGGGAAAGCAAATGAGCAATAATCACTGCGTCAGGTTCGGGCAGAAGATGGCGACGAAGCAGTCGGGGGTAGTAATAGCGCTTCTTGAAGGCAAAGAGCCATTTCGCGGGAACCACGCGAACAGCTATGCGTCCAACCGCAACCTTTGGATTCCAGTCAGATTCGGTGGTGAGAAGCCTATCGACAACCGTGGTCACCAGCGTTTTTCTGCGCGATTTTGTAAGAGTTTCTGACATTTCTCGCACGCTGGCGAGGCTTCGGTTTTTCCTTGTTATACCTGAGTCCCAGAGGACTAAGCTCTCCGGATTACGCACAATGGTAGCGAATGCGAATCGAAAACGCAATACGGCGGCGACGCGCCTCAATCTGATCCCGCGACAACCAGCCGCCACGGAGATCGTTCCCAACGAAGCTACAGGCCATTAGCATCGTCACGGCTAAGCCCTTTTGTTTCCGTTCTTTCCATAACTTGAATCCGCACCAAACCCCGGACTACTACCTGCGCCAATTCTGCACTTCTGTATGGTCGCCCTCGTCCGGCACAGGCCTACGCTGACGGCAAATCCGCTGATACAAGACTTCTTCTGCGAGCGTTGTGGGCAGGAATTCGGGCCCAAGCGCCGCGGATGGCAAGACGGTATCGGTTGCCGCGCCGGGAGGGTTCAACGGGCCATGCACCGCGCTTGGAACGACATGACCTACGACCATATTTCGATTTACGATGGGGCGTGTCCAACAAACGAGAATTGTCCCGCCGCTGCGAGCCAAACAGGGATATTCCCCGGAAACGGACAAGAGGAACAGAATCAGCTGGACTTATGAGATAGACTACAAATGCCCTTTTTACCAACCAGTGTGACGCGAAACGACCGTCGCTGCGACCAGGAGCCTGGGAACAGAGCGTGACAGATCGCCCCAATCTCTTCTTGATGACCAACACGCTCGAGATCGGCGGGAGCGAACGGCAATTTGTCGCGCTTGCGCAAGCCATCCATCCCGAGAGATTTCAGCTATCCCTTGGATGTCTGAGCAAGTATGGTCCATTGGTTGAAAAAGTCGGCGATATTGCCGAGTTTCCGATGGGCGGAAGCTCCTTTACCTGGCAATCCTGGAGATCTCGGTTGGCGCTGGCACGTCTCCTTCGCACTGCCCGCATTGACGTGGCACATGCCTTCGACTTTTACACAAACCTAATGCTCCTTCCGGTGGCTCGCGTCGCCGGAGTTCGCGCGGTCATCGGAAGTCATCGGCAGCTCGGAGATCTACTAACCCCCGCAAAATTTCGCGCGCAGGCGATGGTCTTTCGCTTTTGTGACTTCGTTGTGTGCAACTCGCAAGCGGCGGCGTCTCGGCTCGAGCAGCACGGAGTGCCGGAGCGCAAGCTGGTCATCATCGTTAATGGGCTTTTCCCCGAGGCATTTGCGCCCACTGCGCCGCTTATTCACAAGGTTCCGGGGCAGGTGCGCGTCGGGATGATCGCCCGTATGAACGTCGAGTATAAGAACCAAGCTGCTTTTCTTCGAGCTGCGGCTCGCCTGGCAAATACTTTCAAGGAAACCGAATTTGTGTTGGTGGGAGATGGGGCGTTCCGACCGAAGTTTGAGCAGATGGCGCGAGGAATGGGCTTGGCTTCGCGAGTTCGATTCCTGGGAGAACGCAACGACATTCCAGCAGTTCTGGCCTCATTGGATATTTCGGTCGTACCTTCCATTTCAGAGAGCCTTCCGAACGTGGTTCTCGAATCAATGGCCGCTGGCGTGCCGGTAGTTGCTACTCGCGTGGGCGGGATTCCCGACATTCTGGAGCATGAGAAATCGGGTTTGCTGGTGCCTCCGGGAGACGATGCACAGCTGACTGAGGCAATCGGATGTTTGATTCCCAATGCCGCTATGCGACAGGAGATCGGTCTCCGTGCGAGAGAATATGCCGCCAATCATTTCCATTGGGATTCTGTCTCAGAACGTTATGAAGAGCTATATACCAGAGCGCTTGCGAGCAAGGAGCGCAGATCGAAAGCGGCGTCCACGGTGCAGGCAATCTTCTAAAGCCAGCTTAAGTCCGAGCGGATGAGCCAGCGGCCGAGAGGAGTCTGGGATTTCAGCCGGAAGTGGGATTCAAAACAGAGGCGATAGAGAACTCGTTTTTCCCGGATCAAAGAAGATGGAATTTGGTCATTGGGGATAGATAGTGAGTAACCTAGTGATTCAAGGAAGGCGCCTACAGCCTTTTCGAAGGTTGCAAGATTGTTTGGCGTGAAGCCATTTTTCCAACGTCCGATTGGATTGAACGGCCCGGAGGACGGATTTGAAAAAGAAGAATTGGGTTCTCCGACAGAGCCGATAGCGACCCTTCGAATGCGGTCGTAGTTCAAATCATGCTCGATAAATCTTCCCAGAAGCGAAAGGGTGTCTCTGGGATTGGTGACCAGATCTTCGAACCGCACTTCGAGATAATCGCGTCCGACTTCCTGCCCCGAAACTCTTCCCTTTGATACGATCCATTCCCAGAAGAGCCCTGCGAGCAAAACGTCTTGACCGTCCTGCCACGGGAACGGACGGATCCATTTCTGCCTGGCCATAGAAAGGGCCACGTCGCGACCGTCGCGGATAATGTGGATAATTAATGCGTCGGGGATCTGTTCTTTGATTTGCCGGATGTAAAGCAAGTGCTCGGGCGTACAGTCTGCCCAACGCCGCACTTTCTGGCTACGCGCGATTTCTCCCATTAAGATGCGAAGAAAATCTCCTCCACTGTGGCAGTCCCGCAATATTTTCTCGGAGATCGCCGCCTCTTCCAGGCCCGACCGCTCAAACAGTTTGCTCCGAAGCCAGACCTTCATTAGTCTTTCTCGTTGCCTGGTTGTATGCAGATCGCCGAATTTAGGTACCAACAGGTTAAAGACGTTGGACTCAGTGCGGTAAACCGCAAAGTCGCCGGCAGAAAGAACCATGTGATAAAGCAGAGTCGTTCCCGATCGCGGTGAGCCGAGTACGAAAACCGGGGCTGTGCTTCTGGACACTCTAAGCCAATTATACCTTTTGTCGGGTCAGATTTGATTCCTCCGAGTTCATCTCGTTCGCCTCGAGCATGCTGTTTTTGAAATACTGAAAGAGCGCTCTTCCACGAATTGCAAGAACGGCTGAAACGCGCGGCTGGATCGATGTGACTAAAACGCATACTGCCAGTGCTGGAAACGCCTGATAGCATGGGCCGTATGAATTGAACGTTCGCCATGATAAATTGTGATTTGCGGCCTCGATTGGATACCGACTGCTCGACCGGTCGCAAATCACGCAATGCGTTGCGCCTTAACAGACCTCCTCGCAACCGCCCTTATGCGGGTTGAGAAAATCAGAAAGCACAGCGACCAGAAGCTTAAGAAGCGAAGAAGGCTGGGATGAACCCCCTGGTTACTCAAGGATCGCCGCCACGACCCGCACGGGATCAGAAGGCTCTCGACAAGGCAGTTGTAGGAGGTATGGCGTGGACTGCCGGAGTCAAATGGAGCGGACAAGTAGTCACATGGGGAACCACGCTTGTGGTCGCTCGACTGCTTACCCCAGCTGATTACGGCTTGGTGGGGATGGCGGCAATTTTTCTTGGCCTGATAACTCTCTTCAGTGAGTTTGGCCTCGGAATCGCGGTAATCACATTTCACGAACTGACGGCGAAGCAGCTCTCCCAGCTCCATACAGTGTGTGTACTGCTTGGTATTGTGGGATTCTTGGTTTCTTGCGGCCTTGCACACCCAATTGGCCTCTTTTTCCGTGCCCCAAAACTGCCCTTGGTTATTGTCGTCACCGCCTTGGGTTTCCTCGTGGTTGCGTATAGGACGGTACCTTACGCTTTGCTACGGCGGGAGATGCGCTTCAAGCTCCTCGCTTTGCTCGAAGGGTTCCAAGTCATCGCGCAAGCAATCAGCACGCTTGTGCTGGCGATACTTGGAAAGGGGTACTGGGCGCTTGTGATAGGAGGCCTGATTGGCCAGACCGCATCGGCCGTTCTGCCGTTTGTGTACGAGCCAATGTGGTTCTCGCGTCCACAATGGAAGGTCATAGGAAAGGAGCTCAAGTACAGTTGGCACGTCATCGTAGGTCGGATTTACTTCTACGCTTACGACAATGCGGACATGCTCGTAGTAGGCCGCGTTCTGGGTGAGGGCCCCTTGGGAGCTTATTCCCTGGCTTGGACTCTGGCCCACGTACCCGCAGAAAAGTTTACGACCCTGATTAATCGAATCACGCCTTCCCTTTTCGCGGCAGTACGGACCGATTTGCCAGCTCTACGGCGGTATTTGCGAAACCTCACTCAGGCAATTGCCTTGGGAATCTTCCCGGCCGGAATCGGCACTGCTCTTGTCGCTCCGGAGTTTGTTGATTTGATTCTAGGTAAGAAGTGGCAAGGTGTGATCGTTCCGCTTCAACTTCTCGCGCTCTATGCTGGGTTTCGAGCGATTCGGACGCTGCTCGGACCTCTGTTGAACGTCTTGGACGAACCACGCACCGTAAAAAGGAATAGTCTGCTCATCTTATTGGTGCTTCCATTGTGCTTTTATATTGGCTCGCGCTGGGGCACGGCGGGAGTAGCCGCCGGCTGGGTGCTATTCTATCCCCTGTTGAGCCTGCCCTTGTTCAAAGCAGCCCTTGAAAAAACAGAAATGCGGAAGAGTGAGTATTTTGCATCGGTTTGGCCGGCTCTGAGCAGCTCCATCCCTCTTGTCCTTGTCGTGGTTCTTCTCAAGTGGTCACTCCCTGGTAGCCTGCCCTTGTCTCTTCGGTTTGCCAGCGAGATCTTGGCGGGGGGTGTCGCATATGGCCTGACGCTGTTTTTGTTCTACCGTGAACGT
>Ga0126373_10001614_pt1 | contig 16150 bp, 17 predicted proteins | sample PanSoiMetPlot_11_FD_92545 | JGI IMG/M metagenome (GOLD analysis project Ga0126373, IMG submission 92545) | Tropical forest soil microbial communities from Panama - MetaG Plot_11 | ecosystem: Environmental > Terrestrial > Soil > Tropical forest > Bulk soil | place: Panama | collected 2016-02-17 | reverse complement strand
GTCCGTGACCTGTTTGACCGCTTCGGCCTTGAACTCGGCCGTGTATCGCTTGGTTCCCATAGACACCTCCGCAGACATGCTAATTTACCCACTTTGGGTGTCTACGAAAGCGGGTGAACTCCACTTCAATATCCTTGATCATCCTGAAATGATCATTGCAGGTACTGCTGGCATTACGGGAGAGCTGTCTGATTGGCTGACGAGATCAATGAGGCTTGCACTTGCCGATAGCAAAGATGTCGTATCTTTGGAATTCTTCAAAAAAGCAGGTCACAATCCGGCCCAAATAAGAAGGCTGATGCGCGAAGTTACAGATGGCGAAAAGCGAATACGCGGAGTGATGGAGGAACAAAAGCGGAAACAGAAAAAGGAGAAGAAAAAGAAAGCGCGACAGTCACGTCGGCGTAAGTCGCGTCATTACAAGGTTGGAGGTCTCGGATGAAACTTCCCACTCCGAAGGCGTATGTAGCAGAACAAAGAAATGGCCACTTAACGCAGTTGGCCGAAGATGCACGTCGCTTATTTCCACTTAAGCTGATTGGCGCCGGAACCGCAGAAGTCGAGGCGGTGACGAGTTATGCATCAAGGCTAGCGACTGAACATGGTGTGGGAGCTCGACAGTTTGGCTTCATGCTACCGCGACTGCTGAAAGTAGACGGGATGAAGCGAACTCACGTGGAAGACTTGTATACGATGAACGGAACTGGAATGTATGCGTCTGTATGGATAGATCTACTACGAGGCGCCACACTCCAACGAAATTTGGTATTGGGTAGCCTATTTCATTTTCGTAATGTGCTCTCGCCCAGCAAATCTTCTTCAGTTGCAAAGAATCGACGGTGGTGCCCGCACTGTCTAATTGAGATGCGCGAAACGGAATCTGGTCCGTATTTGCACCTGATTTGGCAGCTTGTACATGCAGGATATTGCCCGCGTCATGGCATTAAATTACGCGAAGTGTGCCCCGCGTGTGGTTCCGCACAACTTCAAGTTAGTGGTCTTGTTTCTATAGATCGTTGTGCGCAGTGCCAGTCCGACCTCTGTGAAAACGCACAGGATGTGGAACATCTGACTAGCAAAAATGCCAATGAGGTGACTTGGATAAATAAGAGCCTCACTGAATTGATAATGGTTGGAAATACGCCGTTGGAAATCGCGGATAACGCGTTTTGCCGTTTTATAAAAACCTTTGTTGAATCGTTTGGATCTAATGCGACTGTTGAGAAGCTCCGCGGTTATAGCCGAGACACAGTCAATCAGTGGGCTCGATCGCGCTATCGTCCGTCGCTTTCAACATTATTGGACGTTTGCGCAAAGACCAATATTCCGGTTTCTTTGATTCTTCGAGAACCTGAATTGGCAGTGGCTACTTGTCAGGAGCTAGATCTCGGAGCACCCAACACTAAGTTCTCATTTTGCAAGGCAAAGATTCTTCGGCACCTTAAGAAGAAGCGAGATCGAGTGGTTATTTGTCAGCGTGCAGAAGCCCTGCTCGCAAAATTACCTCGTCGCAGACAATATGTTTCTCAGTACGCCTTCGCTGACAAGCTCGACATCCCCTACGGTACGTTGCACTATTTGGCGCCGCATATAATGCGCAAGCTTAATCAGCGAAATAAGCTAGTTCGCAACAGTGCGTATAAGAGAGCTAAAACAGAAGCTGCTCGCCAAATCAGACGCGCCTGCAAGGAAATCCAGCGCGAAGGGGGACGATTAAGTAGGGAAGTGGTGGTGAGGCGTGTTCAATCAAAGAAGGGCAGTATTGGCCGATCAAAACTACTGGCTGCGTATTCGCTTTACCGGGCGAAGTACCTGAGCCACTCAAAGAGGTTACGCATCGAGACTAAACGGGTGGCACGAAAGAAGAGTCCCACTAGGACGCTATATGGCCGGCGGCCAGTGCATCTGCGCCCCCATTAGCTCCGTGTAACCGACCGGTAACCATAAAACGGACCTTAGGTCCGTTTTATGGTTACCCTGCCACTTCTTCAAGCAGGGGTTTTTGTTTGGCGCGCCCGAAGGGATTCGAACCCCTGACCTTGTGCGCCGGAGGCACACGCTCTATCCAACTGAGCTACGGGCGCTTGAAACGGGGGCGGAAGAATACCCGAAGGCCTTTAGGCCGTCCAACGGCGATACCCGGGTCAGCGCCAAACCTTATATAATCAGCGCCCTCGCCACCCCTACGGGAACTGAGCCATGGCGGCCGACAAGCACGAACACCCCGACAAGCACGACCAGCACTTCTACGACACCTTCATCCTGGTGCTGGGCATCCTGGTAGCCTTTGCCATCGGCATGTACTACCTCGCGAATGGCATCGCCAAGGACTCCCCCGGCGCCTACGAGAAAGGCAGCGCCACCGAGGAGCAGCTCATCGACCAGCGTCTGGCGCCCATGAGCGAGGTGCAGATCGCCGGTGACGCCAAGAGCCAGATGGCCGCGGCCGCCCCTACCGCCGCCGCCTCCGGCGGCGCGCCCAAGAGCGGCAAGGAGATCTGGGATGGCACCTGCTCCGCCTGCCACGGCACCGGCGCGCTCGGTGCTCCCAAGATGGGCGACAAGGCCGCCTGGGCGCCGCGCATCGCCGAAGGCCTGGACGTGCTGAAGCAGCACGCCCTGCACGGCTACAAGAACATGCCGGCCCATGGCGGCAACATGTCCTTGAGCGACGAGGACGTGATCAAGGCTCTGGAATACATGGTGAGTCAGAGTAAGTAAGCCGGGACACCACCCGAAGAAAAAAAGCCCTCTCCTTAGGAGAGGGCTTTTTCATTGCGTAGCCAGATATTGCTGCAGACCGTCGAAGCAGCCCTCCCAGCCCTGTGCATGCCTCTCGCGCAACGTCGCATCGCCGATGCGCTCGTGGGTGACGATCACCTCCGTGACATCGCCTTGTGGCATGAAGCGCACGCTCACACGCTCCTCACCCATCCCGCTGCCTTCCACCTGCCAGCTGTAGATCAGGAGGTGGGGCGGTTCCACGGTTTCAAAGCGCCCACTGATCCAAAGTATCTTGCCGTCCGGCAGCTTATTTCCAATGCGGTAGCCTCCGCCGATGCGCAGATCCACCTCCGCACTGCAACAGCGCACCGGCCGCGGCCCCCACCAGGCGAGCAGCTGCGCAGGGTCGGTCCAGGCGTGGAACAACCGCGCCGCATCGGCTTCGATGCGGCGCCGCACCACGAGTATCAAGCCCGCGTTCATCGCCGGCGCCGCGGCGGCGCGGCGGACTTGCGGCGCTCCAGATGCCCAGCGAGGGCATTCAGGGTGTCCTGCCAAAAAGCCTGATAGTGCTGCAGCCAGCGCTCCGCCTCCCGCAAGGCGGAAACGTCCAGCCGGCAATGATGCACGCGCCCCTGCACCTCGCGACCGATGAGGCCCGCCTCTTCCAGCACCTTGAGGTGCCGCGATATCGCCGGCAGAGACATGGTGAAAGGCGCGGCCAGCTCACTGACCGTGGCCGGCCCACGGGCCAGCCGTTCCAGCATGGCGCGGCGGGTGCGGTCAGTGAGCGCGCCGAACACCGCGTCCAGGCGGTCGGCGATTCCGAGTCGGGCGGTTGACGGCATGGGAAACCTCGTCTAGTATTGTTAACAATCTTGTTAACTATTGCAAGAGGCCCGCCATGACTCTGCGCCGCTGTCTACCCTTGCTCTTACTGTTCGCCGTGGGCCCGGCCTTCGCCGGTAACATCATCCAGACTGCAGAGTTCCCCGGCCAGACGCCGCAGGCGCTGTACGACGCCTACATGGGCTCCAAGTCCCACGCCGATATGACGGGCTTCCCCGCCACCTATTACCGGCCTTCCACCAAATCCGAGGTGACCGCGGGCCAGGAAGGCGACGAACTGCACGCCTTCGGCGTCAACGGTCCCGACGGCAAGCTGCGCTACCTCATCAACGGGCGGATCCTAAGGCTCCTGCCGGGCCACGAGGTGGTGATGTCCTGGAAAGCCCTCACCTGGAACCTGCCTGAGGACGCGCCCATCCCGGAGAGCGTGCTGATCTTGAGCTTCATGAAAACCACCCAGGGAGCGGAGATCCGGCTGGTGCAGGTGAACGTGCCGGACATCACCGGCGCCGCGGCCGCCGGCGACAGCACCGAGACCGATCAGGTGAACACCAACTGGTACTTCAGGTACTGGGAGCCCATGCACAAGTACTTCGCCGCCCAGGCGAAGCCGGCTTCTTGACTCAAGACTCGGAGAGCAGCCCCCGCAGGGAATCGATGTAGGAACGGCTGCGGGCGGCGCGCTCCTCCGGAGTTGGCGGCGGGGCATTCTGGTCCGACTGCAAATCCTCCGCCGGCAGTTCCTGCAGGAAGCGGCTGGGTAGGCAGGCGAGGTCCTCGCCGTACTTACGGCGTTTGTCCGCGTAGCTGAGCGTCAAGCTCTCGCGCGCGCGGGTGATGCCCACGTAGCAGAGCCGCCGCTCCTCCTCCAGGCTCTCCCCTTCCAGACTGTTGCGGTGGGGCAGGATCTCCTCCTCCATCCCCACCAGGAACACGTGGGGGAACTCCAGGCCCTTGGCGGCGTGCAGGGTCATGAGCTGTACCGCGTCTCCGCCCTTGTCTTCCGCGTTCCGGTCCAGCATATCCATGAGCGCGAGTTGCGCCAGCGTATCCGCGAGCGTCGCGGTCTCAGCGGGCTTGTCCAGCCAGGCCACGAACTCCTGCACGTTTCCCCATTTGCGCTCGGCCGTGGCCAAGTCCTTCGAGCTGTCCTTGAGCCAGGCCTCGTAACCGATGTCCGCGAGCATCTGCTTCACCACTTCGGCGGCGGGTTCGCTCTCGGCCCGCTCGGCGGTCTTGGACACCCACACGGCGAACTCGTGCAACTTCTCCGCGCCCCGCTCCGGCAACTCCGCCCTGAGGCCCGCCTCGAAAGAGGCTGAAAACAGGGAAAGATGCCGCGCGCCGGCGAAGCTCCCGAGCTTCTCGAGCGTCACGGGACCCAGCTCCCGCCGGGGCAGGTTCACAATGCGCAGGAAGGCGGAGTCGTCCTCCGGATTCACCAGGAGGCGCAAATAGGCCACGAGATCGCGCACCTCGCCCCGGTCGAAGAACGAGGTGCCGCCGGAAAGCGCGTAAGGAATGCGCTGCTCCCGCAGGGCCTTCTCGAACAGCCGCGACTGGTGGTTGCTGCGGTAGAGGACGGCGTAATCCCCGTGGCGGGTCTTGTGCCTGAGCTTGTGGGCGGCGATCTCGGTCACCACCCGCTCCGCCTCCTCCTGCCCCCCGGGGCAGGCGAGCAGGCGCACCAGCTCGCCCTCGGCGAGCTCGCTCCAGAGCTTTTTCTCGAAGAGGTGGGGATTCCGGCCGATGAGGGCGTTCGCCACCCGGAGGATGCGGCGCACGGAGCGGTAATTCTGCTCCAACTTCACCACCTTTAAGGCCGGGAAATCCTCCTTCAACAGCACCAGGTTCTTCGGTTCCGCGCCGCGCCATGAATAGATGGACTGGTCATCGTCCCCGACAGCCGTGAATGCGCCGCGCGGGCCCACCAGGAGCTTCAAGAGCCGGTACTGGGCGGTATTGGTGTCCTGGTATTCGTCCACCAGGAGATAACGCAACCGCGCCTGCCATTTCTCCCGCGCCTCGGCGTCGGTTTCGAGCAGCGTCACCGGCTTCGCGATCAGATCGTCGAAGTCCATGGCATTGTAGGCCTGAAGATGGCGCTGATAATCCACATACAGCCGCGCATGACGGCGGCCGTGCTCGTCCTGGGCCTGTTTCACGGCACTTTCAGGCGTGACGAGGGCGCTCTTCCAGGCGGAAATCCGCCACTGGGCCCGCTCCAGCACCTCCGCTTTCTCGGCGCGCTCCACTTTCAGGAGCTCCCGCAGCAGGGTGAGGCTGTCCTCCGCGTCAAACAGGGTGAAGCCGCGCCGGTAGCCGATACGGGCGTGCTCCTCCCGCAGCAGGCGCATGCCTAAGGTGTGGAAGGTGGAAACCGTGAGCCCTGCACTGCGCTCCGCCGACAAAAGCTCCGCCAAGCGGGCCTTCATCTCCCGTGCCGCCTTATTGGTGAACGTGACGGCGGCGACGGCGCCCGGCGCGATGCCCCGCTCCCCCACCATGTACGCGATCTTGCGGGTGATGACCCTGGTCTTGCCGCTGCCGGCGCCCGCCAGCACCAACAGCGGCCCCTCGAGGTGAGTGACGGCATCGCGCTGAGCGGGGTTCAAGCGGTCGAGAAGGGAACGTGCCATGGCCTGCATTGTAGCGACGCGCAGCGCGGCGCATCCGCAAAAATTTTCAGCCACCAACCTTGCGCGGATACGCGTTTTGCTCTATCCACTCGCTTTTGGCGGACCGGGTCAGCGCCTTCAGCGCCGCTTCGGATTTCAAGGCTTCGCCCTTGGAACTGAATTCCTGCGCGGCCACGACGCGCTTGGGCTTGTCCATGCGCATGTACTTGGCGCCCTTGCCTTCGACGTGCTGCCGGAAACGCCGTTCTACGTCATTGCTGACGCCGGTGTACCAGGCGCCGCTTTCGCATTCGATGACGTAGACCCACCAACTCATCGCTGCTCCGCAAATAAAAAATGGCCGCGCACCCTTGAGGTGCGCGGCCAGATTATCCCAGACAATGTTACTTGTGGCTGGATTCGATGAACTTCGCCACGTTGTCGTGCAGCGACTTCAGGGCGTCGACGTTCACGTACACCATGTGGCCCGCCGGATAGAAGGCGTACGAGATGTTGCCCTGCAGCTTATCCGGCATGGGTAGGTGGTGCATCACGTAGACCGCCGAGTAGTACGGCGTGGCCAGGTCGTAGTAACCCGCGTTCAGCATCACCTTCATGTTCGGGTTCTGGATCATGGCAGCCGCCAGGTCCGGCATCACGTTGGTTCCGAAGGGGATTGGGAACGGCGTGCCGGGCTGCTGGTGCTTGAAATCCCAGGTGTTACCGAGATCGCCGTTCACCGGCAGGTAGGTCCAGTCCTGGCCGAACTTGAGCTCCTTGCGCATATAGTCGTTGAACAAGGACACGATGGGCGAGCCGATGCTGGCGGACTGGGGGTCGTAATTGGCGGTCTCGGACAGGGGGTCCAGCACCGGGCCCGCGTAACGGGTGTCGAAGCGCCCGGCCACCTCGTCGGAACCGTTGAGCAACTGCTGCTCGAACTGCGGGCCGGTGACGCGCAGGTCCGCCTTGACCCAATAAGACGCCGGCACGCCGGTGTAAGCGGCCAGGCGCTCGGCGATCTTCTGCTTGTCACCCTCGGAGAGCTCCGAACCCTTATTCAGCGCCGAGAGGTAGTCGCCCATGGCGAAGCCCTCCACCTCGTGGAGGAAGGCCTGCATGTCCGCCGGCTGGTTCGGAACCTTGTGGTGGTAGAACGCCCCGGCGGCATACGTGGGGAGCATCACCGCATAAGGCACGTCCACGCCCGGGTTCACATTGGGGAAATCGGCGTTGAGGTCGAAGTTCAGGATGGCCGACAGCAGGATCACGCCGTTCAGGTCCACCGAGTCGTTGACCAGGTCGTTCGCTAGCACCGCGGAGCGCGGCGTGCCATAGCTCTCGCCGAAGAGGTAACGCGGCGAGTTCCAGCGGCCGTTCTTGGTGAGGAAGCGCTCGACGAACTGCGTGAAGGCCTTGCCGTCCTGGTCCACGCCGTAGAAATCCTTCGGATCGCCCTTGCCGCCCGCATCCTTGTCGAGGATCTTGCCGAAGCCCGTGCCCGGCGCGTCTACGAACACGAGATCGGTGGCGTCCAGGAGGCAGTACGGGTTGTCAACCAACTGGTAGGACGGCGAGGCAGTGTGCGCCGCATCGCCCACCACGGCGCGCCGCGGGCCGAAGGAGGCCATGTGCAGCCAGATGGTGGAGGAACCGGGTCCGCCGTTGTAGATGAACATCACCGGGCGGGTGGCCGGGTCCTTGCCGTTGGCGGTGTAGGCCACGTACGACATCTCCGCCGTGGGCTCGTCTTTGCCGTTCTTGAGTACCAGGAGTCCGGCGGTGGCGGTGTAGGCGATACTCTTGCCGCCCACGGTCACGGAGCCCTGGGTCGCGGACTGCTGGTCGCTGACGGCGGCCGGTTTGGCGTCATCCGCGAGGGCGGGAGCGCCGAGCGCCAGGCCCAACAACAGGGCGCCAGCGGTGGAAGGACGGATCATGGGAACGCTCCTTTTGAGTGGATGCTTGGAATTAAAAATGACGAGAGCCTCGATTTCTGCCGCTTTTGGACAGCGCCGGCCTGCCGGGGTTCCGGCTAATTCATCCCTTTCTGCCTGTCCAGCACCCGATACCCCACGGCCTCCGCCACGTGCGCGCCCTTGCGGCTCGCTGCGAAGTGGATTCCCGGCCTCGATGCAGCATGGGCGCTTGTAGCACGCATGATCTACACCGAATAAAGTCAAGTCGGGAGTGTACTCCTACGTAGTCGCGTTATCTTCCACTGGTGCGCCAGGGAAATCTCGCCCGGGCGCGGGAAGGAACCGCTACCTCCAGGGCGCGTTTCGCCTGATGCTGGCCGCGCACGTCGGCCACGGGTAAGCCCACGATGTTGAGAGCGGGCAAGCCGTTCGACTGGTGCACTTCAACGGTCACCGCCGGGGCATTGATGCCCTCCGCGGCGCGACTGAAGATCTTTGCGAGCACCGTGCCGGTCCGTCGCTGCTTACTTCCCGTCTTTGTCTTGCTGCTGCGCGGCCAGGGACGCTTCGAGCTCTGCGAGCCGCAGCGAAAGCTCCTCCAGCTTCTGGCGGGTGCGGGAGAGCACCCCCGCCTGCACGTCGAATTCCTCGCGGGTGACCAGGTCGAGCTTGCCGAGCGCCGACTGCAGCACAGAGCGGAAGTTGCGCTCCAGGTCGGCCTTGAGGTCGCGTAAGCCCGGCGGCACGGAATCGGAGAGTTTCCGGGCCAGGTCGTCGAGGATCTTCGGATCGAGTGCCATCGGCGGTCCCCGCGCGCGTACTGGAACTTATGTCACCAGTATATACGCCCCGGGACCCGCCCGAAGGCGCGGTGCTAGACTGTACCGACGCCCGGGAAAGCCTGCATCCGGGCCCAAGAAACGGGGAAGGCGTACGCATGAAAATGGTGGCGGCCGTGATCAAACCCTTCAAACTGGACGACGTGCGCGAAGCGCTTTCCGACATCGGCGTGCAGGGCATCACCGTCACCGAGGTCAAGGGCTTCGGCCGTCAGAAAGGACACACGGAACTCTACCGCGGCGCGGAATACGTGGTGGACTTCCTGCCCAAGGTGAAGATCGAGCTCGCCGTGCCGGACGATCTCCTGGACCGGGTCATCGAGGCCATCATGAACGCCGCCAAAACCGGCAAAATCGGTGACGGCAAGATCTTCGTGTACGAGCTGGAGCAGGCGATCCGTATCCGCACCGGCGAGGCCGGCGCGGAGGCCCTGTAAGTGGGACGGGCGGAGGTACGAAGATGAAGAGACTGAGCCTGGCTTTCCTCGCTTTGTGCGCAACCGCCGCCTGGGGCGACACGCCTATATATAAGTGGGTAGATCCCCAGGGCGTGACCCACTACAGTACAGTCCCCCACAGCACCACCGCCCAGGCCATCAGCATCGCCAACCACGGCACGCTGCCCAACTCCACCACGGCACCGGCCGCGGCCACCACTCCAGCGCCTGCCGCCGGTACGGGCGCGGGTCTGAGCAGCGATGACCTTGCATTGACGACGCCGACTCCCGGCGACTCGACTGCCTGCAAGATGGGGCGCGAGCGCCTCTCGAAGTACCTGCACGCCGACACCCTCTACTCGGAGGACGCCCAAGGTAAACGGCAGACGCTCTCCGACACGGACCGGCAGAAAGCGCTGGATGACGCGCGCAGCTACGTGAAACAGAACTGTGGTTCCGGAGGTTCCTGATGAACACTCGCACCCTCATCGCTCTCGCGGGCGGTGCCCTGCTGGGCACCTTGGCGCTCGCGGCGGCGGCCGACCAGATTTACAAATGGGTGGACAAGGACGGCCACGTGCACTATTCCCAGACGCCACCCCCTGCCACCGGCGTGCAGGCTCAGAGCGTTGACATCGGCGCGCCCCCGCCCGACCCCACGACTCTGCACAACGAGCAGAACCTGGCGAAGCAGCTGGACGACAAGAACAAGCAGGCGCAGGACGTCGCTGACAAGCAGAAACAGGACGCTCAGCAGAAGGCCCAGCAGAAGGCGCAGTGCGACGACCTGCGCGACCGCCTGCGGGTGCTGCAGGCCGGCGGACGCGCCGCCACCGTCGACGCCAACGGGAACATGAACTTTCTTTCGGATGACGACCGCGCTAAGAGAGAGAAAGAACTTCAGGACGATATCGATAAGAATTGCAGCGGCGCGTAAGCAGCGACCGGGCATCCTGAACCGCGTCAGCGGATCGCGGCCAGGGCTTCCTTGAGGAACGGCGGCAGCACGAACGCCGTCTCATGCACGATGGCGGAATAGTAGCGGGTCGGGAAGGGCTTTTCCTCCGCGTCGCGGCGGCGGAAGCTGTTGAGGCGTCCGTCCTTCTTGCCCATGGTCGCCGACCACCAGCCAGAGGGATAGGTGGGTTGCGGGAAAGTCAGGCTGCGCACGTCGGCGAAGCCGGCCGCGCGCAGTGATCGATGCATGTCCAGGATGGTCTGGGCGTAAAAGAACGGCGACTCGCTCTGCTGCACTAGGATCCCGTCCGCCCGCAGCACCCGCAGGCACTCCCGGTAGAAGGACTCGGAGAACAACTCCTCCGCCGGCCCCACGGGGTCGGTACTGTCGATGATGATCACGTCCAGGCTCGCCTCCGGTTCCGCGCGGACCCAGGGCGCACCGTCGCCGAAGCTCTGTTTCACCCGCGGATCGCCATTGGCCTCGCAAAGCTCGGGGAAGTAGAGTTCGGAAAGCCGCGTCACGCGCTCGTCCAGCTCCACCTGCACCACCGACTCGACCCCCTTGTGCCTCAACACCTCCCGCAGCGTGCCGCAGGCCCCGCCGCCGATGATCAGCACCCGCCGCGGGGCGGGGTGGGCGAAGAGGGCCGGGTGGGCCAGCATTTCGTGGTAGATGAAGCCGTCGCGGTCGGTGAGCATGACGCAGCCGTCTATGACCATCATGGTGCCGAAGCTGTCGGTCTCGTAGATCTCGATGTTCTGGTAGGGCGTCTGTTCCACCTGCAGGCGGCGGCCCTGCAGGGATAGGGCCACGCCCTCCTCCGCGGCGATCTCCGTGAACCAGCTGCCGTCGAGCTTGTGCATATCCGGTCGATTATACGGCCTGGCAGGAAGGCCGTCCGGCCCGCACCCGGCGCATCAAACCTTAAGGCTTGGACCATCTTTTCAGAGAGGCCGCCTTGCCGTACTCTTGCGCGATTTCCCGTATCCCAAACCGAGCCCCGGAGTCCATGAGCCAGAACCCCGTAGAGGTCGCCCGCGAGCTGTACAACGTGCTGCGCTGGGGCGACGGCTATTTCGACATCAACGCCGAAGGTCACGTGGTGGTATACCCGACGCGCAAGCGTGAGGACGGCTGCGTGGACCTGTACCGCCTGGTGACCGAGGTAGGCAAGTGGGGCCTCAACTTGCCGGTTCTGTTCCGCTTCGGCGACATCCTGCGCGACCGCGTGGCGCGCGTGTACGCCGCCTTCGAGGAAGCGCGTGCCTACCACGACTACAAGGGCCATTACACGCCGGTTTATCCCATCAAGGTGAACCAGCAGCACGTGGTGGTGGAGGACATCCTCAAGCACGGCGCCGACCGCGTGGGGCTCGAGGCCGGGAGCAAACCCGAACTCATGGCGGTGCTAGCCTTCGCGCCGCCCGGTTCCACCATCATCTGCAACGGCTACAAGGACCGCGAATACCTGCGTCTCGCGCTCATCGGCCAATCCTTGGGACACCGTGTCTACATCGTGGTGGAAAAGCTTTCTGAGTTGGATCACCTTCTGAAGGAAGCAACCGACATCGGCGTGAAACCCACCATCGGCGTGCGCGTGCGCCTCGCCAGCACCGGGCGTGGCAAGTGGGAACACACCGGCGGCGAGAAATCCAAGTTCGGCCTGTCCACCGGCCAGATCCTCGAGGCGGTGGAGAGGCTGAAGCAGATGCAGATGTTGGGCTCGCTGCAGCTTCTGCACTTCCACCTGGGCTCGCAGATCGCCAACATCCGCGATGTGCAGCGCGGCATGCAGGAGGCGGGACGCTGTTTCGCGGAACTCGCCGAGCTTGGCGTCAACATCCGGGTCATGGACGTGGGCGGCGGACTCGGGGTGGACTACGAGGGCACGCGCTCGCGCAGCTCCTGCTCCACCAATTACTCCGTACAGCAATACGCCAACGCCATCGTGCGCGCCCTGTGGGAGATCTGCGAGGAGTATGAGCTGCCCCACCCCAACATCATCACCGAGTCGGGCCGCGCCATGACCGCGCACCACGCAGTGATGCTCACCGAAGTGGTGGACTTCGAATCCATCCCCGAGAAGATCCCGGTACAGCCCGGTCCGGACGATCCGCAAATCCTCAACGACCTCTGGGAGGACTACGCCAACGAGGAGGGTCGCGCGCTGCTGGAGGTCTACCAGGACGCGTTGCACTTGAACAGCGAGGCCCAGGGGATGTACACCCACGGCGTGCTGACCCTGGAGCAGCGCGCCCACGCCGAACAGATCTACCACGCCACCTGCCGCAAGGTGCGCGACAGCCTGAAGCCCACGAGCCGCGCCCAGACCGAAGCCATCTACGAAATCAACGAGAAGCTCGCCGACAAGTACTTCTGCAATATGTCGGTGTTCCAGTCGCTGCCAGACGTGTGGGCCATCGACCAGATCTTCCCCATCATGCCGATACACCGGCTGGACGAGTCGCCCACGCGCCGCGCCGTGCTGCAGGACCTGACCTGCGATTCCGACGGCCGCATCGAGCAATACGTGGACGAGGAAGAACTCGAAACCACCATGGCGGTTCACCCCATCAAGAACGGCGACGCCTATTTCCTCGGCTTCTTCATGATCGGCGCCTACCAGGAGATCCTGGGCGACATGCACAACCTGTTCGGCGACACGGACTCGGTGAACGTGGAACTCGATTCGGAAAACGGCTACCGGCTGGTGAAGCCGGAACAGGGCGACACGGTGGAGGAAGTGCTGCGCTACGTGCACTTCACCCCCGATGACCTTCTCGGCCGTTATAGGCAGAAGATCGACAACGCCGCCAACCTGGACATACTGAAACGCTCCCAGTTCCTCAAGGAGCTGGAAGAAGGGCTCAAGGGCTACACTTACCTGGAGAAATAAGCGCGGCCATGTCCAGCGAGGAGCGAGAAGTCCGGGACCTGATGGAACGCTTGGCGCGCGACTGGAACGCCCAGGATTGGACGGGCTTCGCCGCGCGCTTCACGGCGGACTGCCAGTATGTTTCTTCCCTGGGGAAGCTGCTGTCGGGCCGCGACCAGATCAGCACCTTTCTGCTGTCGGCGGTCACCGAGAAACGCGCCGTGTCCCTGGACGAGATCAACGTCCGCTTCCCGATCAAGGACGCGGCCATCGTGCTCTGCTACTGGACCCTCCGGTCCGAGAACGTGACCGGCACTCCCACGGGACTTCCGCCGCGTCAGGGCATATTCACCGCCACCGTGGTGAAAGACCGCGGCGCCTGGAAAATCGCCGCGCTGCAGAACAGCGACCGGCAGCTGAATTTTTCCCGGAAATGAGCCCGTCGCCGCCGGCTCTCGGCCTCACTGTCCGTTTCCGGTTTACTTAAGGCTCCGCTGGTGCACCCATGAAAACCGGTTTCGTCGGTCTCGGCGCCATGGGTTATCCCATGGCCCTCAATCTCCATAAGGCGGGCTTGCTCGCCGCCGTCTACAACCGCTCACCGGAAAAAGGGCGGCAGTTCGCCCGCGAGACCCGCTGCACCCCGGTGGACTCCCTCGCCGGGCTCGCCAAGCTCTGCGACGCGGTGGTCACCTGCGTGAGCGCGGATGCGGACGTGCTGGAAGTGGTTCGCGGGCTGGCGCCGGACCTCAAGCAGGGAGCGCTGGTGCTGGACTGCTCCACGGTGAGCGCTGCCACCGCCTGCGAGGCGGCGGCGAAGCTCAAGGCGCGCGGCGTGGATTTCCTGGATTGCCCGGTGTCGGGCGGCACCGAAGGCGCGAAGCACGGCACGCTGGCCATCATGTGTGGTGGCGAGCCGGCGGCCTTCGAGCGGGCACAGCCGGTCCTGAACGCACTCGGCAAGCGCGTCGCACTCATGGGCCCCGTCGGTGCGGGTCAGGCCACCAAGGCCGTGAACCAGATCGTGGTGGCGGGCGTCGCCCAGGCGGTGAGCGAGGCCTTGGCCTTTGCCGAATCCCAGGGTCTGCCGCTCGCCAAGGTCATCGAAGTGGTAGGTAGCGGCGCCGCCCAATCCTGGTTCCTCGCGAACCGCGGCCCCAACATGATGCGCATGACCTTCCCGCTAGGCTTCCGGATCTCACTGCACGACAAGGACCTCAAGATCGTGCAGCAGATGGCCGGCGCCCTGGGAGTGCAGCTGCCGGTGGTGGAGATGACCCGCATCCATTACAAGCGCCTGATGGAGACGGGTTTCGGCGACGAGGATATCTCCGCACTATTCCGTCTGAAGCACGCTTTGTTCAAGAAATAATTGGCACGCCCCGGCCGGTGGCGGCCGCGCAAGTCAGGGCGGTTGCCCGCCACATCCGCCCCTTCCCCCTTGCCAATTCTTAGATCCATGGGCGCGCTTGTGGTTTTCACGGATAACCCTTTATATTTCGAACCTTAGCATCAGGGGACCGCGGTGGGCCTAAGGAAGGCCCGCAAAAACGCGGGAAATTAGGGATCTCGTCCATGTCACGTTTTGGCATCGCCGTCCTCGGCTTGCTTGGGGGCGTCTTACTGTTCCATGCATCACCGGCCGCCGCCGATCCGGCCGTGAGTGTCGCCGTGGGCGACCTCGACCGCAATGGAATGGATGACCTGGTCAACATCGACGCCCAGGGAAACATCAACGTCGTGCTCTGCTATGCCGACGGCAGCTTCTCCGTCACCACCTATTCCCCCGGCGACCTGGTACAACCGTCCTCCGTGGCCGTGGCGGACGTGAACGGCGACGGCTGGCCGGACGTGATCGTCACGGATGCCAGCGACGCCGGCCACGGCGTGCACGTGCTGCTCAACAACGGCGACGGTACCCTCGCCGCCGAGGTGGTGTACGCCTCCGGTCCGAGCGGCGGCCCCGGCCCCCAAGCAGTCGCGGTGGTAGACGTGAATGGGGACGGCTTCCCGGACATCGTCACCGCCAACGGCACCGCCGGCAACGTCAGCGTGCTGCTCAATACCGGCAAAGGGACCTTCTCCACCGCGCTGCAGTATCCCGCCGGGGCGAACGCCGTGGCTGTGGCGGCCGCCGACCTGAACGGCGATGGAAAACCGGACATCGTGACCGCCGACCTGAGCGACAACTCGGTCGCCGTGCTGCTCAACAACGGCGACGGCGGCTTTGCCGCGCCCGTGGAGCAGGCAGTGGGCTCCGGCCCTGTCGCGGTGACGTTGTCGGACGTGAACAATGACGGCCACCAGGACATCATCGTGGCGGACCAGAACGACAACAACATCGCGGTGCTGCTGGGCAAGGGTGACGGGACGTTCGTCGCGCCGGTCTTCTACCAGACGGGCCTCCTGCCGAGCTGGATCACCGCCCAGGCCATGAGTGGCAGCGGGCTGCCCGACATCGTCACCGACAACTACAGCGACGGCTCGGTGAGCGTGTTCACCAACAAAGGCAACGGCAACTTCTCCCAGGCGCAACAGGTGTATCCCGCCTACGGCTCGGACGACACAGTGGTGATGCCGGTGAGCGGCAGCAGCACGCCGGCGGTGGTGAGCGTGGACCTACAGGTGTCCTCGGTAGTGGTCACGGCCGCTCCCGCCACAGCGGGTACGCCCCCCGTCAAGAACCCCCCGAAACCCGGCGTCTATCAGGTGCAGGGCACCAAGGCATCCAACGTCAGCGGCCACGCCGGGGCGCTAGATGCGCTGGCGCTGCTGTTCCTCGCCGCGCTCTTGGCTCGCCGCCGCTTCACACGCCCCGCCTGACGCCGACGCGCGATTGCAGTCCGGCGCGGAAGCGCCGACACTTTTTCCATGGCTGAACCCGGCTCCGTCGCACAGAACGCCGACGATTTCTTCATCCCGCCGCTC
>Ga0126373_10001613_pt1 | contig 16151 bp, 14 predicted proteins | sample PanSoiMetPlot_11_FD_92545 | JGI IMG/M metagenome (GOLD analysis project Ga0126373, IMG submission 92545) | Tropical forest soil microbial communities from Panama - MetaG Plot_11 | ecosystem: Environmental > Terrestrial > Soil > Tropical forest > Bulk soil | place: Panama | collected 2016-02-17 | reverse complement strand
GGCGTAAGGTTCTCAGCGCGAATAAAACCCAACGCTTCATATCGAGTGGCACAGGTAGAGGCTTGAATGGAATCAACTACGGGAAAATACCCTCGGCAAGTAATCTGCTCACCGGTTTTTGGATGGACTAGCAAAACCGTTGCGCCATCACAGCCAGCAAGTAATAGCGGTAAGAAAATTAGTAACCGTTTCATGCTTCCCTCTCTATAACCCTCTATTTTTGCTTCTTTGCTTCCGCTACTATGTACGCTTGGACTGCATTGAGGGCACTATTGATTGGCGGGACTCCTAAAATGGCAACATAGCGTATTTCACCGTCATCGGTCTTGTAGCTCCACGCGTAGGCTCGTTTTGCGGTCACATGATCGGGCAACGTAAATACTTCAACCGTTCCATGCCATGCAGTCTTTCCCTCAAAGGTCTCATGGATGGAAACCGACACTAGACGCTCGCTATTGCATCCATGTAAATCTTTGATCGCTTTCTGTAGTCCTTTTATTTCTGTCATGAAGCCATTTCTACCAGGTTTTGATCGGTGAGCGGACCGTTGACAACGCCGGCGCTCATTGCTGGTGTCATTTTCAATGTACGATGAAACCGAACGAAATTATAGAAGCAAAAATATAAGTCCATTGCCGCTTGGAAGTTTTCAAGTTTTTTTGAAAAACCATTGGTCAATCTCGTAAGGCGTCGGCAATGCATTCGAATGGGAAACATAGTAAATTCCATTGTGTCTACGAGTAGAGGGCGCAAGATGAATGCCATCGGGCAAGAAGCCACTATATTCAATTGCTGTTGTAAGAGAAGTGATGGGAATTTGCGTTGAAGGTCCGCCACCGAGAACTCAAAAATTCCGCCAACAATCGCCGATAAACACAACTGTAGGAGCCGAAAGGTCCTGCCGAAAGACCGTAACCAGCGTCACGCGCCCTGTTCTGGACGGTGGGGGTATTGTATCAATTCGCCTCATAGACACAGGCCTAGACATTTCCCAGATCGCGGTACATTGCGGTAAGAGGGCTTTTAAATGAGCTGGCTGTAAGATGGATCGAATGTCAGCTCTTTATTTCCCGGACGCTCGCTTTGAGGAGGGGCGTGCGTGATTTTGGATTTTAGATTACCGATTTTCGATTAAGGAGAAAACGAATGCACGAGAAAAATCGAATTCCGTTCGGGTTCTCTTGGTCTCATTGCCGACGATCTCAAACGCCGCATTGACGAAGCCAGCTGCTACGTCCCTCTCGAGCAACTGGCGCTCAGTCCCCAATGCGGTTTTTCCAGCACGGTTTTGGGCAACAACATCACCGTCGATGCCGAGATCGCGAAGCTGTCGCTGGTCGTGCGGGTGGCGCGCGAAGTCTGGGGTTGAAGGAAATCCTATTGCGGCACGGGGTGATGACGGAACCAGTCCGCGAGGAAGTCGGCCAGGTGGCGGATTTTTTTCGGCGTTTCGTGTCCGGGCGCCCAGACAAGCGAAAGCGGATGAATGGGAATCGGAAAGTCGGCAAGCACTTCGCGCAGGGCTCCAGACTTGAGATCCCCTCTAACGCAATAGGCCGGCAAGATTGCGATGCCTAGAGCCTCTAATGCGGCCTTGCGCAATACCAGTACGCTATTGGAAGCGAATGGTCCCTGCACTTTTACCGAGGCTAATCCCGTGGCGTCACGGAGACGCCAAACCCGGTCGCTCGGATCCGAGTTCACGTGGATTAAACACTGATGTTGAGTGAGATCTCGCGGCCGGCGTGGCTCGCCGTGTCGCGCGAGATATTTGGGCGAGGCACACAGCAGCCAACGCAAATTGGCAATTTTTCTGGCCACCAGGCTTGATTCGCGAACCGGTGTCGTATGCACAGCGACATCGAATCCGCGTTCGATAAAATCGTAGCTCCGAAACGAAAGGTCATCGAGCATGAGACTGATATGAAGATGAGGATAGGCCGCCGCGAAACTCGCGATCGCGTCGCCTAGCGCCAATGTAGTAAGAGATTTGGGGGCAAGAATTTTTAGCGAGCCGGCGGGCTCCTTTTGCAACCGTTTGAGGGAAGTGTCTTGTGCTTCGATCTCCTTAGTAATTCGCTGGCAAAAATTGAAATGCTCCGCCCCGGCTTCTGTCAGAGTTATGCGGCGTGTCGTCCGCGTCAGCAGCCGAACACCAAGGTGTTTCTCCAGGTCCGTCACATGGCGCGAAATCAGCGCGCGCGATAGGCCGAGAGTCTTGGCGGCCTCGGAGAAACTGCCAAGTTTAATGACTTCGACAAAGCTCTGCATGGTTCGAAAACGGTCCATAGCGCGATCCGATTAGTCAACCATCTGCAACTCTGTTGTTAATATTTCCGCTCTTCTCTGGGCAAATCCGGAAGAGTAATGTTTGGTTCACGTCGGCAAGCGGTTCAATAATCCGCCGCCGATCGATTAGAGCACTTGTAAAGTGAACAATTCAAGGTCTACTGAGGGCTAGGGGCGCTCTTTTACTAGAGGGTTAGAGCAACATGACGAAACGTCGCAAGGGGAAAGTCAATTGGGGAGCAGCGATTGTCGCTGCTTGTTGTTCCTTTTGCTGGTGGGTGCCTGGAATGGCCGTCGGAGCAGAACCACTAAAAAAAATTCGCGTCGCCATTCCAAGTATAGTCATTGATTTCGGGCCGCTATGGATCGCGCGGGAGAAGGGTTTTTTCCGCGACGAGCGTCTTGATGTCGAAATCATCTACAGCCAGGGAAATATCAGAGGCGTTCAGGCTCTGCTCGCCGGCGAGGTGCAGTTCGGCATCGGCGGTTCAGCGGGACCCATTGGCGCGCGTGCGGGCGGCGAAGGCGTGGTGATCGTTGCCGTCCCTATGAACCGGCTGGACTACACTTTCGTCGCGCGTCAGCCGGTAAAGAGCGCGGCCGATCTCGTCGGCAAGAAAATCGGCATCGGTTCTGTGGGTGGTTCGGACGAAGTCGCCACCCGCATCGCTCTGCAGCATTTGGGCGTCGATCCGGCGCAGGTGACGACGCTGGCCAGTGGAGGATCGGCGGAGCGGCTAGCTGCATTGCGAGCGGGGGCCGTCGATGCTGCCACAGTTGGTGGCGCGACTTTCATCGGCGGCGGCGCCGGCCTGTACAAGGTTTTGGATCTGCTCGATCTAGGTGTTGAATTTCCGTTTACAGCGATATTTACCACGCGCAGATTCACCGCGGCCAATCGTGATGCAGTGATGGGGCTCATCCGCGGCTATATGTTGGGCGTTCGTTTCTTTCAGCAAAACAAGGAGGAAGCACTGGCGATTACCGCCCGCAATCTCAAGACGTCTAACCGCGATCTGCTCGAGCGGCAGTGGCAATACGTGAAAGACCATGTCTACGAGAAGGTGCCGATGCCGACCGAGAAAGGGTTCAAGTTGGTTTTTGATATGATGGCGCCAAGAAATCCTAAAGTAGCCGTGCTGCGGATGGACGATGTGTTTGACGCGAGCTTTGTTAAAGAGTTACTGGATAAGGGGTTCTTTAAACCCTAATACGACATTATGTTGAAGCGGCAATGGCGATGAGCCCTATAGCCGTGGGCAAAGGGACAGTGCCTTGAGGGCCACCCCGCAATCCCCTAAGGGTGAATGATTCGTGGGGCCAGTGCCTGCAAGCGCCCTGCACGCTTAAGTGCCCCCGGCTTCCGGTCTCACCGCCATTAAGCGGCGTAAGTTTTGTCGGATTAAAATAAATAGCGAGGTTTAAGCTAATGGCGACGAAATCAGCTAATGCGAACGGAGCGAGGATAGATGTTCACGCCCATGCCTTTACGCCCGAGTTTACGAGAGTGTTAAGAAAAAGCGTATGGCGGCCGCTTGCCATAAGAAGCATCTGGGAATGGGATGAAAAGAGATTTTTGGGTGAAATGAATCGCTGGGATGTCACGTTACAAGTTCTGTCATTGCCTCAGATGTACGAGTACTTCGATTGGGGAAATCGCCAGCCAGCGGTTGAAATGTCTCGGGTTGCTAATGATGAATACGCGGAAATATGCGCAAAGCATCCAGACCGGTTCAGGATGTTCGCATCCATTCCGATGATGGACGGCGACCAGGCGTGCAAAGAGCTGGAAAGAGCAAGGCGTTTCCCCGGATTCTCCGGTATTACTCTCTGCACCCATATTCGAGAGCGCGCGCTGGATGAACCCGAATTCGCGGCCTTCTTCGATTATGCCAATGAGAATGGTTTAGCCATGTTTCTCCACCCGCTGGAGCGGCCGTTGCCCAAAGAGTGGAACGTTTACCGTCTCGATCATTTGATTGGGCTGCCGGTGGATACGACCTTTGCGTTATCGAGACTCGCGCTAGCAGGCTTCTTCGACAAATATTCCAACCTCAAAATCATTGCCGCTCACGTTGGCGGGGCAATCCCTTTTTTGGCCCGTAGAATCGAAAGAGCCTTTCGCGAGGGCAAAAGCCAGCACAAACCGAGCCATTATTTTGGCCAACTCTTTTACGACACGGCGGGACCCACGGACGAAGCCATCGTCGCCTGCGTTGCCAGAATGTTTGGTTCCGAACAAATCGTATTCGGCACTGACTATCCCTTCGGACTCGGGCAAGAGGGAAAGCAGTACACTGAACATGCCGTTGGGGTGGTCCAAGAGTCGGGTTTGAGCGAAACCGATTTGGCAAAAATATACGGCGGCAATGCGCGCGAGCTGTTGAATCTCTCGTAGCCTTGTGCGGCAATAGCGCAATTGAACTTAGAGATCTCGCGCAAAATACGCCAAGGCCGCAAAAATCCGAAATTCGAATATCGAAATCCGAAACAAACGCGGAAAAAATCTCAAATCCGAAAATCGGCTAAACATCTGAAGGCAAGTCATTTTGAATTTTCCCGCGTTGTTTGGTCATTTTATTTTGTTTCGAATTTCGGATTTCGAGCTTCGAATTTGAGTTTATGGTTAAAGGAGCCGTACAAGATGATTCGCGTTGCATTCGTGATCGGTGGCTATCCGCCCGAGGAGCATAAACGCCGTGCCGACGTGGCGTTGTCCTACTCAACGCCGGAAATTCAAGTCGGCATCGTCGATGTCGCCGCCAGCCCGTATTTTTACGGCATGACGCCCACAGAAATTCAGCTCGTGGCGCCGGCGTTTATCGATGCCTTCAAACGTGCCGAAAAGGAGGGCTACGACGCGGTGGTGCCCTTGGGGACGCTGGACCTCGGGGTGGACGGCGGCAAATCGGCCGTCGACATTCCGGTTGTCGGGCCGACAGAAGCCTGCTTGCATGTCGCTTCGCTCATCGGCGACCGTTTCGGCGTTATGGTTTATCATCCCAGCCTGGTGGCATTTTCCCGCGCCATTATCAGGCGCTACGGGATGGAAGATCGGATTGTTGATTTTGGCGTAAGCGGTTTCGATTTGCCTGACTTAGCGGCGCACCACGATGAGGTCGTCGAGAACTTCGTCAACGAAGCCAAACGCCTCGTAAGGCAAGGCGCTGAAGTGATCTATCCGATGGGCATCAGCCAGTGCCCGGTGCATATCAAGCCTGATTGGCTGCAAGAGCAACTGGGCGTTCCGGTGGTCGAAGGTTTTGGCACGCCGATTCGGATGGCGGCGCTGCTGGCCGGGCTCGGCTTAAAGCAAAGCCGCCTGCGATGGGTTAAATCGCGAAATGTCTGAATGCGTCGTTGGTTACCGCAGCCTGCATCTGTAGATCTTCCGTGCAAAATGTTTGACAGAACGAGTTCGAAAAATTTTCTTTCGCCAAGCGCTCTAAGCTCGCAAAGAATCCAGAAATCCGCCTTTCATCCCTCCTGCAATAAAGGGGAAAGAGGGGGATTTGATGAACCTTGGAAAGGAGGCAGTAAAAATGGCGAATTACGAAACGATCCTCGTGGAGCGTGAAGAGGGAGTTGTCACCGTTACGTTCAACCGCCCGCACAAAAAGAACGCCATGAGCCCGAAGCTGCACCATGAGATGGTGGAGCTGCTGAGCACGCTCCGGTATGACAAGGACCTGCGCGTTTTGGTCATTACCGGGAAGGGAGACAGTTTTTCGGCGGGAGAAGATTTGAAAGAATTTTTCTACGAACAGCGGGAGCGTCGCGAATTCGAAGCGCTGTTGGACAAAGCCCTGGAGTGGCGCGTCCGCCTATTGCGTTCTTTCCCCGTGCCCACCATCGCCATGGTGAATGGCTGGTGTTTTGGCGGGGCATTTTCCATCGTTGCCGGATGCGATATCGCCATTGCCGCCGACGAAGCGATGTTCGGCCTATCGGAAGTGAACTTCGGTCACTTTCCCGGCGGGCCCGTGAGCAAACAGATCTCCGCCATCATGCGGCCGCGGGAAGCGGTCTATTACATCCTCACCGGGGATCAGTTCAACGGCAAGCGGGCGGCGGAGATCGGCTTGATTACCTACTCCGTCCCGCGGGCTCAGTTGGAAGAAGAAGTAAAAAAGCTGGTGCAAAAATTATGCGCGAAGGAACCGAATGCGTTGCGCGCCTGTAAAGAGGCCTACCGCGACAGCTTGCTGATTCCTGACATGGACGCGGCGCTCTCTTACAGCACCGCCAAAAGCGACCAACTGTCTTTCTTGCAGAACAGCGCCTGGAAGGATCAAGGGATCAAGCAGTTTATCGAAGGTAGCTATCGTCCCGGCAAAGGGCCGTACAAGAAAGATGGCTGACGTCAAAATTTCTAAATAAAGTATTCACCGCAGAGACCCGGAGTTCGCAGAGTTCGGAGAATTTTAAGTCAAAACCTGTTTCCTCTGCGCCCTCAGCGCCTCCGCGGTGCAAGTCGCCGGGTTCTACTTCGCAGGAAAACCGTAGGACGTCGCGCTATTTCTTGAAGACGGCTTTGAAGAAACCTTCCTTTTCAAGCTTGCGTGCGATTGTTAGATCAAAGACCTGGGCAATCAAAGCATTCTTGGCCACCGGCTCCCGTGCGCTTACCTCTTCCACGAGTTCTTGGAAGCTCTTGGGATCAGGCTCCAGGTTTTCCGCGTAAAACTCGTTGGCGATGAAATCATAGGCCTTGCTGAGAATGTCCGCCTCGTTGGATTTCATATAGCGCGCCAAGGCCTTGATGCCTTCCTCGCGATTGCGTTTGAAGCGCGCGATGCCTTCGACAAAAGCTTTGATAAAGGCCTCGGCAGCGGCTGGGTTTTCGCGTAAAAATTTCGCCGACACGACAGGGCCGAGGTACGGATAATTGAGGCTCACCTGGGCGAGGACAGTATAGCCCTGCTTGGACAGCCGCAGTCCGGACATGAAATCGAGGGCAGCTCCCTGAACGGCGCCGGACTGTAACGCCGCCAGCCGCTGGGGCGAACCGCCCACCTGAAGCATCGTGATGTCTTTGTCGGGATTCAGTCCCAGATTGCGCAGCGCAACGCGCGAGGCGATGGCGCTCACGTCGCCCAGCCGGTTTACCGCTATTTTGCCTCCGGCGAGCTCCTTTACGCTCTTGATTCCCTTTGCGACGATCAGACTGTACGGAAAAATTTTCGAGGTGACGCCGAGGATGCGAACGTCTCCGCCGCGCAGCACCGCCGTCATGGTTTCAGCGATGCCGTTCTGCGCCGCCTGGGCTTGCCCGGCGAGCATGGCTTGAAGCAAGACGCTACCGCCCTGAATGAAGACGAGCTTGCCGTCCAGTCCATATTTTTCGTAAAGGCCGGCATCGCGGGCGAACCAGAGGGGAGCAAATTGGCTGCTGGTTGTGGGGTAGGCGATAACGATACTTTCCAGCGCCCCGGCGGAGCGCGGCCACAGGCTCCAGGCCAGGGAGCAAAAAACAATTGCCTGAATCAATCTACGCACGTCTGTGCTGTCTAGCAGTTCAACGTTCAAAGTTCAAGGCTTGTCCTGAGCGGAGTGAAGGATCGGCTTAATGCTCTCGGAACATTGAACCGCGCGCTCTCAAGGGCGCGACTTTGGCCAGCGTACGCGGCTCTGCTTGAGGCCGAGGCCGGCAAGCAGGGCCGCCATGCGGATTGGCGCGCCGATGGCTTCGACGACGGGAACGCCGAGCCGGTCTTGAAGCCAGTCCGGCTTGATGTGCACCGGACATTGGCTGATGCCCATGGGGATAATGACTTCGGCGCCTTGCTTAATTAGCCGTTTGGCTTCGTTGACGAAGTTCTCGACGACCTCATCGTGGTGCGCAGCCAGATCCGGCAAGTCGAAACCGGTGACGCCGAAATCGACCACATGGTGCTCCATACCGTAACGGCGCACGATGCCGCGTAAAAACGCCATCTGGCTTTGGTGGTATACGATCAGTCCGAACCGGTCGCCCACCAGAGATGCGACGTGCAGAGCGGCTTCCGTGGGCCCGATGACCGGAATATCGACGGCGGATTTACCGCCGTCCACACCAAGCTCTAGTGTTCCCAGCGGTACCACCGCATCGTAGCCTTCTTTCTCCGCGCGCTTGAAGCTCTCGATGAAGGCCGGGGCCACCAACTGAATTTCTGCCGGGGTCATGCCGTAGAAGTATGGGCTCGCCGCGACGGCGACAATCCCAACCTGAACTTCTTGCGTGGAGTAAGACAAAGCGACGTCGGCGCGTCGCTTGTGCTCCTCGGGCGGATAGCCGCCGATGACAAAGGCAACTCGAATCATAAAATCTCCCAAAAGATCCTAAAGCGCCTCGGCGCTTCGAGAGCATGTACCGGCTTTTCTGTACAGGGAGTAGGAGCTATGTGTCAACGGCACTGACAAGCAAGCCAGAAGTCAGAGATCGGAGATCAGAAGCCAAAGTTCAGGCGTTCACTTTCTACGCACGCTATTTGACTACGACCTTCCCCAGCTCCGTGCTCCCGGCCCCTGCTCAAAAATAACTCAACACTCAGTACTTGTCTTTATCACCAGCGGTATTGGGCTCCATGAATAGGCTGGCCACGACACCGAGCAGCATCAAAATGAACCCAGTCAAAAAGGCACACCAGATGGCGTGGGCGAGAATATCGACCAGGCGGGGCAGCAGCTCCGGTGGCAGGAGAGCACGCATGACAGGCTCGAGCAGATTCTGGGGATTGTCGATTTTTTCTCTAAGGTTGGCTGAGAGTGGCGCGCCAGTGCCAGCCCCAAGTCGCTCCAAACCATGTTGCATTTGATTGAGCAGCACCGTTCCCAGAAGGGTCACAGCAAATGCGCCACCGAACGTTCTGAACAACATGAGCGTTGAAGTCGCTGCACCGATGCGCCGGAACGAAACGGCGGACTGCACAGCGACCAGGGTCGTAAGGTTCGTCAAACCCATACCGATCCCTATGACGACCGCGCTGAGGAAAACTACAACAATTCCACCCGCTGACATCGGCGCGACGAATAGACCATAACCGAGTGCTAACAAAACCATTCCCACCGCGGCCATGCACCGATAGCCCATGCGGTCGATCGATCCTCCGGCAAGGAGGCTGCCGGCCGTCCAGGCGAGACTTAAGAGCAACAACGCCAAACCGGTTCTTGAAGCGCTGATGCCCACGACACCTTGCAGATATAGCGGCAAGTAGCTAATGGCGCCGAAAACGCCCATGGAGGCCAAGGTCGTTACGAGAATAGAGGTCTTGAATAATTTCAGCTTAAAGAGGTCCAATGGAACAATAGGTTCTACCGCATTCCGCTCGATGACGAAGAAAACAGCCAGCGCCACCAGTGTGAGCGCCATCAGCCACCAGAGCTTGGCGTCCAACGGCTGGTGCAATCGAGCGCTCAGAGACAAAGTGTAGAAGAGAAGCATCAAGCCGACCAGCAACGTGGCGGCACCGAGTAAGTCAAGTTTCGGTTTGTGCCTTTCTGCCGCTGCTTCTTTCATCCCGAGAACGATGAGGCTTGAGGCTGCTGCGGTAATAGGGAGGTTGACGAAAAAGATCCACCGCCAGCTCCAGTGCTCGACGATGAGGCCGCCCGCCAGCGGCCCAAGAATCGAAGAAATTCCCCAGATACTGCTAATGAGACCCTGCATTTTAGCGCGCTCGTCGCTTGGGTAGAGAGTGCCAACGATGATAAACGCCAGCGCATAAATCGCACCGCCACCGAGACCTTGGATGGCGCGGAATAGAACCATCATCTCCATACTCTGCGCTGCGCCGCAGAGTATGGAGCCAAGCACAAAAATGCCGATACCGGCGAGCATCAAATTGCGCCGGCTGAAGAGGTCGGAGAGTTTGCCGAATATCGGAGTTGCCAGCGCCGACGTGAGCATATAGATGGAAAAAACCCAGCTGTAGAGTTCCAGTCCGCCGAGCTTCGCCACGATGGTTGGCATGGAGGTGCTCACAATGGTCGCGTCGATGGCAAATAGAAAGATGACCAGCATGACCCCGGCCGTGGCCAAGATCCGTTTAGGATCCGCTCTGTGAGATGGTCCTTCGGAAAAATTCACGTTGCGCAATCGGGTGGAGTATTCATGACTTGAACTAGTCTGGTGGAACTAAAGTTCGTTGAAGAAGTCTTTGACGATCCCCCTTTGGGGGACTTTCAACGGCCGACTGTTTGAATTTCTTAACGGTCTTTAGTTACACGACACTAGATTGTAGTGATAGTCAAGCAATGCCTGAGAGAATCGAAGCAAGTAGCGAGAATGGTGAACCATAGACAAGCTCGTCAACGGCGCCGGGACCGCCCTTTGGTTCTCTCAATGTTTATGCTAGCCTTCTCCTGAGAAAGATTTCAGGACTGGTGTGGGACTGGAGGTATAGATTATGTTTGAAGGTCTCTTTCAACCTGCTCACCTTCTGGTCATTTTCGTGATTGCCCTTGTCGTTTTCGGTCCGAAAAAACTTCCCGAACTTGGAAAAGGGCTCGGTGAAGCGATCCGTGGATTCAAAAAAGCACTCAGCGAAGATGATAAACAGGCAATCACGGGATCTGAATCCTCCAACAACGAACAGAAGCAGAGTGACCGATAGTATCGCCGCTGATTTTTGCTGAATACGATTGAAGAAATAGTTTTGTTCGCCGCATCTAGGCTCTTAGCGATCACACACACATCGCCACCCCGTTGCGGTTTTCAGTTTGCGCAGCTAACGTTGTCAGCACTCCCCCTCCTCAGTCACCGATTGGCGAACCGCAGCGAAGCTTTCATGGCGAAAAACACTGGCGCGGAGCAAGATCATTGGGTCGGTTCACGTCGCATATCTTTGTCGACAAAAGTGATGCCGGGATTCGCCTAATTGCGGCGTTCAAGTTACTGAAGGCCGTGCTGCTCTTGGCGCTGGGATTTGGTGTTGCGGCGCTGTTGGATAAGCGGCTGGCGTACAACCTGCACCACTGGATAACGGTTCTATTGTTAAGGCAGGACAATCGATATCTTCGCGCGGGCCTCGCATGGTTGACGGGAATCGATCATCGAAATCTTCGGCTCTTCGAGATCGGCACGTTCTGTTATTCGGGACTTCTTTTTACCGAGGGCGTCGGCTTGCTTATGTTAAAGCGCTGGGCAGAGTATTTGACGGCGCTTATCACTGCCTCGTTTATCCCATTTGAATTCTTGAGTGACGTGAGACGGTTCGGCGCCGGAAAAACAACGGTCCTCTTTCTCAATGTAGCAGCGGTGTGGTATCTGTCGGCACGGTTGTGGAGCAAATCCGGGGAATCTGTAATCAATCGTCGCCCTGAATCTAATACATACGCAGCAGGGCGGCGCCTTTAAAGCCAAGCATAGGCGGCAGATCTAACTTGAGCTGGATGGGATAAACAGGGACATTACTCGATGAACTTTACTCAGGAACAATCTGAAACCCAAGTCCACATTCGGAAAGGACTTCGCTGGTATAACGTCTTGATTCCCTTCCTGGTCGTTCTCTTGACCGTCTTGGCCTTCTTTCCATCTTTGCACAATGGTTTCGTGGATTGGGATGACGACGCAAATTTTCTCGACAATCCCTTCTTCCGGGGTCTGGGTTGGAACAACCTGCGCTGGATGTTCACGACGGTCTATCTGTCGAATTATCGACCGCTAACCTGGGTGACGTTTGGCTTCGACTATATTCTATGGGAGATGAACCCTTTCGGTTATCACCTGACCAGTCTGCTCCTGCACGGGGTCAACGGACTGCTGGTTTATTTTCTTGCCCTTCGGTTGCTGTCGCTAAACGCCTCCGGCGAAACTGCTTCGCACGGGGTTCGCCTGAGACTAGTGGCGGGTTTGGCCGCGCTGGTATTTTCTATTCACCCACTCCGCGTCGAACCTGTGGTCTGGTTATCGGCGAGGAATCATTTGCTTTCGGGTCTTTTCTACCTGTGGGCGATTCTTTGTTACCTGCGAGCCGCAGAAAATTTCACTCCTAACCCGCGCTGGTTCGCTGCGGCTGTAATCCTTTACGGCTTGTCGCTGCTTGCCCAGTTGAGCGGCATCACATTTCCGTTGGTCCTCCTAGCTCTTGATATTTATCCCCTGAGGCGGCTCGGAAGCAGTCCCGGAAGGTGGCTTGGAGCAGAAGCTCGCCTTGTATGGTTGGAGAAGGTGCCTTTCTTGCTCCTCGCCGCGAGCAGCGGATTGTTTGCGATGCTTGCAAAACAAGAAGTGCTCTTTTCTTTCGAACAACTGGGAGTATTGCGTCGCGTCGCTCAGTCCCTATACGAGCTGGTCTTTTACGTTTGGAAAACAGTTATCCCTGTGGGGTTGTCGCCGCTCTATCAGTTGCCGTTTGATTTCAACCCTTGGGCCTGGCCGTTTCTCGTGAGCGGAGTGGTCTTGCTGGTGGTTAGTTTGGGCCTGTTCGCTCTCCGGCACCGATGGCCCGCCGCTTTGGCGAGTTGGGTTGACTATCTGGTGATCGTGATACCGTATGTGCTTTTAGTACCGGTTCTTGGCAGCGCTCAAAACGGGCCTCAGGTTACGGCTGACCGGTATAGCTACCTCTCGTGTCTTCCGTGGGCCGTCCTGATCGGAGTTTTCTTGCTCCGTTGGCAAAACTGGCTGAGCGAACGAGGTGGCTGGAGAACAGTTTTTCTGGGAACGCTGCCGGCAGTTGTCATAGTGGCGGCATTGATGTCTTTGACATGGAAACAAACTCAAGTCTGGCATGATCCGGAAGTTCTCTGGAGACATGCGGTGGCGGTGACGGACAATTCGCCTTTCAGATCCATGGGCGCGCATTACAATCTCGGCAACGTTCTACGAAAAAAGGGTAGCTTGGACGAGGCGGCGGAACATTACCGCCAATCGCTGAGTCTTAATCCTCTCTTTCCCGAGACGCACAATAATCTGGCTCTGGTCCTGGTCCAGTCGAAAGATCTCGTTGAATCTCAAAAACATTTTCAGGAAGCGGTGCGCCTTCGCCCGAGTTATTCTGAAGCGCGAGCCAATCTGGGTAATGTCTTGTCGATGCAGGGTGAGCCCGAGGGGGCGATTCAGCAGTATCGGGAAGCTTTGAAAACCTCCCCGCAGCTGGACGGGGTACGCTATAATTTGGCTCTGCTCCTGGCCAAAACGAACCACTTTGCCGAAGCCAAGACCGAGTTTCAGGAGTTTCTCAAAAGACAACCTAATTCGGTGGAAGGACACTACATTTACGGAACCATTCTTCTAGCGCAGCGAGATTTCGAAAACGGGATGCGGGAATTGGGAGAAGCGTTGAGACTGCGTCACGACTTTGCCGACGCGCATATAACTCTCGCCCGCTTTCTTTGGCTTCAAGGCAAGCGCGAGGAAGCGGCCAAGCACTATCAAGAAGCGCTGCGGATATTGAAGTCAGACAACCAATCCAAGCCATCGCAATAGAGCTAAGCTGTGCGGCGATCTTTAGACAATCGCCACAGGTGAATCAAAAAGTCCAAGCATTGTTTAGGGCCGAGTTTACTCTGCCCATTTTTCCGCTCGTCAAACAGATAAGGGATTTCTTTGATTGTCTGGTACTTACCCCGGGCCAACACCTCTAAGAGGATTTTGTATCCAATGGGTCTGAGCGCCACGGACTCGATGACCGTGCGCTTCATGATAAAGTATCCCGACATCGGATCCCGAACCGATTGCACGACCTCAGGAAGAACCAGAGCGGTTATAAGCTTTGCTCCGAGGGCTATCAATTTTCGCGCAGGTCGCCACTCGCTTACCCCACCTCCCTCGACGTTTCTGCTCGCAATCACTATGTCCACCTGTGAGTCGAGAATAGATTCCAACAAAATTGATAAAACTTCCGGCGGATGTTGTAGATCACCATCCATGACTCCCAACAGCTTTCCTGTCCCTGTTTTCCATCCCGTGATCACTGCTGTGGTCAGGTCCTTCTGGCCCCGGCGTCTTATGAGCTTTAGGCGGCAATTTTGTTGAGCTAGTTCCTGAACCGCTTGCCAGGTTCCGTCAGGACTGTCGTCGTCAACAACGATAATCTCAAAATCCGTGAGCGATTTTTCCAAGAGCGCGGTTGTGCGCTGGAGCAGCGGCACAATGCTTGGCCGTTCGTTGTAGGTTGGGATTACGAGGGATAGTAACATTATTTTGGGACGCGTCTCTCGAGGCGGGATGGGACCTTATCATCAATACCCGCTGGTTGAGTGAATGTGTTCGCAGTCGCGAAGCGCGGAATCGTTATTGATGAGATTATTAGTATGTGGACACCTAATATTGATGCGAACGACGCCCAAGCCCTTCCGAGCGCGAACCATGGGCCTGTGCCTTGTAGGCCACCACCCCCTCCTCTCCAAGGTAGCTACTCCCACGGTTTGGGCCTGAAGAAACCTTCACGCTCGGGTGCTCGCGCTCTCCATGACTCGGCTCTCGTTCGGTGCATGGTTACTTATCAATTTCTGAATTGTTGGAACCTCAACGCTGGAGTTGCGAATACGAGGGACTTCACCTTCTCATGAGAAACTCTTCACGTAATTGTTGATAGGGTTTTTCCAACTGCACCGCGTCTTCAGGTGTGATGAGCAAAATCCGTACGCCTTTGGCCTCAATGTCGATATCGGAATATTTCGGGCGCAGCCCGCGCCTTCCCGAAATCCGTCCCAAATCGAGAAAGATCTTTTGCGCGGTCTCAGAAAGGAGATAGTCATCTAGCAAGGCGGCGGAATAGGGATGAGGCGCCTTCCTGGTCACGCTGAGGGGGCTCGGCGTCGCTGGTGTGGGATCCGGATAAGAAATTTCCACCGGACAACCCTTGGTGTGCTTTAGGTCGGCAACCCGATAAACATACAGATCAATGGCCCCTTTGAATTCCCCCGCGCAGAGCAACTGTGTCAAGAGCGTGTGACCTTTACGAACGACAACTTCGTTCTTGGTGATCGCTTGCAAATATTTCTTGGTTTTTTCCGATCCCCAAGTTTTTAGCCACCCCATAAGCGATTTGTCTGGATCCATATCGATGGCAAAGTTACCCTTCCACTTGGGGTCCAAAAAGTCTTCATACTTTTTGGGTACATCTCCCGGAGCCACCAGGCGTGTATTGAAAGCGATGGCCGCCACGTTGTAGTCGTAGGCCGTCCAATATCCTTGGCGATCTTTGTGTGTGTCGAAATAGGCAGCTCTCTCTGGAGAGGCATAGCGTCCCAAGATGCCCGCCTTCATCAAAGCCGGCACATGCTCGTTGCTCGGGCCCACGACGTCGGCTTCAAACTTTCCACCCCTAAACTCCGTCAATACCCGATTCGCGATTCTTTCGCCCGAAGCACGGTAGGCGTCGAGTTTCACGGGATAGCGCTTTTCAAAATCGACTTTGACTTTTTCCAGATGATCCGCGCTCAAGTTGCCGTATAGCACCACTTTGCCCTCGGCCTTGGCTCCTGCAATAAGGACCTTTTCCCGCTCGTCGCGCGACAGCTTGGATAACTCCCGCCAGATCTCTTCTGGTTCTTTCCCCAAGGCGTTGGCTCCGGCGGCGACGAAAGAGGCCCATAGGAAAAGGATACCTCCAAGGCGAAATAGGATCGTATTCATTCCGTAAACCTCCTGCCCATGAGACGCGGCTTCTTTAGCTGCTTTAAGAAGGGGTGCCAGCCGTGCTTTACTACTAAACATAAGCGGGCAGCAATTCAATGGACAGTTGAAGGCAAAGAGGGCACGAGCTATAGGAAAAGAGGCGCTGAACGATCTTTGCGCACCGCGAACCTGGGAGGTAAAACGATGCGGCACCTTGCGGAAATTCCTTTCCCTGAAGTTGAGCGACTGGCTCGCACGGGCGCAGGGCTGGTGATTTTGCCGGTGGGAGTCGTGGAAGAACATGGCGCGCACCTGC
>Ga0126373_10001612_pt1 | contig 16168 bp, 14 predicted proteins | sample PanSoiMetPlot_11_FD_92545 | JGI IMG/M metagenome (GOLD analysis project Ga0126373, IMG submission 92545) | Tropical forest soil microbial communities from Panama - MetaG Plot_11 | ecosystem: Environmental > Terrestrial > Soil > Tropical forest > Bulk soil | place: Panama | collected 2016-02-17 | reverse complement strand
TTCTTCGCTAGCAACGAAGCGGCGATCATCTTCAGCGCGGCGTTCTTTGCGCCTTGCACGAAGACTGTGCCCTGCAGCGGGTTTCCGCCTCGGACGATATAGCGGGTTTCCGGGCCGCTCGTCATCAGGTTGGAACTCCCGTCAGTTGGCTGCACCAAGCTACCGCCCCGATAAGCAACCGGGTCATCTGCCCATCCAGACCGCAGGCATTCGTCGATGCTGCCCGCTTGTCCAGACGTCAAGTATTCCACCGCCACCGACCCCCCCAGACCATGACGACATTGTTACGTAACGTATTTGAGAAACTTCAAAAAGTAACGGATAGGAGTTCCCGAAGCTATTGCCAGCGTCGGCCGGTGATGCGCTCAAATGCTGTTTTGTAGATCTCGCGGGTCTGCTCGACGACGACGTCGGGTAGCGGTGGTGGCGGCTCCCGACTGGTCAGGTCCCAGCCCGACGCGGGCGACGCTAGCCAGTCCCGCACGGGCTGCTTGTCGAGAGAGACCTGACGGCGGCCGGGCTGCCACGTGTCAGCCGGCCAGAATCGCGACGAATCCGGCGTCAGCACCTCGTCGCCGAGCCGCAGCACGCCGGCCGCGTCGAAGCCAAATTCGATCTTCGTGTCGGCCACAATGATGCCGCGCTGGCCTGCAAGTTCAGCGCCTCGCTGGTAGATCGCGAGCGTGATGCGCGCCAGCCCGGCTGCGGTGTCCGCGCCCACTAGGTCCGCGACGTCTGTCATGGTGATGTTCTGGTCATGCTGACCTTGCGGCGCCTTGCTGTCGGGATCGAAGACTGGCTCGGGTAGCCGCGAGCCGTCGGTCAGCCCCGCAGGCAGAGCGACGCCGGCGAGGGTGCCGAGCCGGCGGTAATCCGCCAGGCCGGTGCCGGTCAGGTAACCGCGTGCCACGCACTCGACTGGCACCATCGACAGCGGCATGCAAGCCATCGCCCGCCCGGCAAATTGAGTTGGCACGGGCGCATCGACGAGGTGGTTGGGAACAATGTCAGCGAGCCGCTCGAACCACCACAAAGAAAGCTGGGTAAGAATTTTGCCCTTGTCGGGGATTGGCGTTTCCAGGACATAGTCGAAGGCTGAGATCCGGTCGGATGCGACAAGCAGAAGCACGCCGTCGGCAGTCTCGTAGAGATCCCGGACCTTGCCTGAGTAGACACGGCGAAGACCGGGATCGAAATCTTGAGCAGTCATGCCAGCTTTTCCAGCCGGTCGAACACAGCCCCCAGCCGGCGCACGTACCTCTCCGGGCTGCAGACCTCGTCCAGACGCGCCTCATCGAGGTCCTGGCCGCGTACCGCTGCCTGCTTGCGCAACGTCTCGCGGAAGTCGGCGCCAGACTGCCAGGTGTCCATGGCTGCACCCTGGACCAGGGCGTAGGCGTCTTCTCGTGACATGCCTGCCGCGATCAGCTCGAGCAAGACAGCCGAGGTGTAGATGAGGCCGTGACTTGACTCCAGATTTGCGAGCATCCGGGCCGGGTCGACCACCAGGCCAGCCATGATGCCTGTCGTCTGCTCGAGCACGTAGTCGGTCGCGATCGCGGCGTCCGGCAGCGCGATCCGCTCGGTCGAGGAATGGGAGATATCTCGCTCATGCCAGAGCGGAATGCCCTCCATGACCGGAACTACGTGAGCTCGCACGATCCTGGCTAGGCCGCTGACGCGCTCGGCCCGGACTGGGTTGCGCTTATGCGGCATGGCCGATGAGCCCTTCTGGCCAGCGCCGAACGGCTCCGCCAGCTCCGACACCTCAGTGCGCTGGCCATGCCGGACCTCGATCGCGATCGCGTCGCACACGCTGGCGATCAAGGCCAGCACGCTTACCCACTCGGCGATCCCGTCGCGGAGCACTACCTGAGTCGCGACGTCGGCCGGCCGTAGCCCGAGTTCGGTCAGCACCTCGGCCTCGATCGCCGGGTCGATGTTCGAGTACGTCCCGATGGCGCCGGACAGCTTGCCGACAGCGATCGACTGCCGCGCGCGCAGCAGCCGATCACGGGACCGGTGGACAGCGAAGGCGAAATCGGCGACCCGATGGCCCCACACGTCTGGCTCGGCGTGAATGCCATGGGTCCGGCCAACCCGGAGCGTCGCCCGGTGCGCCAGCGCGTGGTCGCGCAGCACCTGGAGGAGCTTGTCGCACCTGGTTGTCAGCAAGTCAGTGGACTCGGCCAGCTGCAAAGCCAGAGCCGTGTCTAGCAGGTCGGAGGAGGTCATGCCGAAGTGAACGTACGCCGCGGCCTCACGCGGGGTCGTGTTGTGCGCCCAGGCGGAGAGGAACGCAATCACGTCGTGCCCGGTAATGGCCTCCAGGGCGGCTACCGCCTCTGGCGTGGGCGGCGGAGCGGCCGCTACCGGGCCGACGGCGTCCTCGGGCACCGTGCCAGCCCTTGCGTGGGCCGCCAGAACGAGGGTCTCGACCTGACACCACAGCTCGTATTTGTGCGCCTCGCTCCAGACGTAGCCCATCTCGGGCAGCATGTAGCGGTCGATCACGCTTCTATCCTGCCGCATCCGCCCCGGGCGGACCGCTCCCGGCTGGCCGGCATGCGGGCTGGGTCGGCTATGTCAGATCGGTACCAGCCGCCGCGAACCTGAATCAGGCCAACTGCTCGGTAGGCGCTCGTCCGCGCGGCCGCGAGATCGGGGCCACTCCCCACCAGGTTGAGCACCCTGCCGCCGTTCGTGATCAAATGTCCCGCCCCATCGGTCGCCGTCCCGGCCTGCAGTACATAAGTGCCAGGAACGTGGCCGACCGCCTCGATGCCGTCGATCCGGTCGCCGCGCACCGGGCTGGCCGGATATCCCTCGGCCGCCAGAACCACAGTCACCGCGCTGCCGGGCCGCCAGTCGAGGGCACCCACGGAGGCAAGGTCGGCCTGCGCGCAGGCCGCCAGGAGGCCGCCGAGCGGCGTGCCCAGGCGGTCGAGCACCACTTGGGTCTCGGGGTCGCCGAACCGGGCGTTGAACTCGATCACCCGCGGGCCGCGTGAGGTCAGCGCCAGGCCGGCGTACAGCAGGCCGTTGTAGGGGCGACCGAGGCGCGCCAGCTCGGCCAGGGCAGGAATGACGACAACGTCCAGGGTCTGGTCGGCCAGGCCAGCGGGCGCCCATGGTAGCGGTGCGTACGCGCCCATGCCCCCTGTGTTCGGGCCGGCGTCGCCGTCCCAGGCCCGCTTGAAGTCCTGCGCCGGCAGCAGCGGGATAGCGGTCGAGCCATCGGCCAGCGCGAAGACCGAAACCTCGGGGCCGTCGAGGTACTCCTCGATCACGACGACGCCGCAGGCGTGCGCGTGCCGCACGGCTTCGGCCCGGTCGAGCGTGACCACGACGCCCTTACCCGCGGCGAGCCCATCGGCCTTGACGACATACGGCGGCCCGAACCTGTCGAGGGCCGCTGCGGCCTCCGATTCGCTTCGACAGGCCACGGCTGCTGCCGTCGGCACGCCCGCAGTGACCATGACCTGTTTCGCGAATGACTTAGAGCCCTCCATCATGGCCGCATCCCGCGATGGCCCGAAGCACCCGATGCCTGCGGCCCGCAGGGCATCAGCGACGCCCGCGACGAGCGGGGCTTCCGGGCCAATGACGACGAGGTCGATGGCCAGCCGCGCAGCCAGCGCGGTGACGGCGGTGGCGTCAGTGGCCGTGACGTCGTGCAGCTCGGCCGTTGCGCCAATGCCAGGGTTGCCGGGCGCTGCGTGCAGGCTGGTCACTGCGCTGTCGCGGGCCAGCGCGCGAACCAGGGCGTGCTCGCGGCCGCCCGTTCCGAGTACTAGCACTCGCACGGCGCCGAGCTTATCGGCTGGATCGCAGGCTGCCTGGCTGGCAGCCTGTGCACGCCGATGGCGGCGCCTCGATGTCAGAGGATGTCGCGCAGCTGCACCGTCTGATCACGGCGGGGTCCAACTCCGATAGCACACACCGGAGCGCCAATCATGTCCTCAACAGCCCGCACGTAAGCCTGCGCGGCCTTCGGCAGATCGGTGAAATCCGACGCGTGCGAGATGTCCTCCGACCACCCGTCCAGGTATTCGTAGATGGGGGTGGCATGGTGGAAGTCCGTCTGCGTCATCGGGATCTCGTCGTGGCGCTTCCCGTGCACGTCGTAGGCCACGCAGACCGGCACCTGCTCCAGGCCCGACAGGACGTCGAGCTTGGTGATGAAGTAGTCGGTGAGGCCGTTCACTCTGGTCGCATACCGAGCGATGACAGTGTCGAGCCAGCCCGTGCGGCGTGGCCGTCCGGTCGTCGTTCCGTACTCGCCGCCGGTCTGGCGCAGCCGCTCTCCATGCGCGTCGGTGAGCTCGGTCGGGAACGGGCCAGCTCCGACCCTCGTGGTGTACGCCTTGAGTATCCCGAGCACCCTAGTTATCCGGGTCGGCCCGATGCCAGAGCCAGCGCAGGCTCCGCCTGCTGTGGGCGACGACGAGGTGACGAACGGATACGTGCCGTGGTCGACGTCCAGCAGGGTCGCTTGCGCACCTTCCAGCAAGACCACCTTGGTGTTGTCGAGCGCCGTATTCAGTACTAGGCCGGTATCGGCGACATAGCGGCCAAGCCGATCGGCATACCCGAGGTACTGCTCGGTGACAGCCTCGGCATCGATGCCACGCCTGTTGTAAAGCTTCGCCAGCACCTGGTTCTTCTCGCGCAGCACCAGGTCCAGCTTCTGACGCAGGATGCCGGGATCGAACAGATCCTGCATCCGGACGCCGACCCGTGATGCTTTGTCACTGTATGCGGGGCCGATACCGCGGCCGGTGGTACCGATCCGCGCGTCACCGAGATAGCGCTCCGTCACCTTGTCGAGGGCGATGTGGTGCGGCATGATCAGGTGCGCGTCGGCGGAGATGAGCAGGCGGTCTTGCCAGACGCCGCGCGCGACGAGCCCGTCAATTTCCTCGAGCAAGACCTCGGGACTAATCACGACGCCGTTGCCGATCACTGATGTCGCATGATCCGACAACGCGCCAGATGGCAGCAGGTGCAGAGCGTAGCTCTCGTCGCCGATCACGACCGTGTGACCGGCGTTGTTGCCGCCTTGGTAGCGCACGACGTAGTCGACCCGGTCACCGAGTATGTCGGTTGCCTTGCCCTTGCCTTCATCGCCCCACTGCGCGCCGACGATCACAATGGCGGGCATGTCACAGGTCCTTCCCGTAACAGAACGAAAGCCCCAGCCAGCGTCATTGCGGTCGGGCGTGCAAGCGCGGCAGGGGCTCTTGCATTCAGATATTACCGAACCGGCCTGACGGCCGAGTCTGCTTGCCGACAGATCGGCCAGGACACCGTGTTAGCCAGGACACCGTGTTGGCAGGGACATCGTGTCGACCCGGTCAGGACTCCAGAGTCACAACGGCGGCACGGCTGCTGTCGGCCAGGAACTCCCGGCAGCGAGTCGCTTCGTCGTCCTCGCCGATCGCCGCGGCGGCGACGCCGAGCAGGTGGAGTGCGCGCAGGAATCCCTGGTTCGGTTCGTGCTCCCACGGGATCGGCCCGTGGCCGCGCCAGCCGGCCCGGCGCAGCTGGTCGAGGCCGCGGTGATAGCCGGTGCGCGCGAACGCATACGCGGTGACAGGTTCCCCGGCCGCGATCGCCCGCTCTGACAGTGCAGCCCAGGCTGCGCAGTAGCTCGGGAAACTAGCGGCGACGGTCGCCGGGTCGCTAGCGTCAGCAAGCGCTGCGCGGGCTTCGTCATTGGCCGGGAGGAGGGTCTCCGGCGGGCCACCGAGCAAGTTCTCCTGCATCATCGCTTAGGCCAGGCGCTTACCAGCGGACATCAAGTCGCCGCATGCGTGGACAACCCGGGCGCTCATGCCCGCCTCGCCGGCCTTGCCCCAGGAGCGCGGGTCGTAGGCTTTCTTGCTGCCGACGCCACCGTCAACCTTGAGCACGCCGTCGTAGTTGGTGAACATGTGTCCGGCGACGGGCCGCGTGAAGGCGTATTGGGTATCGGTGTCGACGTTCATCTTCACGACGCCATAGCCGATGGCGTCCCTGATGTCGCTGAGGTCGGATCCCGAGCCGCCGTGGAACACAAGGTCGAAGGGCTTCTCGCGGCCGTACTTGGCACCGACCGCTTCTTGAATTTCCTTCAGGACTGACGGGCGCAGCTTGACGTGCCCTGGGGCGTAGACGCCATGCACGTTGCCGAACGTGGCGGCCAGGATGTACCGCCCGCGCTCGCCGAGGCCGAGTGCCGCCGCGGTGGCAAGCGCATCCTCGGGGGTGCTGTACAGCTTCTCGTTGATCTCGCCTACGACGCCGTCTTCTTCTCCGCCGACTACGCCGATTTCCATCTCCATGACAACGTGTGCAGCGTCGCACTTACCGAGGAGCTCGGCCGCGATCTGGAGGTTCTCCGCAAGCGGCACTGCGGAGCCATCCCACATATGCGACTGGAACAGCGGCTCCACACCGCGGGCAACACGCCCAAGGGAGATGTCAAGCAACGGGCGCATGTAGCCGTCGAGCTTGTCCATAGGGCAGTGGTCGGTGTGTAGGGCAACGTGCACTGGGTACTTGGCGGCAACCACGTGCGCATACTCCGCCAGCGCGACCGCGCCGGTGACCATGTCCTTCACGCCTGCGCCCGACAGGTACTCGGCGCCTCCGGTCGAAACCTGAACGATGCCGTCACTCTCGGCGTCGGCGAAACCGCGCAAGGCCGCATTGAGCGTCTGGCTGGACGTGACGTTGATCGCCGGGTACGCAAACCCCTGTTCCTTGGCCCGGTCGAGCATCTGCGCGTAGACCTCTGGCGTCGCGATCGGCATGGCCCGGAATCCTCTCGTGTGCGGTCAGTGCCCAGTATTGCCGAGCCGGTCTGCGCGCCCAACTCCGGCGGGCTGAGTTGCCGACATTCCCAGGTCGCTGGCCCAGCAAGGACTAGTCTCTGACCATGGGACTCCATACTGCGGAGCCGGCTGAGCATCGCCGCTATACCGGCGTGGTCATTCTGTCCGTGTTGGTCTTAGCCATGCTGACAGTCGCCGCTCTAGCGATCACAGCGTTCTCGCACGGCTGACGGCGCTAGCCAAGGCCAAGATCGGCAAGCTCGAAGGCTGCCAGGTAGGGCAAGCCGCGACCAGCTACCTTTTGCCTGGCCCCGCGCTCCACGACGACCGCGACGCCGACGACGTCGGCCCCCGCTTCGGTGAGAGCGTCGACGGCTGTCAGCACCGAGCTGCCTGTTGTAGACGTGTCTTCGACGGCGAGTACACGGCGCCCGGCGACGTCCGGACCCTCGATCCGGCGCTGCAAGCCGTGTGCCTTCTCGCTCTTTCGGACGACAAACGCGTCGAGCTTCTGCCCGCGGGCGGCGGCTGCGTGCATCATGGCGGTCGCCACCGGGTCCGCCCCTAGAGTGAGACCGCCGACAGCGTCGTAGTCCAGATCCTGCGTGGTGTCGAGCATCACGCGCCCAGCCAGCGGCGCCGCCCGGCCATCGAGCAGCACTCGGCGCAAGTCGATGTACCAGTCGGCGCGCTGCCCGGAGGACAAGATCACTTCACCGTGAACGACGGCCAGGTCCTTTATCAGGGTCAGCAGCTCGTCTCGATCGGCCACGGGAGGCGAGCCTACCCGCCCGCGCGGGGCCGAGCACTGGCCGGAGCCTGGTAGCTTCTGCGGGCCAGCGGCGTCGGCTGGTAGCCCGCAGCGCCCGGCGCCGAAAATGGTGAATTACCTGGAACACACGGCATAACACGGCTCGGTACTAAGGTCGGTGATCCGGGCTATGCCCCACACCTGCCGCGATGCGCTGGTAACGTCACGCGCAAGGGAAGGACGGTGTCGCGTTGGATCGCTGCGCGCTGTTCGTGGACGCCAATTATGCGCTCGCCGAAGGCGCCCTTGTCGTCCACGGCACTCGCAATCGTGACTCGGTGTCCTGGGACTACGCAGGAATACTTAAGCTCCTCGGCAGTCTGTCCAGGGACCGCACTGGCCTGCCGCTCCTCCGTTGCTACTGGTATGACACGGCAGCCGACGGCGCGCGCGCAGCCGAGCACGAAGCGCTGGCCGACATCCCGGGCGTGAAGCTCCGGCTCAGCAAAGCCCGACCGAGTCGCAAGGAAGGCGTGGAGGCCGAGATCCGCAAGGATCTGACCGCACTCGCCCGGAATCATGCAGTCAGCGACGTCATCATCGTCAGCGCCGAGGAAGACCTCGCGCCGGTGATCGCCGAGGTGCAGGACCTCGGCATCCGGACGGTCCTGTTCCACCTCGCGACCGACGTTGGCTGGGCGATGACGCGGACGCTGCGCCAGGAATGCGACGACATCATCGAGATCGGCGCGGCGCACTTGCGACCGTACGTCGACCTAATTTCGGGGGCTGAGCCGCAGCTCCCCGCCGCCGGTTTCCGGGAACTGGCCGGCTCGGCCGTTCTGGTAAGCGGCCCGCACGCCGCTATCGAGGCCCCATCGGTCCGGCTCTATGACACGCCGATGACCGGTGAATATGAGCACGCCAGCCTGGCCGGCCCGGGTCAAGCGCAGGCCCATCGCCACGATCCGCGGCGATTCGGCTCCAGCGAGAGCTTGAATTCGGCGCCCATGGCGGGCGGCGGTGACAATCAGCCCGTGCTACCTGGCGCCCAGCCCGTTCAGGGAAGGGGGCCATCGCATGATCAGCCGATTGCCTATGCGCAGGCTGCTCAGATGCCAATGCCACCGGCTGCCGCCAGCCACCCGAGCCCAGACCGAATGGCCCCAGCCCAGGCGGCACAGCCTCCGGTCGGGCAGGCGCCACCGGGCTATCCCGCGCACGCGCAGCATGCGCCGGGCCTGCAGGCGCCCGCTCAGCATGGCCAGAGCCAGCAGCCGTTGGGGACGGCCGGGCTGGCGCAGCGGTACCAGCCCGCAGACCGTGGCCGCCCCCAGCCGCAAGCCGGTTCGGACGCGGGCTTCGAGGCCGCGCGCTTCGGCGACCAGGACAACCGCAGCACGCTGGGCCAGCCCCGTCATCAGCAGAGCACTGGCTTTGACCAGCGCGGAGCTGACGATGGCCGCGGTCAGCCGGGCTCGCTTGGCCAGCCAGGCCGCGAGGCACTGAATGGCGCCGGCCCGAATGGACTCGGTCGCGGTGAGCATGGCTACCAGGAGTTCGGTCAAGCCCAATTCGGCGGCAACGGCATTGGCGTGCCCCCCGGGGGCGCCTCGTCGGCGAGCGTGATGCCGCCCAACGGCGCATCGGCGAACGGGGTGTCGTCCGGGCCGGGGGTCATGCCCGGACCGGCTCGTCACGGCGCTGCTGGGCAGCCCGGCCTGAGTGGAACACAACACCTGGACGCGTCGCTCGGCCAGCCTGGATACGGTCAGCTAGGTGCGGGCCAGGCCGCACGGGCGGCCAGCCAGCAACCTGGCAGTCAGGCCACGCCGCCTAGCAACGGCAGGCCGTACGCACAGGACCGCAGCATGCCATACAGCGGCTCCGGACAGCCGGCTCAGTTCAGCGGGCCGGGTGCGCCGGCGGCGTACGGGCGCGATGGCTACGGCGGCCAGCACTCAGCGGTAGCGCCCGTGGCCATATCGGTGGGCGATGCCGTTCAGTCGGCGCACGCTGAAGGCTTTGGCTTTGGCGAGGCTGTCGCGAGGGACGCGCCCGCCCTGTGGCTGGAAGCAGTGCTTGCCCGCAAGCCGCGGATGCCCTCAGACCTCGAAGCACGGTTGCTCCAGGGCTCGGCCCTGCCGATCGACTCGCTGCTGCACGATGAGGTCAGGCACGCGCTGCGGCGCGGATTCTGGGACGCACTCGAGCGCTCGCGTCATTAAGCCCGACGAGCCGCCCCGATCCTGGCGGTCAGTCGCACACCTCACCGTGATGAGGGTTGTCACGAAGCAGTCTCTGCGTGTTGTTACCGGACGCGACCGCGCCGGTTCCAGCTACCGTGGTCACGTGGCAGAGCTGAGCCGTGAGCAGTTCGACTCGATCGAATTCGACGCAGCGGCCAGCGGTGAACACGCGGCCGCAGCCCGGACGATGACCGAGCTGGCGACGGCTGCGGACGAGGAAACGGGGATGCCGCGCGCCGAGGCGTTACTGCGGGCGGGCGAGCAATGGCTGCTCGCCGACCGTCCGGCCGAAGCCGTGACAGGATTGCGCAGCGCGCTCGCCCATGCCGGGCCCGGCTTCGTTGACCCGCTGGTCCCCCTGGCCCGGGCCCTATTCCTCCTAGGCCGCGATGCCGAAGCTCAGGCGCTGCTCAGTCGGCTGAAGGCCGAGGGCCGGCGGGATTCCAGGACGTGCGACCTTGTTGCTGAACTGCTCGTCGAGCGCTCCGACCTCAAGGCGGCGCTGGACTGGGCGACCGCCGGCGTCGAGCTCTGTCTCGCGCGACAAGCGGATCAGCCGGAAGCCGAGGAGCCCGAGCTGAGGCTGTTGCTACGCCTCCGCTACCGGATTCGCAACGACCTCGGACTCCCCGAGGACAGCTACGACGCCTTGCTCGACGAGTCCTGAACGCGACTTAAACGGCCGGGTTGGTAGCGGCCATGGCACGCTCCGAGTTGACCAGTAGTGCATCGCTGGCCTCGTCGAGATCGACAATGACTTTGTCGCCGTCGGTGATCTCGCCCGCGATCAGCGCACGGGCAAGCTTGTCGCCGATCGCGGACTCGATGAGACGGCGGAGTGGCCGCGCGCCGTAGACGGGGTCGAAGCCCGTGACAGCTAGCCACTCCTTGGCCGCGGGCGTGACATCCAGCGTCAGCCGCCGGCCGACGAGCCTGCTCGCGAGCCGTCGTACCTGCAGCTCCACGATCTCGGTCAGCTCGGCGGTCGTCAGCGCGTCGAAGACGATCACGTCGTCGAGCCGGTTCAGGAACTCGGGCTTGAAGGTTGCTCGGACCACCGACATGACCTGGTCCTTCGTAGCCGCCTCAGCCAGGCTCGGGTCGGCGATGTACTGGGAGCCGAGATTGGACGTCAAGATCAGGATCGTGTTGCGGAAGTCGACGGTCCGCCCCTGGCCGTCGGTGAGCCGCCCGTCGTCAAGGACCTGGAGCAGCACGTCGAACACTTCAGGGTGCGCCTTCTCGACCTCGTCGAGCAGTACAACGCAGTACGGCCTGCGTCGGACCGCCTCGGTGAGCTGGCCGCCTTCCTCGTAGCCAACGTAACCCGGCGGGGCGCCGACGAGCCTGGCCACAGAGTGCCGCTCGGAGTACTCGCTCATGTCGATCCGGATGATCGCGCGCTCGTCGTCGAACAGGAACTCGGCGAGCGCCTTGGCCAGCTCGGTCTTGCCGACACCGGTCGGCCCGAGAAACAGGAATGAGCCAGACGGCCGGTCCGGATCCGAGATGCCGGCCCTTGACCTGCGCACGGCGTCGGACACCGCCTGGACAGCGGCTCGCTGGCCGATGATCCGGTGGCCAAGCTCGTCTTCCATACGCAGCAGCTTGCCGGTCTCGCCTTCCATCAGCCGGCCGGCTGGGATGCCCGTCCAGGACGACACGACATCGGCCACATCGTCAGGCCCGACCTCTTCCTTCACCATCGGCGGGCCGTCATCGCCGGGGCCGGCGGCAGCCGCGCTGTCAGCGCCAGCGGCCGCCGTAGCCTCGGCGATCTGGCGCTCGAGCTGCGGGATCTCGCCGTACATGAGCCGTGACGCGACTTCGAAGTCCGCGTCGCGCTGCGCCCGCTCCGCCTGGCCGCGCAGCTCGTCGAGCTCCTTCTTCAGCTCGCCAACCCTGTTCAGGCTTGCCTTCTCCCGGTCCCAGCGGGCGACGAGGGCGGTCAGCTGCTCCTGCCGGTCGGCCAGATCGGCCCGCAGCCGCTCCAGCCGCTCGCGGCTGGCCGGATCGTTCTCCTTGGCCAGCGCCATCTCTTCCATCTTCATGCGATCGACAGTCCGCTGCAGCTCGTCGATCTCGACGGGGCGGGAATCGATCTCCATTCGCAGCCGGGACGCCGCCTCATCGACCAGGTCGATCGCCTTGTCTGGCAGGAACCGGGCCGTGATGTAGCGGTCCGACAGCGTGGCGGCAGCCACGAGTGCGGCATCAGAGATCTGCACCTGGTGATGCGCTTCGTAGCGACCCTTGAGTCCGCGCAAGATAGCGATGGTGTCCTCGGCCGACGGCTCGCCGATCAGGACCTGCTGGAATCTCCGTTCGAGCGCAGCATCCTTCTCGATCCGCTGGCGGTACTCGTCCAGCGTGGTGGCGCCGACCATTCTCAGCTCACCACGGGCCAGCATCGGCTTCAGCATGTTGCCCGCGTCCATCGCGCCTTCGGCTGCGCCGGCCCCGACGACCGTGTGCAGCTCGTCGATGAACGTGATGATCTGGCCTTCGCTCTGCTTGATCTCGTTCAGGACCGCCTTGAGGCGCTCCTCGAACTCGCCCCGGTACTTGGCCCCAGCGACCATCGCGCCGAGGTCGAGCGCCACCACGCGCTTCCCGCGCAGCGACTCCGGTACGTCCCCGGCGATCACTCGTTGCGCCAGGCCCTCGACCACCGCCGTCTTTCCGACGCCAGGCTCGCCGATCAGCACAGGGTTGTTCTTAGTTCGCCGTGACAGCACCTGGATAACCCGTCGGATCTCGGCATCGCGGCCGATGACGGGGTCGAGCTTGCCCTCGCGGGCGCTTCGCGTGAGGTCTATGCCGTACTTCTCGAGCGCCTGGTACGTGCCTTCGGGATCCGGCGATGTCACCCGGGCGTGCCCGCGAACCTGCTCGAACGCGTCGGTGAGCTGCTTCGGGCTGGCCCCGGCCGCGCGCAACAGGGACGCCGCCTGACCGCCGTCGGTGGCCAGGCCCACGAGCAGGTGCTCGGTTGAGACGTACTCGTCGGACATTTCGCGGGCGAGCTTGGCGGCGGTTGCCATGGCCGCGATGAGCTGCCGCGTCGTCTCCGGTGCGCTCACGGTAGCGCCGGCCGCCTGCGGCATCTTGGCGAGCTGAGCCTCTACGGTCTTGAGGAGGTCGGCCGGGTCAGCACCGACAGCGCGCAGTAGCGGAGCGGCCGTTCCGCCGTCTTGCTGGATCAAGGCGGCGAGCAGGTGGAGGCCATCTGTGCTCGGGTTTCCCGCCGACGCGGCCATGTGCACAGCCTGCGACAGAGCCTCCTGGCTCTTCCTCGTCAGCTTGTCGTCCACTGTTCTTTCTTCTCTTCTAAGGGGTCTGCGTTGTCAAGGGTCCGAGTTTCCGGCTGGCCCGTGCGGCAGCCCGGTCGGTGCCGTTGCGGGCGGGATTAGCTTCCGCCGGCCGCGTTCCCAGGTGTGGGGGGGTGAATCTCGGTTGCCGCAGCGACCGCCTGCCCCCGCTCACCGCCGACACTGGGCGCTGTCGGGCCCTGGCGGCCCTGGCTGCCGTGGCGGACGGGAACGAGTGCTGCACCGTCCGGTCGGCTGCGGACCAGGTTCGCCAGCCGCGCCGCGACCGCCCGGGTGGACTCGAGCTCGGACCTCAGCTGGCTGATCTCGGCTTGCATTTCGGCCAGGAGCATTCTGCTGCGTCGCTCCGCGAGCTCCAGCTCGAGGATGCGCTTGATTCCGTTGAGGTTGATCCCTTCTTCCTGGGACAACCGCTGTACCTCGCGCAGGATCAAGATGTCCCGTAGCGAGTAGCGGCGCCCGCGGCCAGCGGCGCGGCCTGGCGATACCAGGCCGAGCCGGTCGTAGGCGCGGAGCGTCTGCGGGTGCAAGCCAGAGAGCTGGGCGGCCACCGAGATGACATAGACGGGTGAGTCATCGGTGAGATCGAACTGGCTGGTCAATGTCATCTCCTCCCGGCGATCGTGACTATCCGTTTGCGTTCTTCAGGACCTCGGCCCGCGGGTCGGGACCGGCGGTCGCGTCCCGGAGCATCGCGAGAGCGTCCCGCGCCTTGTCATTCAGTTCCTGCGGGACCTGCACGTTGACTGTGACGAGCATGTCGCCGACCGTGCCGTCCTTGCGCCGAACGCCCTTGCCGCGGACCCGGAAGGTCCGGCCGTTCGGCGTGCCGGCTGGGATGCGCAGGCTGACGGGCATGCCGCCGTGCGACGGCACCTTGATCTCAGCCCCAAGCGCGGCCTCGGAGAAGGTAATCGGCACCGTGATGGTCAGGTTTGCGCCCGACCGCCCGAACGTCCCGTGCGGATGCGGCTGGACGTGGATCCGGACGTACAGGTCGCCGGCCGGGCCGCCACGCTCACCCCGAGCGCCCTTGCCGGCGAGCTTGATCCGCTGGCCATCTTCGACGCCTGCAGGGATCCTTGCCTGGATGGTCCGGGTACTCATGGCACGCCCGCTCCCCGAGCACGTCTCGCACGGGTCGTCGACAACGAGGCCACGGCCGCGGCACGTCTTGCACGGCTCGGAGAAGGCAAAGCTGCCGAGGTTCCGGCTGCCTTGACCAGTGCCCTCACACGTCGGGCAAACTCTCGGCACGGTGCCGGCCTTGGCGCCGGTGCCCTTACACACCTGGCACGGCCCTTCGCCGGTGAGCCGGAGCGACACCGTGGTGCCGTTGACCGCGTCGCCGAAGGACAGCGTCGTCTCGGTCTCGACGTCGGCGCCGCGCCGCGGCCGCGCCTGGGTCCCGGTTGTGCCGCCTGACCTGTTGCCGAAGACGCCGCCGAGCAGGTCGCCCAGGCGTCCGCCCGCGTTGCCGGCCGCGCCACCGAACAGGTCTCCAAGATCGAAACCGTAGCCCCCGCCAGCAGATCCAGATCCTGGCATCCGGACCCCGCCATGGCCGAATAGCGTGCGCGCTTCGTCGTACTCCTTGCGCCTGCCCTCGTCGGAGAGCACCGTGTAAGCCTCGGAAATCTCCTTGAAGCGGGCCTCGGCCTTCGCGTCACCCTCGTTCGCGTCCGGGTGATACTTGCGGGCGAGCTTCCGGTACGACTTCTTGATCTCGTCGGCCGTCGCAGTCTTGGTCACGCCGAGGGTCTTGTAATAGTCCTTCTCCAGGTAGTCCTTGGTGCTCAACGCGCCTCTCTCGTGAGCTAGCTAGAAGCCTGGCGACCGGGGCCTCGCCGGAGCGGAGCCCGGCCGCCAGGTCAATTACTCGGCGGGTTCCTCACCGCCAGCGGAGCCGCCCGCCTCGGCCTCGTCGGTGGCGGTCTCTGTGGAGTCGGCCTCATCGGCTTCCGCAGCCAGGGCGTCGGCGCTCGGTTCAGCGACGGCTACCCGGGCCGGCCGGATGATCCGCTCGCCGACCTTGTAGCCAGGCTGGAGGATCTGCACGGCAGTTGGCTCGGTGACGTCGGCTGAGTAGGAGTGCATCAGCGCCTCGTGCAGCGTCGGGTCGAAGGGGTCACCGCTCTCGCCAAAGGCCGTCAGGCCCAGCTTGACCACGATGCCCTCCAGCGACTCGGCTACCGACTTGAAGCCGCCAGTTAGCTCGCCGTGTTCCCGAGCGCGGCCGATGTCGTCCAGCACGGGAAGCAGTCCGTGCAGGACGTTGGCGAGAGCCTGCTCGCGTACCGCTAGCCGGTCGCGCTCGACCCGCTTGCGGTAGTTGGCGTACTCGGCCTGAAGCCGCTGCAGGTCTGCGGTCCGCTCGGCCAGCATCGTCATTGTCTGCGCCATCGCCGGATCAGCCGCGGCCCCGCCGCCGTCGGCGCTGGCCGACGAGTCGCCGGCCGACGCCGCGCCGCGCGCGGACGCCTGCTTCTGGCCGGACGGGGAGCCAGCCGCTGCGGTCGCGCCGCCCGCCGCCGTGGCTGACTCGGCGCCCGTGTCCTCGGCGGGACCCGGGCCCTCGGGCTCGGATCCCGCCTTCGACCGCGCGCCAGCCGGCTGCGGCCCGGCTTGCGGGCGTGCCGCTCCGGTGTCGCGTACCTGGCCAGTAACCGGGTCGATCCGCCTGCGATCGCGGATCACCGGGCCCTGGCGCTCCTCTTCGGGCCTCATCAGGCGGCGCCGCCCTCCTCGTGGGCCGGCTTGTCGTCGTCGACGATCTCGGCCTCGACAACGTCGTCGTCCTGGCCGCCGGCCTCGTCGCCTGACTCGCCGGCTTGTGCGCCGGCCGCCTGCGCCTGGGCGTAGATGGCCGTGCCCATCTTCTGGCTCACCTGAGCTGCGTGCTCGCTCGCCGTCTTGATGGCCTCGGTGTCGGTGCCCTCGAGCGCCTTCTTGAGGTCGGCGATCGCAGACTCGACCTCGGACTTGATATCGTCCGGGACCTTGTCGGCGTTTTCGGAG
>Ga0126373_10001610_pt1 | contig 16175 bp, 8 predicted proteins | sample PanSoiMetPlot_11_FD_92545 | JGI IMG/M metagenome (GOLD analysis project Ga0126373, IMG submission 92545) | Tropical forest soil microbial communities from Panama - MetaG Plot_11 | ecosystem: Environmental > Terrestrial > Soil > Tropical forest > Bulk soil | place: Panama | collected 2016-02-17 | reverse complement strand
TGCACGCGGGGCCTGGAACGTGACGATCGGACTGGAGTAAGCGCCGGCCGGAGCCGTGGTTCTGCCGTCGCCGCCGTACTCCGGCGCCACGAGCCGCAGTTTACGAGCGCCATCGTAGTAGGTGTAGGGCCAGCCGAAGTTGGTGTCCTTTGTGATGCGGTGCATCTCGTCGGCGATGTTATTGTCGTCTTCCGCGCTCACCAGATTCGGGAACATCCGGTTCGTGGTATCGCGGCCGTGCATGATTCCGTAGAGGTGTCCATCGCCTGCCGACCAGTCGAGCGAGCTGATATCCCGGATTCCGGTTGCCACCTGTTCGCCATCGGCGGGGAATCTCTGGCCGGTCTTATTTGCGTTGAAGCGCCACACGCCCGCGCGCCGGCCGAGATCCGGACACGGCTTCAATCCTACCGGCGGCGCGCCCTGCTCAACCTTCGGATCGGTGCACAGATTGGCCGAAGCTTCGAGCGCGACATAGAGATGATCCTTGTCGTCGAATGCCAGCGCCACGTTGGCCCGCGCGAAGCCGGGATGCTCGGCGGGCATTCCGTCGACAATGATATCCGGATCTTTCCGCGGCAACAGCGCGCCGTTGTCGGCGAACGTAAAGCGATAAACGGCAGTGGCGGAAGCGGCGTAAAGCGAGCCCTTGTAAAAGCGAATTCCGGTCCCGCCGGTCACGCCGCCGAAATGCTCCACATGATCGGCTGTGTGGTTCGCGTCCAGATGGACGGCGATGATTCCGTCGCCTTTGTTCTGCCGGTCCACGGGCGTGGATATATACAAGTCGCCATTCGGCCGGACGGCAAGATGACGGATGGGTCCCAGACCTTCAGACACCACGTTCGCGTGGAACCCCGAGGGTAAAATCAAGCCGTCCGGCTCGCCCGCGAAGGCGAACCCGGCGGCCAGGACGAACAACAACTTTTTCATGGATTTCATTCTATTGTTCTTGCCTCGCAATTGCGTCCCAGCCCCGCAGGACCAGAAAAGCCAGGAAGTGCTGTTGGGGAGCACCACTGGCTTGTCGCTGGGCGTTTACCGATGTTCTCGGCTGCGCACCAACTTGATGAGAAAATACGCTATCTGCGGTGCGCGGTTGGATTCAACTGGTCTGCAAACCGGAAGTCATCGCGAGCGACTGCACCCACAGCGCTACCGAAAGGGCGGTTCCCCCGGGACACGGCGCTCGGATCGACAGCGTTCGATGACCATACTCTGATCGCGGTGCCGGATGCCGCGGGTATGGCACGTCGACCCCAAAATTCGGAACGTACGAGACTGAAGTTGGCGCTTCGGCATCGCTATCCGGAACACGCAAAGCGGGTGATCCTGAACTTCCTTGTCGCAGGGAGTTCCCAGAACTCCTATGGACATGCAATCGACGAATTCATCGGCTGGTATTGTTCGAACCGCGTCTCACACTTAACCGAATCGTCGTTCTCAGATATCGCTCTCTTCGCGAACAGCGGAATCCGGCTCCGCCCACAATCAACGTCCGCATGATGACTTGGGTCCTCTGCTTATCGCTCGCGCCTCTCTGCAGCGCAACACAACATTAGATCGTCACGAGTTGCTCTTTAACGTTGGCCCAACCGCCCGTGACTCATCGCCAGGAGAACCGGCGTTTTCAGTGCGATTCGAGTTTTGGGCATGACGGGGCGAGCAAATAGATACGCTTTCTCCCCTCTCGGCGGCGCTCTCGTCGCGCTGACGAACGGCGATTTGCCAGCGCCCATGAGTTGCATTCGCTCCAGACCAAACGCGGTCCGCCGACCGATGCCGTTCACCGCGAGCGCAGCCGGTTCTCGAACCAGACAACATTCTGGCTTTCCTGACCGGCCACAAGGATATCGGGGATACCGTCTCGATTCATATCCACCAGTTTTAATTCGTAGGCCGACTGGTCCTCGGAAATCGTGTGTTGGGTAAATCCGCCCCGGCCATCGTTTTCATACCACGCAAGGACGCCGGAATCCTTTGCGCATACAACGAAATCGGGATCGCCGTCTCCATCGAGATCCGCAATTGCGATCGCGTGCGGTCCGATCAGACGGGTATCGATCTCATGCGCCCTCCAGTCAGGCGCTTCAAACCATACGATGCCTTTCCCGTGGCCACGGCTGGCGAGGAAATCCGGTTTGCCGTCGCCGTTGAGATCGTGAATGAGCATATTTGTGGCTCCAGGTTGCCCGGTCGCGATGACGTGCCTGGTCCATGGCAGCCTGAAATCGCGCGGGTGCTCCCACCAGGCAAACCAGTTCCCGTCCGGGCCGGATTTCGCGCCTGTGGCTACATCGATCAGGCCGTCACGATTCACATCGCCGATTCCGAGATAGTGGGCATAGCCAGGCGCGTCATGGTTGGCAAGAACCGATCGGGGCCATCGTTCTGCCGAGCGGGGCTGTCCAGGAATTTTGAACCAGACAATCGAATTCGGAAACCCGCCTTCCGGCCAGTCACTCATGGCGACGAGTTCCGGTTTTCCGTCTCCATCAATGTCGACCAGAGCCAAACCGTGGACTCCGTCCGCGCCGCCGCTTTTCGCGTCGTCGATCAGATGAAACGTCCACTTCTCGCGAAGCGGATCCCGCGGGTGTTCCAGCCAGAAGATCAAGCCCGGATGATACTGCGCGCCGATGTAGTCGATGTCGCCATCGCCATCGACGTCGAGAGCCAGGCTCTGTATCACGCGAATGCCCGAGATCAGGGTTGACGGCGCCCAGTCCGGCGAGCTGAACATCGATACTTTGTGGTCATTTTCAATATCGCCGCTGATGACATCGAGCCGGCCGTGGCTCATAAAATCCGCCGCGGCGACCGTTTGCGTACGAAATCCCTGCGCAACCACATGGCGTATCCATGGGAGCCGCGTTTCATTCCGGAAAACCTGCGGATGATTGCCCGGCAATATTATGTCCGCGAGCCCGTCGCCATCTACGTCCGCGACAATAACGTTCGAGCCGCGCGCGATTGCCGGGACTTCTGCGACCAGAACCCATTTGCCGTCAGGTTGGCGTTTGCAGATCGCCGCAGGCCAGCCGACCAGAAGCTCATCACTACCATCCGCGTCAAAATCGCCCCAGCCGAGGAATTTTGCCGAAGGAGGCGCGCAGCCGGGCGATTCGACCACCCATGCTTCGCCGGGGATTGGCGCTGGCCGCCGTAAGGTCTCCTTTTGCGGGTCAGGCTCTGAGACGGGCTCGCGTTCTATCGCGAACGACGAGCCTGACCGGGATCGATAACGAACCCGGTTGATAGTCCCGTAGCCCGGTGTTTGCGGCAGCGCTTTCGAAGGAGTCCAGCGCGTCTGACGAAACCGGATTTGCGGCGCTTTGACGAAATCCGAACCCTGACTGGCTGCATAAGCCAGCGCGAGGGCGAGGTTGGCGAATATGAGACAGGATCGTAGCAACAACCCGCAGCCTCTTATTGCGGCAGGCCGAACATGAAAATATTCGAGCCCGCGGCTATCGTTATGTACTCCTGGCCATTGACGGCGAAGGCCATAGGCGAAGCCTTCAGATTCGAACCCATGTAGAAATGCCACAGATCGGCTCCTGTCTCCGCATTCAGCGCGACCAGATCTCCACTGTCATCCGCCGTGAATACGAGTCCACCGGCAGTTGCTACGGCGCCGGCCCACATCGTGGTTGGGCCCGGCATCGGGTATTCCCAGCGCAGCTTTCCCGTTTTTACGTCGAGCGCGCGCAGGAAAAATTCTCCGGGCTCACTGGGTATCGACGTGTGACCGGTACCGCGAAACCCGCTGTTCGGAACCGGCTTTTGAGCGGAGCTGTAGTAAGTCTCGCATTCTTCCAAAGAAACGACATAGAGCAGGCCGAGTGCGGCGTTCAGGGAAGGCGCCCAGTAGTTCGTTGCCCCGTGAACTGATGGGCATACCCGTACGCCTCCCGACGAAGGATCCATGTTGGTCGCGACGATCGGGCGGCCTTTTGAATCCACGCCCCTCGCCCAATTCAATTTGTGTACGAACGGCTCGGCAAGCAGAAACTCACCGTTTGTTCGGTCCAGGATGTAGTAAAAGCCATCGCGATTCGCCTGTACGAGCAACTTGCGCGCACGCCCACCGAAATCGGCATTCAACAGCACCGGCGTTTCGTTCGCGTCCCAGTCGTGGGTGTCGTGCGGTACGAACTGGAAATACCACTTGAGTTTTCCGTTATCGGGATCGAGAGCCAGAACACAATCGCTGTATAAGTTGTCCCCGGGCCGGTCGCCGCCAAAATCAGGCCACGGGTTACCAGTGGCCCAATAAAGAATGTTCAGGTCCGGATCCCACGTGCCGGTGGTCCAAGCCGGGGCGCTGCCCCAATCGAGCGGAAGCGTGCCCCAGCTGTCGCTGCCTGGCTCGCCCGGTTTCGGAACGGTTCGGAAGCGCCAGATTTCTTCGCCCGTAGTCGTGGACAGCGCCGCGATGAAACACGCTTTGCCGGATGACGCTACGCCGACGATCACCTTGTCCTTCACGATCAATGGCGCGCCCGTGCATGAATACGCCCGATCTGCCGCCGCGAAATCGCGATCCCAGAGAAAACCTCCATTTGCGCGCCGCAACGCGATCAGATGGCAATCGCTTGTCTCAAAATAGATTGAGTCGCCGAGCATCGCGGCTCCGCGGTTGACGCCCCGGCGTCGCACCCCGGTCGCCGCATATCGCCAGATTTCACGTCCGGTAACGGCATCAAGCGCGTAGACTTCATTGCTGTTTGTTACGTACATGACGCCGCGATAAACAAGCGGCGTGGTCTCGAGATCGGCTTGCGTATCGATGTGACGCACCCACTTTGGCGAGAGACGCGCCACGTTCGATCGATTGATCTGGTTGAGCGGACTGTAACGATGCCCGGCATAGTCACCGACGTAAGTCAGCCAGTTCTCGTCAGGCCCTTTGCGCAGATCCTGGTCAGTGACCTGCGCGGCGCCAAACCCGGCCGAACCGAGTAGGGCGGCAAGCAGAAATATTTTCAATTGGGCTCCCCCCGCGGCGGCCGTTGTGGCTGGCGATCGCTTTCTTCGACACGGACCGCCTGGCGGCTGAGGAACGCGACAATGTCGTCGATTTCATTGGGCGAGAGGCGCCGTACATAATCCGCTGGCATCCACGAACCGGATTGCAGCCTGGCGCTCTTCATCTCCTCGCCGTGCAGCAGGTGAATCTGCCCGGTTTCGTCGAGCACCTGCATCGACCAGTTCGATTCATTCTTAACGACTCCTCGAACGCCGCCCGCCAGCAATATGGGCCTGTAGCCGGAGATCGACAGCGCGGCCGGATTGAGGATTGCTCCCCGCAGTTCCGAGAGACGATGCTCAAGGCCTGCATTCGAGAGGTCCGGACCCAGATAACCGCCCCGGCCACGAATCATATGACACGCGCCGCATCCTGCCTTCCCGTAAAAAAGCGATTCTCCATTCGCGATGCTGCCCTCTACGGGTACGCTGTTCGCAGGCGCGTTCAGACTTCGGACGAATGCGGCCAGTTGACGGATCTGGTCCGACGCCAGCGTGAACGCAGGCATCGCGGTTCCTTTCACACCGTTGTGGATCCAGTTCATCAGCTCCGTGTCGGATGCCCGGCGCACTTCCCAGCTATTCATGAGGTCAGGGCCCTGTCCCTCTCCCTGACCACCCTGGCCAGACCTCCCGTGACAACCCGCGCACAGCTGCTGAAACTGCTTTTGCCCGGCTTCCACCGCAGGCTGATCCCGCGCGAGAGGATTGGCCGCGCTGGGCGGGCCGGTGCGTCCCAGTTGCCCCGGCAGGAGTTGGGCAGACAATACCGCAAAAGCGGCGAGTGTAGTGCCTGGGCGCATCAGAAATAAAATTTCAGCGCGAGTTCGATGATGCGCGCGCTGTTGAGCGTGGACGATACCTGCCCGCCGGACGAAAGATTGATCGACGTGCCAGGATTCGCGAACACGGTGTGGTTGAAAGCATTGAAGAATTCGGCGCGAAACTCGAGCCGCCTCGCTTCTGAGATGCCAAATTCACGCATCAGCGTAAGATCCGTTTGCACAAGGTTGTCGCCTCGAAGTATGTTTCGGCCGCTGTTTCCATAGGTGTACTGCGCAGGAACCGCGAATGCGTCTGTCGTATTGGGGGCGACGCTTGGGCAGGCGGGATTCGACGAAGTATAGAACCAGCAGGCGACTGTTCCGAGTACAATCGGCACGCCGATGACGTTCGGGCGCTGGCCTCCGACGCCCGTATTTGCGCGGTCGCCGTTGATCACGGGGGTGAACGGAAGCCCGGATTTCACCGTCTCAACGCCGGCGAGCTGCCAGCCTCCGACAAAGGCGTTCACAACGCCTCCGCTATTCAGAAATTGTTTGCCTTTTCCGAACGGCAGCTGATAGTTGAAGCTGACCGATGAGGTGTGCTTCTGATCGAAATCGCACGGCGCGTAGTTGGCCCCGATAAGCTGCGTCGCAGGCGCACTGCCTTCGTCCGTGCCGTTATCCATGCATTTGGCATAAACGTAGGAGCCCATTAGAGTGAGACCGTGCCAGTCGCGGAACTCGATTTCCGTCTGCAAGCCATTGTAGTTGCCCTTGCCGCCCCATGCCTCCCGGCCGATTGGGCCCCATTGCGGGAACGGGCGCCGCGCCTGAATGGCGCCGGGACCAGGGGGCGGATCGTTTCGCCGGATGCCCTGTTGCAGATGCACGGTTCCGCTGCCGACGTATGCCACGGTTAAGGCCACACGCGAGGCAAGCTGGCGCTGCAGCGAAAGATTCCATTGTTGCGTGTACTGCTGCTGCAGGTGCGCCAGCGCCGATGTGATGCTCGGCGTATCGCAGGAAATCAACACCATCCCGAACGGGCACGGATGCCCTGGATTGGGATTCGGCGAAGCGATCGGGGCGCCCTGAAAGAAATCGCCGAAGGTCCGCGTTGGCGAAAGTGGCGGACGATCGTTGAACAGGGTCAGATTATCGACGAACGGAACGGTTACGACCGTGTTGTTGATCAGATTGGTATCCGGATACACGTAGAAGATCCCATAGCCCGCACGAACCGCTGTCTTTTGCGAACCGAGAGGATTCCAGGCGATTCCGATCCTCGGGGCGAAGTCGAGTTTCGTCGAAGGCGACACGGACTTCGGTAGGCCAAGGCTGTCCGTGAATTCAATGCGGTCAGCAAAAAGCTGCAACAATTGCGGTGTGAGCGGCTGGGCATTCGGTGGAATGCCCGATGGCACGATCACCTTCCCTGTCTGGAAATCGAATCCGCTTCGGGTATCAAGAATGCCGTTGAAGAAACTGTTGATCTCGTATCGCAGCCCGAGATTGATCGTTAACCCGGGTCGTACGCGGAAGTTGTCACTGAAATGCCACGCGAGGAAATCACCGTAATCGCCCTGCAACGTCTGGAATGGGCTGCGTGTCGCATTGTCCGGGTAACCGAGCAGAAAATCTCCGAAAGCATCGCCGGTATACGTGCCCACGAAGCTAAAGTTTCCTACCGAGTTCTGACCTATGCTGAACGCGTCGCGCCGGTGCAGCCATTCAAAACCAAACTTAATTTCATGGCGACCCTTGTTCCAGGTCATCGAATCGGAATACTGATAGTTCTTCACGGTGATATGTTTCGGGCGCTGGTCCGATGGCGAGCCCTGAAATCCCTGATATCCGGACAGACTGATGTTGGGAAAACTCTTTACCGGCGTGAGCGCGGGGTCCTCGAAGCCCAGCACACCCACTTGAGCGAGATCAAATCCGGGAAGCACAACGCCGAACAGGAAAGGCGAGTTGTAGTAGGACACCTGCGCTACATTCAGGAGCGAAGGCCCGAACATATGCGTCCACATCAGCGCAGTGTCCTGGGCACTGCTGTGCAGAGTGGTTCCTTGCAGCGCTGGAAAAGGGTTTGGGTTGAACTCATTATTATTGGCGATTGAATAACGCGCCATGAACGCGTCTTTCTCTGTGGCATGGCCGTCAATGCGGATGTCGCCTTCATCCGTATCGATGGGTGTGGCCGTGGAGAGGACGGTTCGGCTGGTAACCCCCTGCAGGAGATTCGGCAGCGGCAGATAAGGCAGGAAGTTTGTTGCCTGCGGCGCGATTCGGCTGGCCGGGATCATATTTCCGGGAAAGGGCGTCCCGTTCAAAGGGTCGATCAGCTTTTTCGTCAGTTCGGCGAAGTTCCCCGTTCGTTCGGCGACACTCGGCACGACGTAGTTGAATGTCGTGCCCTGGCGCAGACGCGTGCCCTGGTAGTCCGCAAAGAAGAAGATCTTGTTTTTCCAGATGGGGCCGCCAATTGTTCCACCGAATTGATTTCGCTTAAGCGGAATCGGGCTCGGCAGGAAGAAGTTTCTCGCGTCCATCTTGTCGTTCCGGAGAAACTCGAAAAGGTTGCCGTGGAACGAATTCGTACCGCTCTTCAGCGACGCATTGATCATATTCGGCGTGTGTCCGAATTCCGGAGACATATTCCCGGCGCCGACAGCGAATTCCTGAATCGCGTCTACATTGGGTTCTATCAGAGTGCCACCCAGCTCAAAATTCGTAACGTTAGCGCCATCCAGCGACCAGCCGGTGAAGATCGAACTTTGGCCGTTGACATTGACGTTGACCGAGCGGGCCCGAATTTCACTTCCGTTGAATTGAGCGGTCTGCGCCCGAGGGATGAACGTTGCGCCTGGCGTGAGTTGCGTCAACTCCCAGAAATTACGGCCATTTAGCGGTAGGTCAGCCACCTGACTGGGGGGAACGAGATGAGTGACTTCAGCAGAGGCGGTCTGAACCAGAGGGACTGCGGCGTCAATCGTGATCGTCTGATTTGCGGCTCCCACTTCCAGCGCAGCATTGATGGTTGCATTTTCGCCGGTATGCACGGTCAGGCTTGAAACGACAAATGACTTGAAACCGGAATAGCCGATGGTCAATGAGTATTCGCCCGGATTCAGGTCCGGGAGAATGTACTCGCCGGCGCTGTTCGCCGTGGTAGTACGGATAGCCGAGGTGCCGATGTTCTTCAGTTGAATCGAAGCGTTAGGCACGACAGCGCCGGTATTATCAGTAACCGTTCCCTGCAGACTTGCCTGGCTGATTTGCCCGTAAGCCGCAGCCACAATTCCAACCAGCACAAATGCTCCGGTTGCGAGAGAGTGTATGGAGCGCACAAACACCTCCTTAATTGCGAGACTGTTTCGCGAGTCACCCCGGGGTTCGCGGCCATTCTATACCGAAGGGCTCGTGGAAATTAAGGGTTCACGGCTTGCGCACCTGGGGCGACGTCACATCAACCTGGATTGCTCCGGAGCCGCCGTATTTATTGTTCAAGGGCTTTATGATGCGGCCGCCTCTGTTCCCGAAAGCGAAGTCTGTTGTTGGGGGTGGCGCGCTCGATTACCGAGACGCTTCTACGCGACCGGACTTGGGCCGCGGCCGCGTTCAACGGTTTGGAGAGTCTTTCGAGTCGCTCAGCAAAGGCATTTCGAAATGGGAATAGTCGACCATGTGAGCAACCAGGCCGTCGGCGGCAGTATTTTTCGAATAGCCGGCGATGAGTTGTTTTTTGTATTCACGCTGAAAAAAATTGAACATGCCCGGCTTATCGCCGACAATTTCCAGATCGGCATCATTCATGGTGAGCTTCCCGAATCTTAAAATACCTCCGCGATGATAAAGATATGCAGCAGCGCGAAGTGGCGGCGTCAACACCGCTGTATGGCGCCCGGAATCGAAAAATAAAGCGAGCGTCGCGTCTGTAACAGATACGCGCACGACATGCCCAAGTATGTGCGGCGGCGGCGTCAGCGACTCCGGCGCGAGAATGAGATCGTCACCGTCAGCTCGGACGCCCCGGCCCGGATTCTCGCTTATCAGCTTCTGCAGGTCTTCGCCCAGCATATGCAGAAGTCCCCTAACGGGAAGCCGCCCGGCTTTGATCTTTTCGGCATGTAAGCGAATCTTGCCGTCAGGCGTCACAGCGAGCGAGGCGTCTACCTGAAAAGGAAAATCAATTCCTTTTTGTAAAATGCCGGTCTGAATCAGGTGACCGCCCCGGAATTTAACAACGACATTCCTGACAGGCGCTGTCCTGTAATCAAACACATATTCATTCATCAGAGCGGTTAGTGAAGAACTGGTCACGCGGATTTCTGCTGAATCGACATCTACGCTGAAGGAATCACTGTCATCGAGGGTTACAGGGATGTCGGGTTTGGCTTTTTGAAAGTGCCCTCGGAGGTCCACTATGCCGAGAACGATTTTGCGCGTGAGCAGCAAGTTTACATTCTTTATCTGGATGCTCACCGCCCCGGCTCTCGCGGGGTCCCGGTCCTTCGCTAAACGCATTGGCTCGGTCGATATGCCCGGCCGAAAATCGCCGACAAGGCAGATGAGCAGGCAAATAGCAGCTACCGTCGGTTTCATATAGAATTCCGCACAGAGTTTCTCTACTGCAAATGGACTGCCGTTGCGAAGCCGCCCGGAAGGAAGACGCGGCGTCCAACCCTGATCCGTCCGGTGATATCAGAATCACCGAGTGGCCTTTCCGCTTTTTGAGCGCGCTTCCGCCGCTGCAATCTTCTGGAGGGAAGGGATCGTAGCTTGTGTCCACCCACAAAGCCAGGCCCGATCGCCGGCGCCTAACGCAGAGTTCGGGTGTAACAGGCGATAGCGCCGGGGAGGCATGCCGCCCGATCTCGCAGCCTTGCAAATGGCTGAAAGAACAGCGACGGACGCCGCCGCGTCTCGCTGGCCAAGCAGAGGCTGAGAAAAATTCAGAATGCGTTTTGCGCGAGCGACGTCCCTTTCAAGCAGCCAGGATGCCGGCGGAACATGAGCGTACCAGGGCCAGCGAGTTGCTTCGGAGTGGCAGTCGGCGCAATGCTGACTGACAATCGCCGAAACCTGCGGCGGCGCGGCAAGAGTCGCGTCGATAGTCAAATATGGTCTTTCCGGCAACCGGCTGTTGATCCGTCTCGAGGCCCATAAAGTAGCGAGCGCGATCAATGCGACCACGGCCCATCTCAAGCGAAATAGCTTTCTCATCGTTTTTCGTGCCGTCCTGAATTTAGGACGCGAACCCAGGCGAGGCGAGAAGCGATTTGCAGTGAGTCTGGCGGCTGAGTCTGGATGTCCTCTGACACTCGAACAATTCGATAACGAAAGCGCAACAACCGAGACAGGCCTTTTATCAGACTCAGCCGCGCGTCTCGTCGGATTACTGCAGAATGCCCGAAAGTAGTGCGCCGGCCGAATTACCTGACTAAAACCTCATTTCATGCAGAAGGAGTGCGCTATTTGCTCTGCGGCCCAAATGTCAGACTTAGCAGATATTGAACAAGATCAGTCTTTTCACCACTGCTGAGATTCAAACTCATGCACGCGTTGTAATGATCAACAACGTTGCTTAACGCTGCCGTTATGTTCGAACCGCTGAAGCGGCCGTCGTGGTAGAAACCACCTCTCGCGTGCGTGAACAGGTCTCCAATCGGCGAGGTGCGATACCGCATGTCCGGCGCGCGGTTGGCTTGAAAGCTATCGATGCACAGCTCATCCGGCGTGTGAAGGTTCCATCCCGGGTCGGTCCACAACGGCTCGACGTGGCAGTTGTTGCACTGGGCCTTTCCGCTGAACAAACCGTCACCCCGTTTTGCCGCAGCGGCATCAAAGCTGCCCGCGGGAGGAGTTGGCGTGGGAATCGCAAGCTGATAGAACTGCAAAGCCTGCAGCTTCGAAGTGATCAAGTCGTCATCCGGCGAGATATGCGGTAAATCACCGAACCCGAAATGGGCGGCGATCGGAAACCGAGCGGAATCGTTCAACCGCGGATCCCAGAATCGCCCCTTTCCATGCATTTCGAGACTTGCCACAAACGCATTCCAGTGCGGCACCGATCCCCAACCGGTCCATGTATGCAGGTTAACTCCCCCCAGCCCCAACGCAGGCGGAATCAGCGTAGCGGCCGAAACGTGCGTTCCGGTCGTCACATGATCAGTCACTTGCGTTGGATTAAACGCCTTGCCATCCAGGAACAGCTCAGCGTCAAATTTCCCGGGGCCCCAACTGTTGAGAACATTTCTCACGTCCGTTTGAGTGATTCCCGGTATCGCCACATTCAGCAGCTCAACGACAGGACTCAGATCGGGGGACAGCGCGACGATTGCTCCGACATTTAGGTCCCGGTTCGGCCAGCCATCCAGGCGATGGCCGATACATCCTGTGCCCGGATTCGGCAGTAGTCCGCTCGGACAGGCGGGAACTGCATTATCGACAGTGGAGTGGCAGAACGCGCACTGAATGCCGACCGATTGAAGCGTTCTGCCGGAATTAAAAAATCCTGTCACGCCAACGACGGCATTCGCCTTCAGGAGCGTAAGCGTTGTGGCCGGGTCATTTAAGTTCACCGGGCCCTGCAAGATCTGCTCAACCACGTTGGAGGGGAGTGCATCAACGTCCACTTTCAAACCGGCCATCAGGGCGGCAACCGGGCTGAGCCCCGGCCCAACGCCGCCCAGCGCACTGCCCTCAATCGCCCTGTGCAAGCCAAGCATGCCTCCCCAGAAGTCCTGATCGCCGAACGTATCGAAGCGGAAGGTTTGCTGTTCCGCCGTTGACGACGTGGACTGAGTTCCCCGCCACAGCATCGTTCATGTTGTTATCGGCGGCGTTTACCCGGTGGACGAATGAACTGTGGAGTGCGACAAACACCACAGCTATCCCGACTGTTGGCCCCAGCCAACGTGAATGCTCCCGCAATCCTCGTTTCATGAAATACTCCCTGGCTATCAGGTTCTTCGTTGCCGGTGAAGGCAGCCTGGCTGCTTCGTGAGCATGTGGCCGCGCCGGCGCCAAACCGAGTGATCACAAGTGGGCGCTGTAATCGCGGACGGGACCAACGGATGCTCGCTTCCGACTCAATCGTCGCCGCGCTTGGCCGCATCCGCTTCCATCGCCAGCCCCAGCACCGCATTGAAAAATGCCTGTGGCTGGCCGTCAAAGATATGACTGGCCGCGATCGCCGTAGCGGTCGCAACCGCGCCGACAGTTGACGGTCGAATAACGGCGCACGGCGGGAGATTCTGAGCAACGAATTCGCAGGGTTCAGGAAAAATCAGGTTCGTCTGGAACGCCTCTCCGCCGAACGGCGGTGAGTTCAGATCCGGAAAATTGACGCCGGTTTCCGGGTCTCTGACGCCGGCGAGAGGCTGCGACACTGCGTTGCCGGCCTTGTCGTGCCAGACGGCGAAATGGTTCACTTCGACGCCAAGGATGCTCACGATGATGCGCAGTACATCCGGGCTTGTCACCCTGAGGCTCAGATTCGTATAAACACTGGAGCCGGCCGCATCGAACGTCGCAAAATGAAAGGCCGCAGCGTTGGCGATGGCCTGCATCCGGGTCTCCCTGGCGCCCACGGGCGGAACCGGCTGCATCTGGCTGGGAGGCGTGTCGCCGTCGTTCTGCGGAATCGTCGGCTCGCCCACGATCTTTACGGCCTGCGGGAAAGTGGTCCCGAAATCCGGATTTCCGGTGGCCCGATAGCGCGTATACCAGCTGGTATCGACCGTCAGGGCGGACAGATTTGTAAGGCGCCTGATGCTTTGGTTCGCCCCCGTTGCCTTGCTGCTGGGCAGAGTTCGGAACGCATCAAGGTTAACGGGCTGCTCGCCTTTAGCCAGCAGGTAAGCATCAAGAAATGCTGCATGGCTCATCTCGTCATCTGTGTTATCGGCAACATACTGTGGCATGTCGCTGTCGAGATTTTCGAGCGCTGCTTTATACGCCGGATTTCCGCCGTTCACGCCTCCGAGCTCGTTATATTGCTGCCAAAAATCACTTTCAACTAACTCCGCTGCCGCAAGAAATCGGAGAATCGCGACGTCTCCGCTCGGTAGCTTGCTATTATCGTCCCCCAGCAACTTACCGCCGCTCATGATCGTTCCTGCAACGCCCACGCCTTGCAAAAATGATCGCCGTCGGAGTACTTTGCGCCATTTGAATTCAAGGTCACCCGCGATTGTAGAGTCAACTGACACTCTGTTGTGCTGCATATATCGCTCTCCGCCCGGCTAAGGCGCACTTAGCCCGGCGTGCGGTGATGGCTCGACCACTGGCCGGGGACGAAGCCGTCCTTGCCACTCAGCCGGAAGGGATAGAAGGCCAGGACATCCGCTTCCACCGAATACGACCGTCAGACACACTCATGGCTGACGTTGGTGAAGTGGCCTTACCGCGACGGATCGATACTGTTGTTGATGTTGCGAAAGCTATGCCGCTTTCGCGTCGATCAACAGATCAACACTCGGTACCCTGTTTGGTTTCAGTCTAAGTGAGAGCGCCACGTGGCGCTGTAAACATGTTGTACCGGAACTGTTAACCTGGGCGGTGGCTAACAGGCCTTACCAGACACAGGTGACGGAGGTAACGGATAATCCTTTATCGAGTGAAGTGATGCTGAACACCCGACTCTTTTTTACTTCGATCTATTTCGGCATTTACATCAGCCTGGCGTATTCTGCTTTGGCTTGCCCGAGAACCGGGATGTCGCGGTCGGCATCCTTCCACAAAGTAAGGAGATCCTGGTACGTGGCTCGCGCCCTAGTCTTTTGTCCTGACAGCGCAAATGTTCTTCCTAACTGCAAATGCGCGAAGACCCCGATTGGATCCAACGCTACAAGGCCGCGATGATCGAGAATTTTCTGGAATTCGGCCGCCGCGTCCGCGTAACGATGCGCCGCGACAAAAGCCTCACCGCGGACGTAAGCCGAATGTAAACTGCCCAGATAAAAGTGATTGAAATTGAGTCCGTTCGCCGCCAACTCATATTCCAACGCGATTTGCAGCAGTTCGATGCTGGTCGTGGGTCTGCCGGCGTTCAATGCAGATGCCGCACGAAGAACTGGCACGTAATCAAATTTGGAAATCGTATCTTCCGGGAAGCGCCTTTCGAGATCGCCGGCAAGCGCATTTGACCGCGAGGAATCTCCCGAGAGAGCCAGGGCCAGACCGGCTGCGTACTCAACGTCACGGCCTTTTGAAAGCTCCAGCGCGGCCATAGCATTCGTTCTTGCTTGGGCGGAATTCCCGTACGCGGCTTCCCAAACTGCCCGAGATGCGCGGTAACTCCCGGCTTTCTCGCGTTCTCCTTCCTGGAGGGCTAGCTCGACAGCGCGGTTCGAGGACCGCCGCGCATCCTGTAAACGGCCGCATCGAGCGCTGACGAGAGACTGTTCGTGAGCCAGCCAGTGTTCCGCTCCATGCTGGGCTTTGGCCCGAGCCACTACGCGATTCATCTGGTCCCGATCCCCTTCCAGCGAAGCGATGTTGAATCGCAGCACGAGCAAATAGGGTTCTTCGACCTTCCGCTCGGCAGCTTGTTGAAGAACGCTCTCGGCTTCGGGGAATCGGTCGAGGAACAAATAACTCGATGCCAGATTGTGGTACCCGAAGACAAGATCGGGGTTTTCCGCGATCGATTCCCGCGACGTCTCGATCACCCTCTCGAATCTGCCGGTACCGTGGGTGGAAAGGCCGCCCAACAAGCCAAGAGCAGTCATATCGCGGGGATAACTTCGACGCCACAACTCCAGCGTCTGGTAGGCATCCTCAAGATTTCCCGTCACCTGTCTCTGGTAGGTGAAGTCGATGAAAAACTTCTCCTGATCGCTCACTCGATCGCGCAGTTCCCAGGCTTTTCTTGTATTTTCGGCCGACAACACGGACTCTCCAATGTCGCTGTAGGCGAGCCCCAAATTCGCGTAGGCCATCGCGAATTTCGAATCGATTTCGACCGCGCGCTGGAAGAGGGGTATGCCGGCGACGGAGCCCAGTTTCGTTCCGATGCTATAGGCCTTGAGGGCTTCGAGCGACGGAGTCGTGGCCTCCTCTAAAGGCATCGAATGCTTTTCGACCGTAGCGAGCGATTCGCCAGCTTTGGTCCGGAATTTCCGAGCGATCTGACTGAGAGAGTGGGGAACGTCCTCACGGCGCGCTGCTTGGATCTGCTCCTGATCCAGCGCGCTGCCGGTGCTACAGTTTCTGGCTCGCAAGCCCAGAATATACTGGCTTCCGAGCCGCGCAATCGAACCTTCCAATGTTGCGGCGCTTCCGATCCGATCGCAGACCTGCCGGGCGATTTCCGGAGTGAGCCGCGCGTCTTTGGGTTGTCCCATCAGCGCCAGCGTCTGCTGAACC
>Ga0126373_10001609_pt1 | contig 16182 bp, 12 predicted proteins | sample PanSoiMetPlot_11_FD_92545 | JGI IMG/M metagenome (GOLD analysis project Ga0126373, IMG submission 92545) | Tropical forest soil microbial communities from Panama - MetaG Plot_11 | ecosystem: Environmental > Terrestrial > Soil > Tropical forest > Bulk soil | place: Panama | collected 2016-02-17 | reverse complement strand
GATGGCACCGGAACCAGTTCGCGTTGCGGCAGACAGACGAACTCCGCGTATGCTCCGCTGATCGGCATCGCGGCGACTATCTGTCCCGGTTCAATTCCACAGACACCATCGCCGGCGCGATCCACCACTCCAACCAGATCCCACCCTGGCGTGAAAGGCAGCCGGGGCGTTTCCGGATGAACGCCCACCCGCGCCAACACGTCAGGCAAGGCGACGCCAGCAGCCAACACCCTCACTCGCACTTCGCCACGCTTCGGCTCGGGGCACTCTTCTTCAACGACGTGCAATCCATCGGGCCCACCGTAGTGAGTGACGATGATGCGCAGGTGTTTCAACCAGTCCCTTACTTTCTAGTTTGCGACGCCATGCTAAATGGGAGGGAAGTGCTTTGCAGTGATTGGCATCACCACTCGGAAGTGCGGTCGAGCGCTTTGCCTCCACTGATGCGGTTGCCTGGATACAGGCTTAGCCAGGAAGCCAAGTGTTTCCACGATCGCGTTTGCGCGACCATGGTATCGACCCCATCGTTGCGCGCAAAATTCACTCTGGTGTGCCTCCGAGTTCCTTGGCCGTTCATCCTGACTTCTTACTTCCCCGGGCCTGTAAATCTATCGATTCGCCAAGACGCGTTGCTTCTCCGATGATGGGTTCTGTCGTATTTCCAGATACGCGGAGACCAATCCCCAGGCGTAGAGCACCAGCAGGGCCACCAGGCAGACCGTGCCCAGCCGGACATAGCGATCAACCAATTGTGTAACCGACCATCCGTACATTTCGGTGAGCAGGCTGGGATCAGAGAGGTTCACTCCCTCGATCTCTCCGAAGGGAAGATCTTCGACCGGTCCTGTCCATATGAGAAAGACGTGCATGAAGCTCAGCGCTCCGATGACGAGCAATCCCCAACGCAGGCCCCAAGCCTTATACAGTTGGCATTCGCGCGGTGCGTAAAATGTCGCCATCAGGATTGTGGCCAGCACCATTGCGCCGCCATCCCCGAAAAAAACGATCAGGGCTCCCGCCGGTAAACAGAGGACGATCAGTTGCAGGATCAGCACCGCGCCGGCGGCAACAACCCATCCCCAACGCTCTCTCTTCCACGCCTGAAATCCCCCAAAGACAATGGCGGCCGTCAGAGCCAGAACGATCCACCAGGACCGTTCTTCGCCGTGCAGAGTGACCCAGAGCAGGGGCGCTGCCCAGCGGCCCGTAAGTAAGCCAGGCAGCGATGGCGTGCCCACTCTCGTGCATCACCATTGCCAGCATGCCTACCGCCATGCGTAGACCCGTTCCCGCGACCAAGCGCGCCACCAGCAATGCCAACGGAAGGGCGAGTATCCGGCACTTCAACTCGCTGAGGGCATCGTTTCGCAAGGTAGGAATGGGACACGCTGTGCGCTTCCACTTGGTCATGGCTCCACTCGCTGTTGTGCCCGGCAGGTTTAGCTCATCCGTGCCTTTGAATTCATCATGATGGGTTGGCTTATGTTGCAGAAGCGGTCCATGGTTCAGGTGTTCCGAGACGGTAATCGGCGGCCAGGCCTCAACGGTTGGTAAAACGGCTAAGTGCCCAAGTTGGAGCGAAAAGCAGTTTTTCCGGTTGGCGGTTGGCAGACTAAGCGGAGCTTGGCGAGTTTCCTAACTTAATTCCGTATAACCTCAATGCCGACCTAGTGATAGCCCTTCCGATGGCTTGCTCTGTCACCGACACAATGAAACCGAACGAGAACACCGGCATCTTTAAGACAGTAGAAGTGCGCTTCGAAAAACACGTAAAAGAGGTCATTCGCCATGTCTGTCGCACCCCTGGCGCTAGTACTCTTGGGAACTTTGGCTACCAGCCAACAAGTCGCCGTGCAACGAGAACACTTCACGAACGCCGACGTCCTCTATGATTGGGTTACCAACAGCCGCGGCGAGAAACTGCGCACATTCATCTCGCGGCCCAAGAATGCGAGTGGCAAAGTGCCGGTCATCTTTTTCGTCGGGTGGTTGAGTTGTGACACGATGGAAAGTCCGCATCCCAAGCCTAATGATGGTTTCGGGATTCTCATGGTGCGGCTCATTAACCAATCCGGGTATGCCACTGTGCGTATGGATAAACCGGGTGTGGGTGAAAGCCAAGGCGATTGCGCGAAAGCTGATTTCCAAAGCGAGGTGAGCGGCTGGCAGGCAGCCTTTGATTCCATGTCGAAATACGATTTCATTGACCTAGATCGTGTGTTCGTAATCGGTTTGAGCAATGGTGGCGGATTTTCGCCACTGGCTGCACGCGGCCACCCAGTGCGCGGCTACATCTCAGCTAGCTCGTGGGGACGAACCTGGTATGAACACATGCTGGAGCTAGAACGGCGACGCCTGATTGCGGAAGAGAAATCACCAGCCGAGGTCAACCGCGACGTAAAGAGCTTTGTTGAATTCTATTCGCTGTACCTGATAAACGGCATGACTCCTGGCGAGGTCACTGCCAAGCATCCAGAATGGAAAGACCTGTGGTACGACGCACCGGATGGCCAGTATGGACGGCCGGCCGCCTTCTATCAGCAACTGGAAGCTTTGAATCTCGGCGAAATCTGGCAGAACGTCAGCGTTCCCGTGCTCGTGATTCGAGGCAAAGCTGACACGATCATGAGTCGGGCCGACAGCGAGGCTATCGCGCAGATCGTCAATAAGGTTCATCCGGGACGGGCACGCTATCTTGAGATCGATAGCATGGCGCACGACTTTACGGTACATGACAAGTTCTACGACGGAATTGTTGCGACCATCTTGAGCTGGACCAACGAACAGTTGGCTACAAAGCAGGCCCTCAAGGGTCATCTGGGCCACGGGCGGGCAGTTCACCTCCGTTTTTGCGGGCTGCCCGAGGAATGCAGCGTGATTGCTGAAAGTTGCGCTAGAATCGGACGCAAAACTTCGCGAGCCGATCCTGCGGAAACTGACCTGGAGAGTTGAAGAGTCGTGTCCACATTCCGTCTTGAACAGTGGCAGGAAATTAGTCCCTACCTGGACCATGCCCTGTCGCTGTCCGAGCAGGAACGTGCACGATGGCTGTCGGATTTCCGCGCGCAGCGATCGGATTTAGCTGATTTACTCGAGCAACTCCTGGAAGAACATCGCGCATTGTCCCAGGAACATTTCCTAGAGGGACAGCCGCAGCAACCATCAAACGAAGATGCCTTAGTCGGTGAAATGGTAGGCGCATACAAGCTCGTCTCGCGCATCGGCGAGGGTGGCATGGGCAACGTGTGGCTTGCCGAGCGGGTTGATGGCCGATTCGAACGCCAGGTGGGGATCAAGTTTCTGCATTTTGCTCTTGCCTCTCCAGGAGCGGCTGAAAGATTTAAGCGAGAGGGCAGGATTTTGGGCCAATTGCGACATCCTCACATCGCGGAATTGATTGACGCTGGCGTGACCCAAAGGGGCGAACCCTACCTCGTCCTTGAATACATAAAGGGAAAGCAAATCGATGAATATTCTGATGAGCACGCGCTCGGAGTCAATGCTCGGATCGAGCTTTTTCTCGATGTTCTGAGCGCAGTCGCGCACGCACACGCCAATCTAGTTGTCCACCGAGACATTAAGCCGTCCAATGTACTCGTCAGTAGCGACGGCAATGTAAAACTCTTGGACTTCGGCATCGCCAAGCTGCTTGCTGACGGCGTAAACCCCGCTGCCGCGACGCTGGCCACGCTCGAAGGCGGAGGAGCGTTGACTCCGCTATTCGCCGCGCCGGAACAAGTTACCGGCGAAGCTGTGACAACAGCAACCGATGTGTACGCGCTGGGGGTGCTCTTATATCTGCTCCTGAGCGGGCGGCATCCCGTCGGCTCAGGCCCTCATTCGCCTGCTGACTTGGTGAAGTCCATCACCGAAATCGACGCTCTCCTTACGTCGCAGGCCGTTGCGTGGCAGAACGACATGACCTTGGGAGCGAAGCGCGGTACCACCCCAGAAAAGCTCCGCCGACAACTCCGAGGCGATCTGGACACCATCCTGGCCAAGGCGCTCAAGAAAAAGCCCTCCGAGCGTTACGCATCTGTCGCCGCTCTTGGCGATGACCTTCGCCGCTACCTGAGGGATGAGCCCATCGCCGCTCGGCCTGAAACCGTGGCTTACCGAACGCTGAAATTTGTCCGGCGCAATCTGCTGGGTGTTTCCTTGGCGCTTTTGGTTCTGATGGTCGTGACTGCGGGTGTAACGGGAATCCTGCTTCAAGCTCGCACCGCCCGCCGACAACGCGATTCCGCGCTTCGCGAGCGCGACCGCGCTAACCGCGTTGTTGACTTAATGACCGATATGTTCACGATGCAGGAGCCGGACGAAACCCGCGGCAACAACATTACTGCACGCGAGATTCTGGATAGGGCATCGAAGCAGATCGAGACTTCGCTGGCCAAAGACCCTGATCTTCAAGCGCAGATGATGTGCGCGGTTGGAAAGACTTACAGCCGCCTTGGAATATATTCTGCGGCGCGGTCGCTCATGGAGCGTGGAATCGAGGTCGGTCGCCAAGCCAATGAACCCACCAATCAGGCCGTTTTGAATTGTACGAACGACCTTACCTGGCAGCTAGTCCAAGAAGGGCACTTCGCCGAGGCGGAAAAACTACTCGAGGACGCCCTCGCAGTCGAGCAGCACAATCTTGGAGCCGACAATCCGTTGACCCTCGATACCATGTCAACTTTGGCTTTCGCACTTCTGGAACAGGGACGCAGGGACGAAGCCCTAAGCTTGGCCGGTCAGGCGTACAAAACTCGGCGCCGCACCCAAGGAGAGGAGACTGACGGTACGCTCTGGAGCATGAATGTTTACTCGGTTGTGTTGAGTCGGACAGGCCACCTGGCAGAGAGCGAGGGGGTCTACCGAGAACAGCTTGCTATCGAGCGGCGCGTTCACGGTAGTGATAGTGCCGGTGCGCTCAATGCCTTGAACAACCTGGGGGCGACACTGGTACTTATGAACCGGCTGCCAGAGGCGCAAGAAATGTTACAGCAGACCCTCGGAGTTCAGCTTCGGGTATTCGGGCCCCAACATCCCGACACAGGCCGCACTCTTTACAATCTTGCTTGTATAGCAGCGCGTCAAGGTCACCGCGAAGAGGCATTCTCTTTTCTGCAACAGGCCGTCCCCATCGTCTACGTGAGAACGCTATCGGGGATGGAAAACGATTCCGATCTGACCTCCCTTTATGGCGATCCGCGCTGGGGCGCTATGGTCAAGGTTGCACAGAAACGAATTACGGAGTCGCAGAAGTAACGATGCGTCCAAGACGTAGTCAGGACTTGACCGATGGCGGGCCATTGATATTGCCAGAGTTCGGTTAAGGGGAATGCCGATGTGCTTCACCAGCGAGCCGAACCTCGGTTTGCCGCCGAGTCCGGGCAAACGAAACTGCGCAATTCGAATCTCTCCGGGCGCGCTGAGTTTCTCGTCCTTGTAGAGGAAACGATTCAAAAGCGATAGTAAGATCATTCCGGCGAGCCAGTAGAGCCAAATCCGAGCCGAGGAGGTCGCCATGAAGTTGCATGCTTTGATCGCCCGAACTTTGATCGTAGCCGCATGCATTGCGGCAATGCCGGTTCACGCACAGGAAGTCAGCAAGGAAACTGTCGAAGGCATCACAAACTTCAGCCAAGTTAAGACTACCGTTGCGTGCGCAGGTGCGATCAATGTCGACACAATTCCCAAAATCAAGGAAATGGGTTTTGTGTCCATAATCAATCTGCGGCTTGCCACCGAGCCTGGGGCGAACGTCGAGGCAGAAGAGGCTGCTGCGAGACGCGCCGGGCTCCGCTATTATCACATCCCCTTTGATAGCCACGCGCCTGATCCTGCGACAGTCGACGCGTTTCTCGATGCAATCACAGCGAAGGGCACCGAACCGGCCTTCATTCATTGCGCCGGCGGCAACCGGGCGGCCACGATGTGGTTTATCAAGCGCCTCGTCGTCGACCACTGGGAGGTCGACCGCGCCGCGAAGGAGGCATCCGCGCTGGGCATGACGAACCCGGCGCTCAAGCAGTTTGCTGTCGACTACTCGCAGACGCACAAGCGGTAGCGTCAGCCACTCTTGAAGTTTTCCGAGGGCCCCAAACCCTGCTAAGGGCGAAGCCCTGCAGAGATAGGCACTGCTGGCATGCTTGACATGAATTCCTGAAGAAGAGTTCTGAGATCGTCCCTTTGCGCGGGCCACCCTTTACCCAATAAAAATGGAGGCCTTTTTGAGGCAGCTTGACAATCGAGAAAAGCGTTAGGCCGCAGACGGGCGACCTAAGGCCCTGGCGACCAGGGGCAACCATAGCTTGTCGTCGTGCTTGACGTTGTAATCAGCGCCGTGCAGTACAAGCGTGGTCGGTGGGTTCAACGCGAGGATGGGAACAGCGGGGAACTTAGTCTTCAACCAGGATACCATTTCCTCTCTCGCTTCCTTGGGTCCGCAGTGTCCCACAATGAAGAGGTTCCAACCGGGACACAAATCCAGGACCAGCTTTGCTGCCTCATTCCCGATGATTGTCACTACTTCATATCCTTTAGCTCGGAGCACGTCCGTTCGTTCCCTAGCGATGGCTTGGTCATAGGCGATTAGGCACACAATCCGCTTTTCAATCTCAGCACGCGATCTTCCCACGTTTACGCGAGCGACGACTTCCTTCGTCGCCAGATGCATGGCAAAGCACTCATTCCTCGTCTTCTGAGATAGTTCACTTAATTGCCGACGAACCTCAGCAATCCCTGCTGCTCGACCGTGCCACATCGGAGAACCGTCAGGGAACTGCTCGAATAGGTCGTAATCTCGTTGCATCGAGGGTAAATTCCCTATCTTAAGGACGTAGAAGGCAGGGGGTTGCCCTGCCGGACTCGCCACCTGCTGTGGTGTGATCATGCGCCGCCCTGCAAAGCAAGTCAATGGTCTGATACTATCTGGTATCAGAGATGAAGCTCGCTCGCACCTCCTTAATCGTCCGTTGTTCGCAGCAAGACGCTGATCGAATTCGCAATCAGGCCTCCTCCGAACACCGTTCTCTGAGCGGCTATTTGCTTCACGTGCTTGAGCGCAGCATGTGGATCGAGGACAGGCTTACTCACGGGCTTACCAAGTCCATCCTGTCAGCCCAAGCTGATTCAATCAAGAGTGAGAGGCACAAGCAGATCCGCACGGCCGTCCATTTGCGTTGCACGGTTAAGCAGGCGGAAAAGATCTGCGCCTACGCAGCCAGGCGGCACTTGAGCATCAGCGATTTTGTAGTCTTTTCGCTCCGGCGTACCTGGGACGCTAGCGAGCGGCTTCACCGAAGTTGAATGGCCGCGCGCCAGACTCCCAGATGGATTGGCAGACGAGTCGTCGACGCTGTTACCGATAGTCTTTACTGTTTGATCGATGGAGGCGCCTGCGACACGCTTCCGGGAGTTAAATCGGTTTTGATGGTGATCTTCTGGTCCGCCTGCACGTCAATCTCAGTTGCGAAGGGCTTGTAGCCCACAAGATCGATCAGGACGTGATGCTTCCCCGGGGCCACCAGCATCGCTCTCCCCGTGCCGCCGAAATCACGTATCGTGCCAGCGAATTTGCCGTCCACGAGTACCGCCGCCCGATCTGGCCTCACGTCAAGCTTTACCTGCGCATTGATGTTTGAAAAGTGCGCATCGGGATCTCTTTGCAATTCAATGTTTACGACGGTCGTCTGGTGCGGATTCACGGTAATATCATTGTCAGAGTCGAGGTATCCGGTCTGGCGCAACGAGCAATGGTGTCTTCCAGGTAGTAACCAGACCTGCTTGCTGCCTTTAAGCTCATCTGCAGAACCAACGTACTGTCCATCGATCCAAACGCCGGCCTCTTTTTCCGCCTTCATTTTCCCCTGAAACTCGACCTGGCCCATCACCTGATTCGTGTTGTTATGCTGATCCTGTTGAGGTCGCGCGTAAAGCGCCAGAATCGGTACCATTAAAATCACCGCCAGCGATGCGTTGCGAAATGTAATACGCATGTTCATGTAACGCCTCACACCTTTACTTTTAAGAGGAGAATCACCCTGGGGCGATTCGGCACACTCTCGAAGTAGGCTAGTCGGATAGAAAGGTCGATGACAGGGGATAAATGCTTTACTTCATGTCATATTTTTCCGTAGAGCACAGCGCCGCGACGTAGCCATTAAAGTCCTGCCAGACATCCGTTGCCCGTGGTTACCTACAAAATCCATTTTCTGTGTCTGGGTGTCTTCTCTTGGAAGACTTGATTATGCCAATCTTTAGAAAATCTTCAGAAAATCTTTAGTGGCACTCCTGACGTTGGGCAACTTACCTTGATCCTCATGAGACGCCAGTTGGTGCTCGCCACACTCATCATGCTCCCCTTAGCATTGCACAAATCAGCGTCCGCAAATTCAAGGATCAAGATCGACGCCGTCCCACCTGAATACACGCCGATAAACAGTCCGACGAATCACGAACCGGTGTCGCTGTCCGGCTTTCACTTCGAGATCAATCAAGGAACAGGTCGGGCAAGGGTGGTTGCCGACTACACGTATCCCGACCAGATGATCTACGGGCCCAACGACGATGCTCGCGGCCCTCGGTCAACCATCGCGCAGATTCCCGGCCTGACATACGATGCCGCCACTCACACGGTTGTCTACGATTCAAACGATAGGAAGACGGTGTGCGCCACTGTGCGCGAGAAGAGTGGGCTCTTTGGAAGGCACGTTGAGATTAAGAACACCGGTGCCTGCACGGTCTCGACCGAACCGGCCGAGCACGCCGAGGACGACGGCTGGAGCATTCGTCGATTGCGCACCCTGGATATTTATCTCGATGTCCAATAACCACCCACAGAAGGCAAGCCCTGGTTGGCTCATGCCTCCGGAGGTGTCGATCATCGCGCTCAGTAGTTTGCTGGCACTGCCGATAAGTGCGGCTGCGCAGGATGCGATTTCGCGGGGAACGATCCTGCCCGTTCGGCTGGATTCCTCGTTCTCCCTGAAGGCCAAGCCCGGCAAGAAAATCACCGCTAGGCTGATGCAAGGTGTCCGGCTCTCGAATCGGTCCAGAATTCACGCCGGTGCTAGGGTTGTAGGCCACGTAATCAGCGTCGTTTTGGCGAATGCAGGAGTTCCCACCCAAATTTCTTTTAGGTTCGACCAACTGGACTCTTCTGGGCGCACGACGGCTATAAGGACCAGCCTGCTGGCCATAGCTTCGTTCGTCGAGGTGGAGCAGGCGCAAGTTCCACAAATGGGCGCTGATCGTGGAACCTCGGAAAACAACTGGACCACCAGGCAAGTGGGCGGCGACACCGTTTATCGCGGCGGCGGTCCCGTGACGGAGGGCTCAAGGATTGTGGGCGAGCCGACGTATGAGGGTGTGCTGGGCCGTATCCAGCCTGTGCCCGGCTCAAAGTGCGCCGACGCCATAGAAGAAAGCACTCCCCAGGCATTGTGGGTGTTTTCGGCAGATGCCTGCGGAACCTACGGACTCCCGAATATAAGAATCGAGCAGACCGGGCGAGGCGACCACCGCGGTGAGATTACGCTCGCCTCCACGGACGGTAAGCTTCACATATCTAGCGGAACCGCAATGCTACTTCAAGTCATGGGCGACTGCAGTCAAAACTCGTGGTAGGAAGCTTTGCGCGGCAGGGAGGGAGCCGTAGGGGGTTTATGACCATAAGAACAGTGAGGCCGGCGCAGCTGGAACAGTTCCGTCGCCTAACCACTTGCTTGGTTGCCAGCGCGATTGAAACGTTTCACGTGCGACTCCCGAACACCGGGTTTGCGGATTCAACGATTCGCTGCATTTTCGATAACCAACCGTCAATGATCGGCTACGCCGCCACCGCACGGCTACGAAGTTCTAATCCGCGCATGGAGGCCACCAAAACCTATGATTATTACGATCGCACCGACTGGTGGAATGACATCCTTTCGATTCCGGCACCGCGCGTTGTTGTGATTGAGGATGTCGACGATTCCCCTGGGCTGGGAGCATTTGTGGGCGAGGTCCACGCGAATATTCTTTTGTCGTTGGGCTGTGTCGGGATCGTGACGAATGGAGCTGTGCGCGATCTGCCAGACATTCGGCCGACAGAATTTCAGATGTTTGCTGGAAACGTATCCGTATCGCATGCCTACGCCCACGTTTTCGATTTCGGAGGCAGAGTTGAAGTGGGCGGCCTCGTAGTGCGGCCTGGCGATTTGATACATGGCGATGGCCATGGTGTTCAGACGATCCCCTTAGAGATTGCCGACAGGGTGCCCACCGTCGCTCGCGAAATTAGGCAGCGGCGGCATCAACTGATCAGCCTGCGCCGCTCCGCGGATTTCTCACTCGAAAAACTTCGTCAAGCGATTCGAGATACGGCGCTATCTCTCCAAGAGTCGTCGAAATGACATCTCGGCTAGACCTATCCCATCGCCAAACTAAGGAAACCTGCGGTCCCCTATCACCTGGTCAACGTGTCTTACTCGTTTTGGCGTTTCTCGTCAGTGCGGCACTACTCGCCGGCTGCGGCGCCAGCAAGTCCGCTGCGGATGGCGTCGCCAACGCTCCGATCGTGCCGGTTGTCAAAGTACAGCGTCGGAGCCTGACCAATGAACTCAGCATCGCTTCGGAGTTTCAGCCGTTTCAGGAAGTTAACGTCTACGCGAAAGTCTCCGGCTACATCCAGAAACTTTATGTGGACTGGGGAAGCCATGTGAAAGGCGGCGCGCTCTTGGCCGTACTTGAGATTCCCGAACTCGAGCAGCAGATCCAACAAGATCAGGCCAGCGTCAAAAAAAGCGAACAGGATTTGGCTCGCGCGAAGGAGGAATTGACCCGCTCGGAATCCGCCTACAACGTCGCGCACTTGACCTACACGCGCCTGCAGGGAGTGCAGAAGTCGCGGCCGGAACTCGTCGCGCAAGAGGAGATCGATGTAGCCGAAGGAAAGGATCTGGAAGCGAGCGCAAGCGTCTCAGCAGCAAGAGATTCGCTGGCTGCGAGCGTGCAAGAGCTCGCAGCAGCTAAAGCCGCGCTGGATAAGGATCGAGCTCTCTACGCGTATTCGCACATCACGGCACCGTTCGATGGCGTAATCACCGAGATGGATGCATACACTGGCGCTCTTTTGCCCGCCGGCACCTCGTCCAATAAGGGCGACCTAGCGCTGTGTCACATTTCGCAGAATGATCTTCTGCGCCTCGTGATTCCGGTTCCGGAACGGGTGGTGGCAGCCATTCGCGACGGCGAAATGGTGAACGTGCGCGTCAGCGGACTTAGCAAAGCGTTTTCCGGCAAGATCGTCCGTTTCTCCGGCAGCATTGATATCGAAACGCGAACCATGCACACCGAAGTGGATGTTCCGAATCCCCAATATGAAATTGTCCCGGGAATGTACGCCACGGTCGAGATTCCGCTCCACACTGCTCAGGATGTTCTGACCGTTCCCGTCCAGGCTGTGCAGATATCCGGCGACAACCGCGGCCAACTGATGGCGGTCGCCAATGATAACAGGCTCGAAAGACGGGAGGTAAAGCTAGGTACGGAAAGCGCGACCGAGGTGGAGGTTATTTCAGGTCTGTCCGAAAATGAAATTGTCATATTCGGCGAACAGTTGCAATACAAGCCCGGCGAACTGGTAAAGCCACAGATCATCACGCCGACGGGAATGGAGTAGAAGCCTTATGTCTTCGTTTTCCCTGAAACATCCCTACTTCATTATCGTGGTTTGTCTTTTCGTTTGCGTGCTCGGTCTCACCAGCTTGTTTCAGATGCCTGTGGACATGTTTCCGCCCATCAATCTACCCGTTGTCGAGGTCGCCACGTTTTATAGCGGCATGCCTCCAGAGCAGATCGAAGCGGACATCACCGACACTTTCGAGCGGTTTTTTACGCTGGGCAGCGGCATCGACCACATGGAATCGCGTTCGATGTCCGGAGTGAGCCTGATCAAGGTGTACTTCCAGCCGGGCACGGACGCAAATGCAGACGTCACGCAAATGTCGAACCTTGCGATGGCCGACCTCCGGCGGTTGCCACAGGGCACGCTTCCTCCCGTGGTGATGGGCATGGACGCATCGGGCTTACCCGTTTGCTTGCTAACAGTCGACGGGGAGGGGCTCAGCGAAACTCGACTCCACGATTACCTGCAATATCAGATTCGAAACCAGATTGCGGGTGTTCCTGGCGCCACGGTTCCGCCACCCTATGGCGGCCGGACGCGGCAAATCATGGTCTACGTGGATCCGCTGAAGCTCCAGGCGAACGAATTGAGTCCGATGGATGTCGTACGGGCCACCAACACCTCTAACCTAATTCTTCCTGCCGGCGACGTCCGCATCGGGCCGATGGACTACAACCTGTACACGAACGCGCAGGTGAGCAATGCCAAAGCGCTAAATGACCTTCCCTTGAAAACGGAAGGTGACCGCTCGGTGTTCGTCTCCGATGTAGGGCACGCCGTGGATGGTTCCGCGCTGCAATACAACATCGTGCGCGTGAACGGCGAACGGTCGGTCTACGTACCGGTCCTGAAGCAGGGAGGCAACACCAACACGATTGCAGTGGTAAGTGGAATTCGGAAGGCAATCCAGACGCTGCGCGACATCCCGGCACAGTTGAAAACCCACGTCGTTTTCGATCAGTCGGTGTTCGTGAAGCAAGCGATTTCAACCGTTTTGCGGGAAGGCAGCATCGGCTTGGTGCTCACCGCAATCATGGTCCTCGTTTTCCTGGGCAGTGTTCGCGCCACAGCCGCCGTATTTCTCTCAATCCCACTTTCTGTGATGGCCACCCTTTTCTTCCTGCAGATTGGGAATCAGACAATCAACAGCATGATCCTCAGTGGCCTCGCGCTGGCCTTTTCGCGGCTGATCGACAACTCTGTGGTGGTTCTCGAAAACGTTTTCCGCCATATGGAATTGGGCGAGGCCCCTGTTACCGCTTCCGAAAAAGGAGCAAACGAGGTCGGCCTGGCCGTGCTGGCGATCACGATTGTTACGGTCGTGGTGTTTTTTCCGGTCACTCTGCTTTACGGTGTAAGTAAGTTCTTGTTTACGGCCCTCGCGCTGAGCGTGGTGATTTCTCTGTTTGCTTCGTATTTCGTCGCGATCTCCGTCGTACCTCTGTATTGCGCGAATCTTCTCAAAGGCGTAGTTCAGCAGGAAGGGGGAGCCAAGCGAGACGAAAACGCGGCAACTCTCGACCGACCGTCCTGGGGCGCGCGATTCCACGCCCGATTCAACGCGGGATTTGAGCGGATGCTCGAAACGTACGATCAGTGGGTGCAAAAGGCGTTGGATCGTCCCAAAGAGGTTGTTTGGGGATTTGTCGGCGCATTCCTGCTCAGCTTCGCTCTGTATCCGTTGGTCGGTCTTTCCTTTTTCCCGCGCACTGACGCCGGCCAATTCATAATTAATATCAAGGCCCCGAGCGGCACCCGGCTTGAATTAACCGAAGCCTACGCCAAGAAAGTGGAAGACATCGTTCGGCAGGTCGTGCACCCGAGCGATTTGAGTGCGGTTGTTTCGAACCTCGGTGTAACGCCGGATCTCTCCTCCCTCACCACTCCCAATTCTGCCATGCACACCGGTTTCGTCGAAGTCGGCCTCAAAGAAGATCATAAGGTGAGCAGCTTCGTCTACATGGACCGAGTGCGGAAGCGTATCGCTGCGGAACTCCCGGAGCTTCGCGCGTACTTTCAATCGGGAGGTTTGGTTGATTCCGTTCTGAACCAGGGCATGCCGGCTCCGATTGACGTGCAAGTCAGCGGAATGGACTTGAATGCGGCCGACAGGATGGCGCTCGATTTGCAGGAGAAATTCAGAGCGCTCCCCGGCGTCTCCGACGTCTACATCCCCCAGGACATGGACTATCCCGCGCTACAGGTGAACGTGAATCGCGTTCGCACTGCCGAGCTGGGCCTGAATCCACAAGAGGTGATCGACAACCTGATTACGTCTCTTACTTCGAATGCCATGATCGCGCCCAGTTATTGGGTCGATCCCCGGAGCGGCAACAACTATATGGTGACGGTGCAATATCCCGAGAACCAGGTCAGCTCGCTGCAGGATCTGAAAACCATGCCCTTGCGTGCTCCTAACCTGAAGCTCCCGACCTATCTCGACCAGGTTGCGGATGTAACGGAGATTCCCACTCCCACGGAAGTGGATCACTATCAACTGCAGCGGACGATCGATGTGTACGTCGCCCCTGCTGGGGAAGACTTGAAAAAACCCGCGAGTGCCGTACAGAAAATCGTCGCCGAAACCCATCTACTTCCGAATCTTCGAATTGACATTCGAGGCTTGGTCAATACGATGAACTCCTCGTTCCGCAGCTTCGGCATGGGCCTGCTACTCTCGATTTTGCTCGTTTATCTGGTACTTGTTGCGCAGTTTTCCTCTTTTATTGATCCGTTTCTCATTGTTCTCGCAATTCCAACCGGCCTGCTGGGTGTGATGTTGACGCTCGCGTTCACGGACACCACGCTAAACATTCAGTCGCTTATGGGAATCATCATGCTGACCGGTATGGTCGTATCCAACAGCATCCTCATTGTGGATTTTGCCAACCGGCTTCGCCAGGAATCCTATAGCGTGCGCGACGCAGTTGCACATTCGTGCCGCATTCGCCTGAGACCCATTCTAATGACCTCCCTTGCGACCATCGTGGGCTTGTTGCCGATGGCGCTGAAGTTGGAAACCGGCAGCGAGGCGTACGCTCCTCTCGCGCGTGTCATCCTTGGGGGCCTAATCGTCTCCGTTATCCTAACCATCTTTGTTGTTCCGGCCGCTTATCTGCTGGTCTATCAGCGACGCGCCGCATCCCAAGCGAACCCGCCAGCGGAGATTGCGTGATGAAGGTGCAGGCCCGCCTTGGGGTGCTTGGCGTTGCGATGGCGTTCGGGTGCCTATCTGTCGACGCCCAGACCGTCCAGAAACTCAGCCTCCACGACGCCGAGCAGATCGCCATCCAGAATCATCCCCAGATTCAAGCGGCAACAAATTTGGCGGTTGCCGCTAAAGCACAAATCACCCAGGCTCAATCGGCGTATTATCCGCTGGCCTTTGGCAGCATCACCGCAGTGGATGCGGAGAATAACAGCCGCATTACCGCTGGGGCGCTCAACAATCCGATTATTTATGAGCGTTATGCCAACGGCCTTATGGTTCAGCAGCTCATCACCGATTTTGGGCGCACGCATGAATTGGTAAAGAGCTCAAACCTGCACGCACAGGCGGCGCAGGAAAGCGTGGTGAACACGCGCGCTGATGTCCTGCTTACCGTGGACCGCGCCTACTTTGGTGTGTTGAAAGCGCAGACTGTGCTGAACGTCGCGCAGGAAACTGTCAAGGACCGCCAGCTGGTTTCTGATCAGATTACTGAGCTTGAGAAAAACAAGATCAAGTCAGGACTGGACGTAAGTTTTGCGAATGTCGATCTCGCGCAAGCTCAGCTTCTGTTGATCCAAGCGCAAAACGATCTCGACACGTCCTACGCTCAACTTGCTGCCGCACTGGGATACGGGGACACTCGGATATTTCAGCTATTCGAAGAGCCCCTGCCGGCCGCTCCGTCGCCCGATTTTTCGGTTCTTCTCAGGGAAGCGATTCAGAACCGGCCCGACCTCGCCAGCCTTCGGTTGGATGCTGCGTCGGCGCATAGCTACGCAACTGCCCAGCGGGATTTATGGTTCCCGACGGTATCGGCCCAGGGAGCGGCTGGACTTACACCGGTCGGTGCGGATCAGCTGGCTCCTCGCTACGCAGCTGCTGGAGTCAACGTGAACATCCCCATCTTCAATGGGCACCTTTTCGGCGCCTTGCGAACCGAAGCCGTTTCACGCGCACGCGCCGACGATCAGTATGTGCGGGACTTGCAAGATCAAATTGTTCGTGATGTGCGCACAGCGTGGCTGGGTGCAAATTCTGCCTACCAGCGCCTTTCCGTGGCCGCTCAGCTTCTGAAGAACGCCACTGACGCTCTCGATCTCGCGCAAGCACGCTACAAGCTTGGCCTCAGCTCGATCATCGAACTCAGTCAGGCGCAATTAAACCTAACGCAGGCACAACTCGCCTCTGCCACGGCCAAGTATAGTTACCAAATGCAGTTCTCGACGTTGCTCTACCAGATCGGTTCGCTGCACTAGCCCTGATGCTGCCATTCGCAAACCAGTGGCCTCCGTTTACTGGTTACTGAGGGAAT
>Ga0126373_10001608_pt1 | contig 16189 bp, 13 predicted proteins | sample PanSoiMetPlot_11_FD_92545 | JGI IMG/M metagenome (GOLD analysis project Ga0126373, IMG submission 92545) | Tropical forest soil microbial communities from Panama - MetaG Plot_11 | ecosystem: Environmental > Terrestrial > Soil > Tropical forest > Bulk soil | place: Panama | collected 2016-02-17 | reverse complement strand
TATGATCCTGCGGTCATGCTGAACTGCTACGGGTTCTGTCCCCAGCAGTTTCCCGGGAACATCATTCCTGCGAATCGACTTAGCCCTGCGGGGGTCGCGATATATAACAATTTCTTACCCTCTCCCAACCTTCCCGGCACCGACCACGGGTGGTTCAACAATTTCCAGGTGCATTCACCGGTTCGAAACGACCAAAGGAACGCCGACGCGCGCCTGGACCAGAATTTTTCGGACAAAGACCATTTGTCAGTCGCCTTTCACTACTCGGATGCCAACGACTTGGTGACTGATCCATATTGGGGACACACTGTCGTGCCTGGAGCAGGCGATGGGGACCAAGGTAATCATGAAACGTTTGGCGGGCAGGAGTATTCAGTCACTGAAAATCATTTCTTCTCCAATCGCCTCATCAACGAAGCCCGCTTTGGCTACACCCGCTACTCCCAAAACCAGTACAGCCTGTTGAATGGGACGGATTGGTCCACCAAGGAGGGAATCGGAAACATTGGCGTGCCCGGGTTTTCGGCAACTGATGGCTTCCCCTGGATTTTCATGGGTGGAGAATTCAACTTTTTTGGCGGCTCAACGTATAAACCATTCCTGATTCAAGACGACAATTACCAAATCACGGACAATGTCATTCTGAGCCAAGTGGGGAAGCATGAGTTCAAATTCGGTGGTGATTTTCGCCGCCTCAATTCCCACCCGAATTTCTCTCTGTTCCCAACCAGCTTCATGTATTTTGCGGGCGCCTATGCCGCAATGACCAGCGATTGGAGCTATAGTAGCCCGCTCGACGATTACAGTGCCTGGTATGGCACGGGCGGGGCCGACGTCGCCGACCTGCTGCTAGGGTTGCCCTTAGATGTTCAGATGGGATTGCAGCTGACCAAGCCGCACACGCGGAGCTGGGAAACTGCCGGGTTTGCGCAGGATACATTCAGGGCGACCCCGCACCTCACCCTGAGTTACGGTGTCCGCTATGAGTTCCAGGCTCCCTACACGGAAGCAAGCAACAATCAATCGAACTATGATCCCGCGACCGACAGTCTGTTACTGGCGGGCAGAGGTTCGAATTCCGCCAGCCTGATCAATTCCAGAAAAACGAACTTCGAGCCGCGATTCGGGGCGGCATATCAGGTCAACCGAAAGCTGGTAGTTCGTGCTGGCTATGGTTTCTTCTATTCGCCCGAGAACGACGGGCGCGAAGACATTCTCACCAAGAACTTTCCGTTTGCCGTCCAGCAAACTCTGAATACAGGCGGCAGTGGCACGATGTACAACGGTCCGTGTTACAGCTATTCCGCGGTCACCGGCAATCCTCAGCCGCCGTGCGAGAGCGTCGCACCGGCCGGATACCCTTCGAACTTCTGGTACTACCAGCTTGACCAAGGCATTCCACGCTCCACGACGGTTCAGATTCCAGCAGGTGCATCGAGTATTCCGACCTCTTCTATCAAGGATCCGTCGGGAAACCCGATCGGGAACTTGTTGACCAGCTACTATGTGATTCCCAACCTCAAAACTGGATACACACAAAACTACAACTTTGCCGTTCAGCAGGAACTGGGTTCAAATTTTGCGTTAGAACTGGCCTACGTTGGGTCGGTGAGCCACGATCTTTCGTATCAGGTCGGCAATATCAATCGTATTAACTATGTGACCGGAAATCCGTTTGTGACGCCGAATTTAGGGCAGATTATTGAGATCAATGACGGAGGGCAAGGCAGCTACAACTCTCTTCAGGCCACGTTGACCAAGCGTGTCTCTCACAACCTCAACTTCCAGGCCAGCTATACCTACGGCCACAGCATAGATAATGGACCTGCTCCCTTTAATCTTGGGCACATCAACAACGACAACCCTCAGGATCCGCGTAATTTGAGAGCTGAATTTGCCTCTTCGGACAACGATGTCCGACACAATTTCATCTTCAGCGGCTTGTACCACCTGCCGGTTGGTCGTGGACAGGCTTTTCTTGGAAATGCAGGTAAAGCCGCCGACCTGTTGCTTGGTGGTTGGCAAATCAACTCCATTTTCAACATGCAGACCGGAACACCTGTGAATGTGATCCGCCCAAGTGGAGACAAGTTCTACTCGGGGCTGCGTCCTGATTTGGTCGGAGATCCGACCTTACCCAAGAGCCAACGGACCGTGAGCCACTATTTCAACACAGCGGCATTTGACTTTTCGCGATTTAACAGCAATTGCACACCTAATCCGGCTTGCGAATACTTGCCGGGCACAGCTGGTCGAAATCTGATGACCGGGCCGGGTTATGTCAATCTGAACTTGTCGATATTCAAGGAATTTGCGCTTACCGAACGGGCAAAATTGCAAACTCGATTTGAGACGTTCAACACTCTCAATACGCCCCATTTCCAGAACCCCAGCGGCGACGAGGGCTCCGGACAGTTCGGGATGATTACCCGCACCACCGACAACATGCGCATTATTCAATTAGCGGCGAAGGTCATCTTCTGATATCAGGGGCCGGATGCATCTTCGTGCTTCGCGTGTCTCGCAACTGTGGGTAATGGTCTTGTGTGTTTTGGCGCTCGGTGCCGAAGCAGGCACGCAGTTGCGGAGGGGAACTCGAACCTTCTACATCGACTCCGTCCGCGGGAATGACTACAACTCCGGAGGCTCGCCGACACTTGCCTGGAAGACCCTGGAGAAAGTGAACGCCACGACGTTCGCTCCCGGCGATGGCATTCTCTTCAAATCGGGCGGCAGATGGACGGGGCACTTGTGGCCGAGGGGATCGGGAAGTGCGGGACATCCAATCATCATTGGCAAATACGGCGGAACTGCGAGGCCAATCATAGACGCGTCCGATCGGGCGGAAGACGCATTTCTGCTCAAGAACCAGGAATACTGGGAAGTCAACGATTTGGAAATCACCAACTGGGGCGCAACTGCCGGAGCGCGTCGCGGCGTGAATTTAATCGCAGAGAATTCCGGCGACCTCCATCACATCTATATCCGCAATCTCGACATTCATGACATCAACGGCATTGATTCCGACAAGGCCAACGGTGGAATCATGTACCACTGCATCGGAGATTCTAAGCCGAGCCGCTTCGTAGACCTGCGCATCGAAAATAACCATATTCACCATGTCGATCGCAGCGGGATTGTCGGGTCATCAACTCATTGGCTCAGAACGAAGTGGTATCCCAGCCTAGGCATTATCATCCGGCGGAATTCTCTCGATGACATCGGGGCCGACGGTATCGTTCCGGTGGCGACGGATGGAGCCCTCGTAGAATACAACGTGGTTGCCAATGCCAACCAACGGTCACAGGCTTACAACGATGGAATCTGGCCGTGGAGTGCCGACAACACCGTCGTCCAGTTCAATGAAGTTTATGGAATGAAAGGGCTGCACGATGGCATGGGCTTCGACGCCGACTGGAACAGTCGCAATACCATCATTCAGTACAACTACAGCCACGACAATGAAGGTGGTTTTCTGCTGATCTGCAACGAAGGTTCTCAGAAGCCCGAAGACAGCGCGGGGAATGTCGGGACCATCGTTCGCTACAACATCAGTCAGAATGATCATCATCGCTCGATCAATATTGCCGGCCCGGTGAATAACACCTTGATCTACAACAATACGATCTACGTCAGTAAGGACGACGACGTAGATCTGCTGGTGCAGTCCGACTGGACGGGCTGGTCCACGAACACGTATTTCTACAACAATATTTTCTACGTGAGTGGGTCAGGAAAGTTTTCTCATGCGATATCGCACAGCGACGCGGGCATATACACCACCGTGGCAGGAATAGACCCCAGACAAAATACGGTGTTTGATTCGAACGTCTACTTTGGAACAATTGAGTTACCCTCAGACCCGCACGCGCTGACCGGCGATCCTCTTCTGTTGGCGCCGGGCCAGGCTGGGATCGGACGCACCAGCACCAGGGTTTACGCCCTGCGCTCCGGCTCCCCCGCGGCGCGATCAGGAAGGGGGATGGGCAATTCTGGCGGTAAGGATTTCTTCGGCAATACAGTGCCGGGCTGTGCCGTGGATCGCGGTGCGGTGCAGGCAAGCGGGTCGTGCCAATAATAGTTGGTGGTCGAAAAGGAGGCGCCGAGTTGCGCAATGAAGATGGTGCTCGTTGATCTGTGTGACGCCCGCGTAACAGGCTCTCGGTTGAAATTCCTCGCCTCGCATCATTTGCCCCGACTCCTCACTCCATTGTTGCTCGCTGCGGTTGGTTGCTGGGCCGATCCCGTTCTGCCCCACCTCATCGGGGACCACATGGTGCTCCAGCAGCAGCACGCCATACATATCTGGGGCAAGGCTGATCCCGGAGAGGCGATTTCAGTCGCGCTCGCAAACTTGAGCGCCGCCACAAAAACAGATGCGGACGGAAACTGGTCCGTGCAGCTTCCCCCCCTGAGTGCAGGCGGGCCCTTCAGCTTGTTCATAAAAGGGAAAAAAGAAATTCAAGTGAGGGATGTGATGATCGGCGAAGTCTGGGTCGCCTCTGGGCAATCGAACATGACGTTTGCACTCAGTGGTGCTGCGGGATCCAACGAGGAGATTCCCAAGGCTGACTATCCTGACCTGCGGCTGTTTACCGTTCCGAAAAGAGTCGCCAACCAACCGCAGCCGGACACATTACCTGCCATGTGGCACATCTGCACGCCAGAAAGTGCCCGGGACTTTTCTGCTGTCGCCTATTACTTCGCGCGTGAACTCCATCGCAAACTCAACGTACCGATTGGCGTCATCGAGAGCGCTTGGCCAGGCACTGCCATCGAAGAATGGATCGCTCCCGATGCGCTGGCACGCATCTCGGGCCGAACCGAACCGAATGTCCCCGTCGAGCGGCAGCCGTTCAACTTTCAGTTTGACGATTTTGAATTGGTCCGAGACCTTCAACATGATCGTACGGATCCCTTCAGCAATTTTGATGACTCGACGTCGCGAACTTCGACCGGCGGATATTGGTCCTATACCTGGGGCGACGCTCCCGCAGCATCTGTCGATCTGATTTCGCCGGGTCGAGGGAATACCGGCCATATGGTGCAGGTCAGCGGCGCGATCGATGCCGCAGACGATTCCCGCCTGGTTGCGCGGTTTCACATTGATAATTCCCCCGCGGACCTGAGCGCGTATGCGGGAATTCGCTTCTGGGTGCGCGGCAACGGGTCGTTTCGCGTGCTGACGCTGCAACCGACAATTACTGATTGGGACAACTACGCGACAAAACCAATCCGGAGCACTGGCGATTGGCAGCAGGTGTACGTCGCGTTCAAGGACCTCAGGCAGGAAGGGTGGGGCGTCGTCAAGGATTTCACGCCTGGCATTCTCCAGGGTTTCGAGATTGAGTGCCTACCCCCAAGCGGCTATCCGGCTCGGCCAACCTCCGGACTCTACCAGGGTATGATGGCCCCCGTGATGCCGTATGCATTCCGCGGCACCATCTGGTACCAGGGCGAGAGCAATGCCCTTGCCGCTCACCAATACCGGCAGCTTCTGCCCGGTTTAATCAGGAACTGGCGCAACGTCGCGCACAACCAATTTCCGTTTTTAATCGTGCAGTTACCTAATCACGGCGCGATTCCGGAGCAGCCTGGCGAATCTGCATGGGCTGAGTTACGAGAGGCAGAGTTACTGACGATGAAAACCGTGCCTGATACAGGTATGGCAATAACGATCGACGTCGGTGATCCCAACGATCTTCATCCTCACCGCAAGGCAGAAGTTGGTGAAAGGCTGGCCTTCTGGGCGTTAGGGACAACTTACGCTCAGCGGATTGTTTACTCCGGGCCGATCTATCGCAGCGCAAAAGTCGAGAGCAGCCGCGTAGTGATTTCATTTGATCATGTCGGAGGGGGCCTGGTGGGAAATGCCGACGGGCATGTCAAAGGCTTTGCGATTGCCGGTGCCGACCACAAGTTTCACTGGGGAGATGCCGTGATTCAGGACACTACCGTGATCGTCTCGAGCGCTGAGGTACCACATCCTGTCGCGGTACGCTATGCCTGGGGCGACAGCCCCATTTGCAATCTAAACAACCGCGAGGGCCTACCTGCATCTCCGTTCCGCACAGACGACTGGGTCGGGATCACTCACTAGATGTTGCCTCGCTGGGAAGGGATGTCCTGCCACTGTGTTTCGCATTGTGCCTCGCGCAAGTCTGAACCCTCTCCACTGGACGTGAAAGGCGTAAAGCTGGAAGTGTCGGCGGCCGATCTGGTTGCAATTTGTTCGCGAGGGCCGCGAGCGCGGATAGATGCTTCAGCACGGTGCATTAAAATTGTAGTAGTTCCAATGTTTAGAACTGTAACGAATCAGAATCGCCGCGCTGTGCCGGAACGCATTCACCCCTGGCGCGAACTAACTTGCCCAATTATCGAGGCGGAGGCCGGCAACTCGCCTAAACTCACTTTGGTTATTTGAAACCAGGACTACGGGCCACCGCCTGCGCCGCAATCAGCGTGTCCAACGGACCAATGGGGGTGCCGGCCACCTCGCGCTTCGCCATCACCTGAGCATACGAAGCCGCATCGTCCGATGTAAATTCGAGGACACTCAGGGGACGAAGAAAATTTTCGACCAATCGTAAAGTCTTCACACCGGAAGTGCTCTTCGCTGCACCCGTTCGAAGCTCAGCCTCCGTGATGACGCTGACAGCAACATCTTCACGGCTTTGGGCAAGCAAGTATTTCAAAACGGCCGGGTTCTGCTTGAGGGCATAGATACAGGTATCGGTGTCAAGGAGGAACTTCATCGGAGCGGGGTTCTCTTCTCCACCTTACCCTGCGGCGGCCTGGTGAAGTCGTCCGGGATTCCCGCAAAAGACTCGACGTATCCGACTGGCCATTCGTTGGCCGGTTCTACGATGACTGTATCCCCCTCGCGACGCACAAGGACTATATCCGTGTCGAAGCGAAACTCTTTCGGCAGACGAATCGCCTGGCTCCTCCCAGTCCAAAACACTCTCGCTCTTTTCGCCTTCACCGCCGCCTCCCGTGATATATATCAGTGGTATATACCACTGTAATGTGATGTCAAGTCGGGGGCATCATCCATGCACCGATTTCGGCGCCGGGGTGGTGTTCTCATCTAACCGCGATGGCTGAGCCTTGCCTACCGTGGTAGCGCTTAGCCGGCAACGACCAAGCGTTAAGGTATCGGGCGTACTGCGCTGCTGGCAACTGGACAAGCACCGGGTGTTTGGCGGGATCCAACCAACGCAGCAACAACTCGATATTGGCTGGCTCCATTGCAGTGCACCCCACTGTACCCTCGTCCCGACCGCCCCAGATGTGAAGAAAAATACAAGAACCGGCGCCGCTGATAGCCGGGCCCGTGTTATGTGCCACAAACACGCCCCAGCGATAGAATTCACCGTTGCGTCTCATCTGTTCAGAACTGCTCCAATCTCTTGCCACTCCTTGGGTGTCGAACAGTTCGTTGTACCGGCTGGATTTAGGATCATCGACGCATTCCACAGATGGCGTCAGGGCGATGTATTGCAGCCGGGCGCCAGGCAGTGGCTCGGAGCTATAACCAAAGGAAAGCGTCAGACGGAAAATACCGGCCGGTGCTTTCCCATCGCCCTCGTGCTTGACCGGACCGTCGGCTTTCCCTCGAGTGTCAGGCTGCAATCCGCGCCCCCAGGCCAAGCCAGTCTTGCCAACGACTACTGGAAAGCTGCCTCCAGCCTGACGCCAGTTACGGTTGCTCTTGGAACGTTCGTACCGCTGCCCAGTGCCGTGCAGGTCGTCCCAGTCTTTGGTCGTCACCACTAGCATCTGAAGGGAATCCCCGACACCCGGCTGGCCAGCGTTCTCCGGAACCTTACCTGATTTGCTCATAAGGCGTGAGGGAAAAACCGCTAAGATCAGGACCAGCAAAATCAAAAATGCGGATTTAACTGACCGCCAGAAGAGGATTTTTCGTCGAAACCCGAGCAGCGCACTACGTATGAGGGTCGGTGGCACCGTTGACACTGTTTCCATCATTGTCATCACTTCTTCTTGGTTCTTTGCTTCTTGCTGGATTGTGTGGAACGTCCTGGCGCCAGCCGGAGGGCACTGCCTTTGTGGATTGCTACGTGCTCGGTCTTATCGCTCTTTATCAGATACTGGGGTGCTTCGCGTGAAGCGTGATGCAGGTAGCCCTTGAACCGTTTGTCGGAAGTGATCTTCTCGATGATGACTCCGCTCACTCGGCCAGCCTCGGAGTTCCACCGCACATGATCACCGATCTTGAATGTTTTCTCCATCGCTGGCATTGTATCTCCCGAAAGATCAGCCAGGCGCAAAATCCCACTCCGCAGGCTTGGTATCAAACAAACAACAGCCAACTGACTCGCGAGAACCATCAGGCGGGGCTGACTTGATTGGCTTCAATTTTGAAGCGGTCAAGTGCCAATTGAGTATATTGGCCGACCTCGATCAGGTAGCCGTCGGGATCACGCATGTAGCAACGCCATTCCCAGCCGCGATTGTCTAGTGGCTCGGTGAGAAAGAACGCACCTTTGTCGCCCCACTGTTTGTAGCAGGCCCAGATGTCGGCGACACGCAAATTGAGGAAGCTATTCACTCTGTTGAGTTCCGACGGTGTTTCAAGAAGGACCTCTGGCTTATCGGGAGTCGGGCCACCGCCGGAATTGAGAATGATCCAGGTGTTTGCCAGCTTGATGTAGCAGGGATTTTCCGCTTTGATTACTGTCCCGCCAAGAATGCGGACATAGAAATCCTTTGATTTTTCCTGATCCTTCACGGTGAAGAAGTGAGTGGCGAAGAAGCCTTCGTTTGCAATCGGCGCATCGGGTAAATTCATGCGTGCCTCCTTCTGCCAGCCTTCGAGCGTACGTACCGCGATTTGCGATAAGGCGCCAGAAGAGTCGCGAGCCTGTTGGACGATGGTATTGATCCATACCGTAGGTATGAGTCACTCGAATCTGGTGGTAGCAACCGACTGGGGAGCATCGGCAGGCATACTTCGGGTGGCGTCACATTTCTACCAGTAAATCTTTTCTGCCATGCGCTGCGGGTCAATGGTAGACGGGGCAATCAGACCCGAGGCTGCTAACGCTGAGTACACAGCGCGCTCTGCTCGGAACCAGTCAACTTCGGGCGAACCGAACGGGCGCCCCCTGGCTTCCCAAAATTTGTAAGCCAGTTTTGCCACGAACTCATGCCGATCCTCACCTAGAAAATCGGTGGTGAGCTCTACCGGTTGTTGTTTATCGAGTGACATAAGTTCATCTGGCATCGGATTCGTTCCTTCACCGCCAAGAGGGCGTGTCGTGCCACAAAATAAAAGGGGCCTCCAGCGGCACCAGCGCCCCCGCGTGCTGCGGAACGAGGCGCGGAGTATAGTCCGCAGCCGGGCGATTGGTCGGGATTACGGCAGTATAAGTGAAGCCGTTTGCAGTACTAACCAGGCGTTCGCCACGATTCATAGTTTGCGTGATTGGGGCTGCGCCCTTCTCCCCTTCAGCATAGAGTTCGACCCTTACGGCGTCCGAGTTCATATCATCAAGCAAGACCTGAACCTGAAAGAGATATTGCTCACCCTGTTGCTGAACGGTCGCGGAACCGAATCGCAGGGCGGGCCAGTGTTTCGCCAGATCAGCCTGCCAAGCGACCAAATCGGCTCCGAGTGAGCCTCGATTCTCGTGACGCCGGCGAAAAGCGGCAGCCGCCGAAAGGTAGCGTTCATCGGCATATTGTCGTACTACACGATTTGCCGAAAAGTTCGGAGTCAGCCGAGCCATGCTTTGACGCATGCGGGCAACCCAGCGGCGCGGAATTCCCCGTTCGTCCCGCGCATAAAACTCTGGGATAACGTCTCTCTCGAGCAGCCTGTAGAGAGTTTCCGCTTCGGTTGCGTCCCAAAGAGGATCATCTCCATGTTCGCGCCCATCCCCGATAGCCCAGCCTACTTCCGGCGAATAGGCCTCCGCCCACCAGCCATCGAGTTCCGAAAGATTCAACCCGCCGTTTACTAGCACCTTCATGCCGCTGGTGCCGCTAGCTTCCCACGGGCGTCGCGGAGTGTTCACCCAAACGTCTACGCCCTGCACCAGATGTTCCGCCATGAGCAAGTCGTAGTCGGAAAGGAAAACCACCCGCGATCGAGCTTCGGGGCGGTGCGAGAACTCAACCCACTGCCGGATCATTTCTTGCCCCTCGGAATCTTGAGGATGTGCCTTGCCTGCAAGCACGAGTTGCACTGGGTGCTCTCGATTCAGAAGGATGTTGAGGAGCCTTGCCGGATCATGCAGGAGGAGGTTCGGGCGTTTGTACGTCGCGAAGCGACGAGCAAATCCCAGGGTCAAAATATTGTCATCGAGTATCAGTGCTGCCCGCGCGAGATCTTCCGACGATGCTCCTTGAGCTGCTAATTGACGGACGTGAAGTCTGCGGACATGGTCGACGAGAATCCTACGGCTATCGCCGCGGAGTTGCCAGATGTCCGGGTCGCTCACGGCGGTAATGTCCGCCTCCATATTTGCCAGGGTTCCGCCCCAACGGTTTTCCCCGCACGCCGATTCCCAGAGGCGATCTGCTTCGGCAGAGTCCCACGTCGGCATGTGCACTCCGTTAGTTACATGCGTCACGGGCACTTCTGTCTCCGGCCACCGTGGAAACAGAACCTGGAAAATTCGTCGGCTGACTTGACCGTGCAATTTACTGACCCCGTTGACGGCGCCGCTGCCCCGGATCGCCAAGTAGGCCATATTGAACGGTTCGGACGAATCTTGGCGAATCCGCCGACCCAATGCCAGAAGCTCATCGAGGGAAATCGAAAGGCGCTCCTCAGCGTACTTCCTCAGATATCGCTCGATCAGCTTGGGGGCGAACCGGTCGAAGCCTGCCTCTACGGGAGTGTGGGTAGTAAAAAGGTTACCGGCACGAGTGATTGTAAACGCAACATCGAATTTCTGACCGCTATCTTCCATGTAGGAAAGCGCCCGCTCCAGTACCGCGAATGCGGCGTGACCTTCATTGAGATGGCAAACCTCGGGCCGTAGTCCAAGAGCCCGCAGGAGCCGCCACCCGGCGATACCAAGGACCAACTCCTGTTTCAAACGTAACTCCGGACCGCCGCCGTAAAGTTCCGTCGTAATACCGCGGTAGGCCGGGGGGTTTGCGGGATCATTGCTATCGAGCAAATACAATTTCGTCCTGCCGACTTGCACCTCCCAAGCTCTGATCCACAACTTAAAACCAGGCAACGGGATCACTAGGCGAAGCCATTCGCCATTCGGTTCTCGCACCGGTTTGATGGGCAGCTGTCCGGGATCGTTGAATGGGTACAAAGCTTGCTGGTGGCCTTGCGCATCAATCTCCTGCCGAAAGTAGCCTTGTTGGTAGAGCAAACCGACCCCGGTCACCGGGACGCCCAGGTTAGTTGCAGCTTTGAGTTGATCGCCGGCAACGTTTCCGAGGCCACCAGAATAAATCGGCAGCGCTTCGCTCAACATGAATTCCATCGAGAAATACGCAATCGTCGACACACCCGAATTGGGATGTTCCTTTTGAAACCACGCTTCCGACTCTTCGCCAAGCGTCTTTTCCTGGTGCAGATCCGACAACAGACTCTGAAAGCTCGGATCGGCGGTAATAGTTTGCAGTTTTTCACGAGATATGGTTTGCAGCAGAACCCACGGATTGTGTGTCAGTTCCCAGAGTTCGGGGTCGAGTTGCTCCCAAAGCCGATCCGCCGAGTGGTTGAACGACCATCTCAGGTCCAGCGCCAGGTCAGTAAGAGCGTCCGAAATGGCGGTATCGAGCGGATGATCGACGTAGGTCGGGGTACTCATAAGCAACTCCTTCTCATGACTTATTGGCTTAGGCCGCTCGGGTGTTGCGGGCAAGGGTCTCTGAAACGATGGTTTGGGCTTCCCCCTCGATCTGTCGCAGGTGATCCTGCCCGAGGAAGCTCTCGGCGTAAATTTTGTAGATTTCTTCCGTGCCCGACGGACGTGCTGCGAACCAGCCATTCTCGGCAATTACCTTGAGTCCTCCAATGGGGTTACCGTCTCCGGGAGCGGTGGTGAGAATCTGCTCGATCGGCTCACCGGCAACTTTTGTAGCGTGAACATCGGATGAGGACAGTCTTTCGAGAGCGGCTTTTTGTTCGGGCGTGGCGGGAGCCTCGATGCGTTCGTAGACGGGGTCGCCGAGGTTGTGAGTGAGTTCACGATAAATCTCGGCTGGATCTTTGCCCAAGCACGCTGTCATTTCCGCCGAGAGCAGACAAGGAATGATTCCGTCCTTGTCTGTGGTCCACACGCTGCCGTCGCGCCGGAGAAAAGAAGCACCGGCACTCTCCTCGCCGCCGAAACCCAGCCGGCCAGCGAGTAAACCTTCGACGAACCATTTAAAGCCCACCGGGACTTCGTAGAGCGGCCGTTGCAACCGCGCGCTGACACGATCGATCATGCTGCTGCTGACTACGGTCTTCCCAACGAGCACGTTCTCGCGCCAGCCCTTCCGATTGGAAAATAAGAAGTGCACGCAGACCGAGAGGTAAGCGTTGGACGGCAGCAATCCACCCCCCTTGGTGACGATGCCGTGGCGGTCGTGATCCGTATCACTGGCAAATGCAATGTCAAACTTGTCTTTCAGGCCGATCAGCCTCTGCATTGCATAGGGTGAGGAAGGATCCATGCGAATCTTCCCGTCCCAATCCACCGTCATGAAGCGAAAGGTTGGATCAACAGATTTGTTCACGATCGTGAGGTCGAGGCGGTAGCGCTCGGCAATGCGTGGCCAATAGTCGATACCCGCCCCTCCCAGGGGATCTACTCCAAGCTTGATGTTGGCCCTGTGGATCGCAGCCATGTCGACCACGCTATCGAGATCTTCGACATAGGCGCTCAAAAAGTCGTGCCGGTGCGTGGTGGAGGCGGGCAGCGCCTTTTCGAAGGGAACTCTCTTAACCCCTTCGAGCGCCCATTGCAAAAATTCATTGGCTTTCAATTCGATCCAGGAAGTTACGCTGGAATCGGCGGGTCCTCCATGCGGGGGATCGTATTTAAAGCCACCGTCGTCGGGAGGATTGTGAGAGGGCGTGATTACTATACCGTCGGCGAGCCCTGACTCTCTGCCTCGGTTGTAACGCAGAATGGAATGGGAAACGGCCGGGGTTGGCGTGTATGCGCTGCCTTCTGAGAGCATTACCTCGACGTTGTTTGCGGCAAGCACTTCCAGCGCGCTTCGAAATGCTGGCTCGGACAGAGCATGCGTATCCATCCCCAGGAAAAGCGGTCCGTCGATGTTTTGGAGTTTGCGGTAGTCACAAATCGCCTGTGTGATTGCCAGGATGTGCCACTCGTTGAACGCCACATCTGAGGCAGATCCGCGATGACCGGACGTGCCGAACACGACTCGCTGTCTCGGGTCACTCGGATCGGGGCGCAACTCGTAATAGGCCGTGATGAGCTTGGGGACATTCACGAGGACAGAGGGATCAGCCGGTTTGCCAGCAGCGGAGCTAATTTTCACTTGGCACCTCGCCGTCGTCGGTCAAGAGAATTGCGCTTGATCGAGGTTCAACCCGAAAACTGATCTGGCCTTCAAGGGAGGGTTCTTGGCTCGCCTCAAAAAAATCGTCGGGTGCGGTTCGGGAGGTATCCGCCGCCAGACGCCAGATCTTTCTCCCCGGCAAAGCAGGAATTGAAAAATCAACTGGCTTCGAATCAGCGTTAAACATCAGGAACAAGTCGGGTTCTGTCTGTCCCAGAATGAGACACGCAAACGATTTCTGCCGCGCATCCGTCCAGTCGGGACTGACGCCGTTTGGCCCAAACCATTTTATATCGGCGTCGGTGTAGAAAACTTCTTTGCGCAACACTGGATGGGCTCGGCGGAACGCGATCATGCCGCGAGTGAAACGCTGAATCTCTTTGTGCTTCTCCAACAAGCTCCAGTCAAACCAGCTGACCTCGTTGTCCTGGCAGTAAGGGTTGTTGTTTCCGCGCTGACTTCGGCGAAATTCATCGCCGCCCAGCAGCATGGGTACCCCTCGAGAGATGAACAGGGTCAAGAGCAACGCCTTGATCAGGCGGTTCCGCATTCCCTCGACGGCGGGATCATCGCTGGGTCCTTCCACCCCGCAATTGTCACTGTAATTGGCGTCGCTTCCATCGCGGTTGTTCTCGCCATTTTCATGATTATGCTTCTGCTTGTAGCTGACCAAATCATTGAGGGTGAACCCGTCGTGAGAAGTTACGAAGTTTAAGCTGCTGGCCGGTCCCTTGCCGGATCCCTGGTACAAATCCGAACTTCCACAGATGCGATTGGCAAGCCATCCCATCATCCCGGCGTCGCCGATCCAGAAGCGGCGTACATCGTCGCGAAAACGGCCATTCCATTCCGCCCAGCGCCGGGTGGAAAAACTCCCCACTTGATAGGCGCCGCCTGCATCCCACGCTTCCGCGATAATTTTTATGTCACGTAAGATCGGATCCTCGGCAATGTCTTCGAGAAGTGGAGCATTGCGGAGGATATTGCCATGCTCATCTCGGCCCAGAACCGACGCGAGGTCGAACCGAAAGCCATCGACGTGCATGTGCATGACCCAGTAACGGAGCACAAGCATGATGAGCTCTCTGACCACGGGGTGGTTGGCGTTGAGCGTGTTCCCGGCACCGGTAAAGTCCTTGTAGTAGCGACAGCCGTTCTCCTGCAACATATAGAAAATCGAGTTCTCAATGCCACGCAGCGAGATCGTGGGTCCGGTTTCATTTCCCTCCGCGGTGTGGTTCAAAACGATGTCCAGAATAACTTCAATGCCGGCGCGGTGAAACGCCTTGATCATCTCGCGGAATTCCAAGCTCTGCTGCCGGTGCGGTCCTCGGATGCTGTACGATTGCTTCGGAGCAAAGAAGGCAACGGGATTGTAGCCCCAGTAGTTCCTGATTTTCTCCCCGGTTATTGGATTGATCCGGTTCGATTCATTTTCGTTGAATTCGAGCACAGGCATTAACTCAATTGCGGTTACTCCCAAGTCTTTTAGGTAAGGGATTTTTTCCGTCAAGCCGATGAAGGTTCCTGGATGCACCACGCCCGAACTGGGATGGATGGTGAATCCGCGTACATGCGTCTCATAGATCACCGTGTCGGAGGCAGAATGCTTGGGAGGCGCATCCATCTCCCAGTCAAAATGGTCATTGGTAAAGATGCATTTGGGCGTGGTGCCTGCGTTGTCGACGGTTGAAATGCTCAAATCACTCAGCGGGCTGGACGAATCGTAGCCACGGGCGGCTGTAAAATCCCAATCTTCAATCCCGGCAATTGCCCTTGTAAACGGGTCCAGAAGCAACTTATGCGGGTTGAAGCGATGGCCTTGTTCCGGTTGATAGGGTCCATCGATGCGATAGCCATAGAGTTGACCCGCGAGCACACCCCGCACCCATACATGCCAGACGTCACCAGTGCGATGACGCGCCGGATCCATCTCAATGATCTTGGTTGGAGATGAATCATTAGCATTTTGGTAGAACTCCAAGCGAACACGGGTGGCGTGACGGCTGAACAAAACAAAATTGACTCCGTCTCCGTATTGATGTGCACCACCAATAGGCAGTGGATCTCCCGCCTGAATCTCGCCCTCCTCCAGGGGTGGGGCTAGAGTGTCGGATTCATTCTGTTTAATCGCCGGCTCAGCCATCGAGCTACCATGCGCAGTTGGATAATCCTGCTCCTGTTGGCGCGCCCTGCATGCTCGCCAAGCATGCAATAGTTGCGAGCAGAGCGCCATTGGACCTTGGTCCAATACCTTCGTCCACTGGCGTCAATCGTTTGCTTCTGGCTTAATTGTCAACGGACAATTTCCCGAATCTTCTTTGAGGACAGCATACAGCAGGCTTATGGCGAATGCCTGCACCTAGCCACTGGCTTTTGAATCGTGAAGAAGTGGACGAATCCCGTGGTATCTCGCACTTGACCGCCGAGGAGTTGGCCGTGCTAGGGTAAAAAGGCGGATGAAACGGGCTTAGCGGGTTCCATCTCAAGGAGAAATTCAATGCCTGAGTTCAAATCTGACGTAATCGAAAACGAAGTTTCGCGTGATCGCCTCGCCGAGTTGTTGAATGAAGATCTTGCTCGCGAGTATCAGGCGATCATTGGCTACGTAGTCTATTCCCAAGTCCTCAGCGGTGCCCAATACATGGACATCGCCAACCAGCTCGAGATCCAT
>Ga0126373_10001607_pt1 | contig 16195 bp, 15 predicted proteins | sample PanSoiMetPlot_11_FD_92545 | JGI IMG/M metagenome (GOLD analysis project Ga0126373, IMG submission 92545) | Tropical forest soil microbial communities from Panama - MetaG Plot_11 | ecosystem: Environmental > Terrestrial > Soil > Tropical forest > Bulk soil | place: Panama | collected 2016-02-17 | reverse complement strand
GATCGCGTCCTACTTGCGCGGATTCGAGGTGGCGCTGATAGCAGCCAGCGTGATCCTGACAGGTGCCGCCGCACTCGGATTCCTCGGATTGAGGCCCCTTCGCCAGCAGCCAGGAATCAGCAAAGTCGCCGAGGTCGAGGATGTCGGCGACGACCATAGCGAGGCCTCCTAGCCGGTGGTAGCCGGCTTTCTGGCTCGCCGCATGGTGCCGATAGCGTTCCAGCGCAGAGCCCCCGCTAGATCACGGGCGTGGTCGGCAATCGAATAGTCTGGCCGGCTACGAGCGCCTTGCAGCGCCCGGTCGAGGTCAAGGCCGTGTTCTTCGAGGACAATCGAGAAGTCCCGCCGCATCGGGCCGAGTCGCTCGTATCCGAACGAGCGGTAGAGACGCGGGAACAGAGATCGGTAGAGCCGGACCCGTTCGTGCAGGCCCGATGAGTGCGACAAGGGGTTTTTGGGACGCTGACGTACGTAGCTGGGGAGGACGTCGGCAAAGGCATGCCGCAAGATCCACTTATCGTGTCCGTCACGAAGCTTCATTTCGATGGGCAGTTGCATGGCGAGCCGGACGAGGGCCAGATCGAGGAAAGGCACACGCGCTTCCACCGCTTGTCCCATGCTGGTGCGGTCGACTCGCTGCAGTTCGGTCCGCCCGAGGTTGTGGAGCTTGTGCCCGAATATTCGCTGTCGAAGTTCGGGATCGGGCTGCCGGTACATCTCGTAACCGCCGAATAGCTCGTCGGAACCGTCGCCGCACAGCACTACCTTGACGCCGCAGCTTTGCACGCGGGCGAAGAGCGGCCGGGAAATGACAGCGTTGATGACATCGCCGTATTCGGTGAGTTCAGACATCCGGATAGCCTCACGGACATCGATGAGGCGGATATCGCCGGGCGACATTTCAATGATCTCGTGTTCAACCCTGAGATCGCGGGCCACCCGGCGGGCGTAAGAAACGTCGTCACTGTCCGGGGCTCCAATCGTGAACGCCACGCAGTCCGGATGCATCTCCCGCACGTGGAGCAGGGTCAGCGTGCTGTCGAGGCCGCCGGAGAGAACAACTCCGACAGTGAGATCGGTGTCGAGTCGGACCCTGATGGCGTCTTCCAGCGCGTCCCGCACCAGTCGTGCCGCCTCGCGGGTGTCCATGACTGGCCCCTCGCCGTCCCCGATGCTCAGCAGGTCGATGTATCGGGTGACGACGGGATCCTGGACGGGGCTGCCCCATCCGTGGCTGCCTGGTGGCACTTCGTGGATTGGCCCTCCGACGGGCACGAGCGCCTTCAGCTCGGATGCCGCATACAGATGACCGTCATGGCGGCACCAGTACAGGGGCTTCACCCCGAGCGGGTCACGAGCGCAATAGACGTGGTCAGTGACTGTGTCGACGATGGCGAAGGCGAACTCGCCTCGCAGGCGGTGCACCGCCTGGTCTCCCCAGGCAAGGAAGGCATTGAGGATCACTTCGGTGTCGCCGTCGCTCTGCGGAACATGGCCGAGCGCGGCAAGCTCAGACCGGAGCGCGCGGAAGTTATAGACCTCGCCGTTATAACAAACCGCCCACCGGCCGTCGGGTGAGCTCCACGGCTGAACGGCCCGCTCGCGATCGACTATCTTCAGCCGCTGAGTGCCCAGCAGATGCCGGCCGGCACAGGCCGTTTCCCGCACTTCTCCCCGCGGCGCGATCTTGCCTAGCATCGATTCGAAGAGGCGGGCATCAGGGTTTGGGCCGATGATGAGGGCAATACCGCACATTTCGAGCGCTCTTTCCGGCGGTGTTTACTGCACGCGCAGCTGATTGGCGTAAGCCGCCAGCAACTCGTCGTGTGCGTCCGGGCTGACGCACAGATGCCAGGTCTTTCCCTCGTCGATCACGTTGAGCTGGCCCGCCTCCTGCCGTTCAAAAAGAAGCCGGCCCAGCACGTTCCGAGGGTCAAAACGGCGAAACCACTTCATTTCGAGATCGCACGCATAGCCAGCGCAGTGCGAGCTCGGGAGGAGGGCGGCATAACCGAGCGCGCGCAGGCGGTGTTGATGTTCCACGCTGCGTACCATGCTGGTCACCCAGAGGCGGGGAGTGCGCGGCGGAAGGGCGGCGGCGAAGTCGCGGGCGATCTGGTTAACAACGGCGACGACAGCGGGCCGCGAGCGGGTAAAGCGCAACCCGGCGACACGAGGACGAATCCCCGGCAGAACCTTGTGCTGTATCCAATCGCGCGCACGGCCGGTCAAACCGGTCGGCTGAGCGCGGTACTGAAAATCCAGCTGTCTCGCGGACATGAGCGGCCCGAGATCTACCAGCTCCGACGATCCAAGCACCTCAGCATCGGAGGCAAATGGAGTCGTTCCGCTCCACCACAGCGCATCGATCTGCGACAGCAGGAGCACCCGGATGAACGTCGGCCAGTCGCTCGCAGAACTGCTGCGCATATCGGGCTGATAACTGCGGAGCTCGCGGAGGAGGCCGTCAGCGCCGACGTCCGCACCCCCGTCGACGTGGGAAAGCACCGCTGCGAGCTCCGGTTGACCCAGGTGTCGGGCCACAAGGCTCTCGATGACGGATGGATCGGACTGTCGCGGATGTCTAGCCGCCTCGTCCACAACACCTTCCACCATCGCGCGGTAGGCGGGAAGCAGAGAATTCACTTGTACGGAGCGCAACGGACAACACCTTCCAAGGAATCCGGCAAATGCTCAGTCGTAACCCGCCTACCTGCCGCCTTCTCTCTGCCCGGCTCTTTCTGGAGCGAACCGGACGGCACGAACCTTGCCCGAACGATTACCTGCGGAAGACTGACATTTGCTGAGCGGAGTAGCACTCATTGCGCAGCTGGAGAAGCGAGTCCGCTGCTTCCGTAATAGCGACGACGAAAGGCGACGAGCGACCGCCCGTCCGCCCCGATGCTATTCGTCGAGCATTTCCAGGTCTTGGAGGTCGTCGTCGAGCTGCCGGCGGATACCGATCAAGGTCAGCACGGCGGCCACTATCGCGGCGCCGCCGCTGATGACGAAGCCCAGCGCGTATGCGTGACCCAGAGCGTCGAACGCGACCGGCTGCAGCGGATTGAACGGCACGAGCTTTCCACCAGGTCCTGGCACCGCAGCGGGAATGGCGTTGGCACCGAGCGGGCCCGACTTGACTGCCCCGATAGCGGCCTCCACGGCGGGCCGCTGAGCCGCCTGCACGTGGGCGGGGGACGCATAGAACGCATTCAGCTGCTGCTGCAGTGTAGGGCTGCCGGCCAGCCTGGCCTTCATTGCGGCCGCCGCCTTGCTGAGAGCAATGGCGCCGATGATCGCCGGGCCGCACGCGAAGCCAAAGTCGCGCAGCATGTTCGTCGTACCGCTGGCCATGCCCACCAGATGGGTCGGCGGGGTGTTCACCGCGATGACCGCGCCCGCCGACAGCGTAAAAGCGAATCCCATCCCGATGAGGACGAACGCCGGGATGACCGCGACGAGGGAGAGGTCCGTGATCGGGACGGCGGCAAGCCAGAAGGCGCCCGCCGCCATCAGCAGCAGGCCGAGGAGCAGCGTGCGTCTTGGGCTGTGCCGCCGCAGCAGGTAGATGGTGATGGGCAGGAGTAGCAACGCCGGGCCGTCCTGGCCGGCGAACGCGACGGAAGACTTGAGCGGCGTGAAGCCCTGGATCGCCGACAGCCGGATGCTCGATGCGTAACCGGCGCTGAGGAAGGCGAACATACCGAGGACGGTCACGATCGCCCCCACCGCGAAATTGCGGTCGCGGAAGAAGTCAAGGCGCAGGAGCGGGGCTCGCGACCTCCGCTCCACCGCGACGAACAGCAGGAGCGAGACGGCGGCGATCAGCAACACCGCGATTGTCTGCGTGCTCAGCCATCCGCTGGTCGGTGCCTGGATGATGGCGAAAAGGACCGCGAACAGCCCGACCCCGATGGTTATCTGGCCGGGCCAGTCCAGCGATCGGCCCTCGGGGGAGGATGAGTCGGCGGCAGCGACAATCGACACGATTGCGCTGAGCAGAGCGACGGAAACGACGAACAGGAACGCCCAGCGCCAGCCGGCGAGCTTGTCCGAGCCGAATGCTATGCGCGCGAATACACCGCCAAGGATGGGTGACCAGCAGCTGCCGAATGACAGCGCGGCCGCCCAGATGGCGACCACGCGGGCGCGGTCCCGCACCGTATGCGTGCCGGCCGCCAGCATGGCCAGGCTGGTGGGGAAGAGCGCGGCCGCGCCGATTCCGGCGAGGCCAGTGCCTGCCCAGAGCACCATCAGGCGGGTGGTGGTCGAGAAGGTGCCGCCCGGGCTCAGCGCCGCGATCAGCTCCCCGGCCGCCATCAGCAAAGCGCCGCCAACCAGCAGCCGCTTGCGCCCGAACAGGTCGCCCAGGACCCCGGAGCTCAGCTCCAGTACCACGATCGGCACGAGGAACGCGTCCGAGATCCACCCGAGCTGCGCCGAGGTCGGACCAAGATCCTGCTGGAATAAACCGTTCAGCGACGCCGGGATGGACAGTGCCGTCTGAGCCAGGCAGACGGCGAGCGCAGCGGCGAAGACGTTCCTCGGCCGCAGCACGTAGGAGCCTCGCGGTAGGTGGGTTGCGCTTCCTAGCGTCTCCACGGTCATGTGCGTCACCACGGTCTGCAGCGCGGTCGGACTTCCGAATTGGTGAAGTAGATGCTGGCACGGTTTCGGTCCCGATGCCCGGCTTTCCGCCTGATTGGGCGGCGGTCCGCCATGCTCGATGCCAGTTTTCGGCGCCAGATAAACGTCGGCAATAGTGTCGGATCGGGGCGACGCGTTCGTAGCTGAGGTGAGAGGCAGCCGGAGCTGGCCGCCGGGACAAGGGAGTCGTGGGATGACGCGGTATCTGATCTCGTTCGATGACGGCGCTATGGACCACATCATCGAGGACGACATGCCCGCCGTGGACAAGGCCGCGCACGCGGTGATCCAGGACGCAGTAAACGCCGGCGTGTGGGTTTTCGGCGCCGGACTGGAACGGCAGCGGGCGAGCGTCGTGGCCACCGACGGGACGGTCACGGACGGCCCCTATCCGGAGACCAAGGAGGTCATCGGCGGGTTCGCGGTCGTCGACGTGCCCGCACGCGAGGAGGCGCTTGCGTGGGCTGGCAGGATCGCCATGGCGTGCCGCTGTGCGCAGGAGGTAAGGGAGATCCTGCCCGACCCTGAGCAAGACGCGATGCTCCGCCAGGGCTGAGGGTTTCAGAGAAGGCGCCGCGCGGGCTGCCGGCTCCTAGTCGGGTGCATGACCGCGATGGAGATGACGCTGAGTGCGGCGAGCACGATTGCGCACACGAGGACGGCCCGGAAGTCGCCTTCGTACTGCGAAGCGATCCCGACCCCGATGACCGGGATGGTCAGCCCCACATACGCAAATACGAAGTACGTGGAAGCCACCCGGCCGCGGATATCGGCAGGCGCCAGCCGGTTGACCGTGGACAGGCTGCCGATGAAGACCGCGCCGACAGCTACGCCGCTGACGATTGTCCCGGTCAGGAACAGGGCCATTGATGCCTGGGATAGTGCGGCAACGATGAGGGCCAGCGCCGCCAGGAATACGGTGAGCCCGACGATGATGACGGTCCGGCTCGGGAATCGGGCGAGCAGGAGCTGCGTAGCCGCCGCTGTGCCGAAGACCGCGAAGACGACAGCGCCGCCGACCGCGTGGCTGTGCTCGCGCAGGACAGTGGCAAGGAAGCTCGACGCCAGTGCGGTGAAGAGGCCGAGCAGGGAGAACGCGGCGAAACCCGCCACGCCGGCGGCGATGAACTCGCTGCGGCCGGCCGCTGGTATGCCGAGGCCAGCAAATCGCAGGCTGAGCTTCTGACTGGTACTGACGGTCTCGGGAACGAACACCAGGCCGATGGCCGCGACAGCCAGCACGGCCAGGTAGACCTCGAACACCAGCACCGTCGGATGAGGGCCGAACTGGGCGAACAAGCCGGCAATCAGCGGTCCGAGGCCGAGACCACCCATGTTCGCCGCCGTGGCGACCATCGAGGCGCGCCGCGAGGATGAGCCGCTGTAGGTGTCGGTGAGCGCCGCCGTAGCCGTGCCAGTAACGAGCCCGGCGGAGATACCTGACAGCACCCGTCCGACGAACAGCCAGCCAACCGCCGGCGAGACGATGAACACCACGGTGCTCACCGCGCTGAAAGCTAGCGCCGCATACAGCACTGGCCGCCTGCCCACCTGGTCTGAGGACCGTCCGGCAAACAGCAGTGCCGCGAGGACGCCGACCGCGTAGGACGCGAAGATGATCGTGGTGATTGCGGAAGAGAAGTGCCACTGGCCCTGATAGATGACATAGAGAGGCGTCGGGAGCGTGGTACCGAGCATGATCGCCGTGAACAAGTAGGTGACGATCCAGAAGGCCACCGGGCGCATGGCTGGACGGCGCGTGGGCTCGGTCTCCTTCAGACAAGCAGAGCACGGCCGGCCTGGCGCCGGGCCCGCCTGGCGGGTCAGCGTCTCAGGCGGACCCTGGACACGGCTCATGCTGACCTCCTCTGCCGGCCATGCAGCTCGCCACCTGCTGTCATGCCCGGTTCGGGACGCCACCACGAGCGCAGCACGCCCTCGGCTCGATCCACCGCTAGTGATCATCAGCTCGCCGGGAAACGCGGGCCCGCCGACAATGCGAACGCGGTGAGTGCCTTGCTCCAGTCGCTAATCAGGCGCTGTCTCAGGCTGGGTCAATCGGTGCCGAACAGGCTGAAATCAGCCTAACGCCGCTCGGGTCGGGTCAGCGAACGTCGGTGTACTCGCTGCGGTTCAGCCGCACGACGTCGGGGTGTTCGCTGCCGTCTGGCTCTGCGTTGTCATGGGTGAACTGGGTGTGGTCCAGCTGCACGACATTGAAACTGGCCCTGGAGAGCAGCTTGCGGAGGTGCAGCCTCCCGGTCATGCCCGCGAGCGCGACAGCAATGGCGGCGGCAAGCACGAAGCCGCCGAACAGCGCGAGCCCGCCGACCACGTGTCCCAGTATCATCATGATCACCGCGGCCAGCAGGGCCACCGGCACGGCCGTCACCAGCAGCACAGCCAGCAGTGTCACGGCGATCATGGCCTTGGCCGACCTGCTGGGCGTCCGCTCGTCATGCCAATTGGTCATCATGCTCACCTCGTTTAGTCCCGGGTACGTCAAGGCCCGGGCCCACCCCATAGCAACACGATATGTCGTGTCCTTCGCTTGTCAACGCGCCCCCCGGTCAGGATGTTCCGGCAACCGTCCGGCGCGCTGGCCACGGGCGAGCACCCACAACGCCCTGCGGCGGGGCTCTGCGTTGCTAGGTGGACAGCGGCAGCACCCGGGTCCGCAGCGTTCGCCGGTCTGTCACCAGGACATGGCGGTTCTCCAGCGGCGTCCAGCCTGGCTGCGGCCAGCCCGAGCTCGCTACGACAACGGAGCTGGCCGTCCGGCGGTAGGCCAGGTCGAAGTAGGCCGCAATCTCGTCAGGCTGATCGCAACCGCAGGCCCGTAGCTTGGCTTCTGGCACGCGATCACGGTGGTACCAGCTGATCGCGTAGAGCTCGCCAGGCGACAACAAGAGCGCGTTGAGGCTGTTCGGCTCGAACCGGCCGTCGATATCGGCCACCGCGTCAGCGATCGCTGCCACCATGTCTCCACCGTGGGCGGCAAGGCGCGACATGATGAGCAGGAAGTACCGTTCGCTGTCGGTTGTACCGGCCAGCTGGCGATCCCAGGCCGCCGGCAGCAGCTCGGGCAGCCGGTCCTGCGGATGGATGGCGCCGTTGTGCGCGAACACGTATTGGCCATGCCGGAACGGGTGACTGTTCCGCTCATTCACGCCAAGGCCGGGGGTCGCCCACCGGAGGTGCACGAGCCCCAGGTCGGACTGCGGTTCGCTCGCCAGCTTGTCGTACTCCGGCTCGCTGTCCGCGCGAATCGGCGACTTACGGACGACTGGCTCATCGCCCTCATACCAGGCCATGCCCCAGCCGTCGCCGTGGAGCGCACACAGTCCGGTGAACGCGCTGAGACCGTCGGCGCCGATCAGTTCTTCGACTGACGCCTCACGAGTTGAGCAATAACCGAGCAGCCGGCACATGCGACCCCGTTTCCTACAAGAATTTGCCCATTCCCCCGGCAATGTCGATGGACGCGCCGGCGATATAGCTAGCCCGGTCACTGGCCAGGAACGCCACCAGCCCCGCGACCTCCTCAGGCCGGCCGAACCGGCCGAGCGGGACCTCCGCCGCGGCTAGCTGCCCGAAGAACTGCTCGGCCGGCACGTCGGGTGCTCGGAGACGGTGGATGTTCTGCCACTGCGGGGTCTCTACGAGGCCGATGTTGACGCTGTTGACCAGGATTCCCTCCTGGCCCAGCTCGATGGACAGCGCCTTCGACAAGCTGAGGCAGGACGCCCTGTTCACCGAGGAGGCAAGGAAGGCAGGATCGGGGTAACGGGCGTATACGGCGTTGATGTTGATCACCCGTGGCGCCGGGCTCTGGCGTAGCTGCGGCAGAGCCGCCCTCGTGCAGCGGATCTGGGCCAGGAGCTTGACCTCGATGTCGGCGTGCCAGTCGTCATCGGTCAGCGTGCCGAACCTGCCGGGCCTGGCTCCGCCGGCGTTGTTGACGAGGATGTCCAGCCCGCCGAGAGCGGCTGCTGCCTCGTCGATGAAGCTGCCGACCTGATTCGGATCGGTCACATCGCACGGCAGGGCGTGCACAGTTCCGGCCAGGTCGGCGGCATCCTTCGTCAGCTCCGCGGCCGTCGCCTCGAGCTCGTCGATATGCCGGGAGCAGATCACGACGGATGCGCCCTCGGCGATCAGATCGGCGGTGATGGCCTTGCCCAGGCCCTTCGACCCGCCGGTGACGATGGCCTTGCGGCCGGCGAGCCCGAGATCCATCTAGGCCTCGCCGGGCTGTTCGGTGGCCTGATGAGACTGCTCGGCGTGGGCGGCGGCGAGCTTGAGCAGACTTTGCCGCGGCGGGCTGAACACGTCGATTTCCATGCAGTGACTGTCGGTTGTCCACGCGCCGTGCGGCACCCACGCTGGTACCACCGCGACGTCCCCCTTGCGCAGGACGCGCACGTCGCCATCCAGGTCGACCGTTAGCTCGCCATCGATCACGATGATGAACTGCTCTTCCTCATGCACATGCCGCGGGGCCTCCGCGCCGGGCGCGAAGGTCACGAAGTTCGCCATCGCGCGCTGACCTTGCACGGGCCGGAAGCCGAGGCCGGGGAGGAACTCAACAGGGGTGATGGCGTCCACGTTGACGTACCGGCCAGGACCGGCGGGCTCGCCGCGCGCCTCGGTGGTGAAGTGGCTTTCGGCGTCGCCGAGCGACTCTGGATCTCTGGCTGGCCCGGTAGCATCCGGCTGCTCCATCATGCTGCTCACCGCTCCTCCAGAGCTGTCCTGAGCACCTCGCCGATCCGGCGGATGCCCTCCTCGATCAGTTCGTCAGCCACCCGGCTGTACGCGAGGCGGATCTGCGGCGCTCCGTCGTCGCCGGGGTAGAAGGGCCGCCCTGGTACGTAGGCGACTTTCCGCGCCCGCGCGGCAGCGGACAGCGCCACGGTATCCACACCGGCCGGCGCGGTAACCCAGATATAGAAACCGCCGTGCGGTGTGGTCCAGGTCGTCCCTTCTGGCATGTGTGCGGTCAGCGCCTGGCCCATCAGCGCAGCGCGGCGTGCATACAGCGCGCGGGAGGCGAGGATCTGGCGCTCCATGTGCCCGCTGCGGCCATAGTCCTCCAGCATCCGCTGGCCGAGCGCGCCTGAGCACTGATCGGAATTCTGCTTGGCCACCACCAGCCGACTGATGATCTCGGCCGGGCCGGCCGCCCAGCCCAGCCGGACGCCGGGGCAGAAGATCTTCGAGAACGTCCCGGCCTGCAGCACCACGTCCGGCGCCATCGACCACAAGCTGGGCGGCGGCTGCTGCTCGAAGTAGAGATCCCGGTACGCAACGTCCTCGAGGATCAGAAACCCGTATCGCCGGGCCAGCTCGATCAGCTCGCCCCGGCGAGATGCGCTCATGGTCAGGCCGGTCGGGTTCTGGAACTCCGGGATCGTATAAAGGATCTTCGGGCGCAGGCCTGCCGCGAGCTGATCGGCGAGTATGTCAGTGCGCAACCCGTCACCGTCTACCGGCACGCCCCGCACGTCGGCCTCGTAGCCGCGGAACGCCATGATCGCGCCCAGATAGGTCGGCGCCTCCACGACGACCGCGTCACCGACATCCAGGTAGCTCTTGGCGACCAGCTCCATGCAGTCGATGCCACCGCTAGTGATCATCAGCTCGCCAGGACCTGGCATGCGACCCTGAGCGGCAGCGAGCCTGAAGGAAACGTAGTCGCGCACGCTCGCGATGCCCTCGGTTGCTGAGTACTGCAGGGCGACGCCCGGGTCCTCAGTGATCAGCCGGCCGGCAATGTCAGCAAGCACGTGAGTAGGGAACGTGGCCGGATCGGGGAATCCGCCCGAGAACGTGATCACGTCGGAGGCCCCGGCAAGCGCCAGGATCGCGGTGATCTCTCCGCCACCAAGGGACTTCGTGCGCCTGGCGAGCTCAGCGTCCCAGTCGCGCGCCGTGCCGCCAGGGGCGGGGCCAGAAGGGCTGGTGTGGCTCTGGTCGATTGCTGCGGTCATTGACGCTTCCGTCTCTTGACAGCCGATCTTACAAATGTAAGAATTTCGCACCGTATGCTTTACAGAAGCAACGGCGACACTCGTTAGCATAACTCAAATTACTAAGCAGTACGAACGGTCGGCTGGCATATGGCAACCGTCTCAGCACCCTTCGCGAGGCTGGCCGAAGTGACCTCGGCCGCCCCGCCCAAGGTGGAGGTGGACGACCTCGACCTAGCGTTGCTGCGCGCGCTTGCAACGGATGCGCGCCAGTCGCAGCGTGCGCTGGCCAGGCAGGTCGAGATGTCGCCGCCAGCAGTCGCGGACCGGATCGCCCGGCTCGAGCGTCTCGGCGCGATCCGGGGCTACCGGGTCGACATCGACTGGGCGGCACTTGGCTACCCGGTCGTCGTCTACATAGCGGTGACGGCTGGCCCTGGCATGGACCTGAGCGAGATCATCAATGCGATCCGGGCCCTTCCCGAGGCGGAGGACATGAGCGTGGTAACCGGCGGGCTGGATCTGCTCGTCCGGCTGCGGGTCCGGGATCACGCCCACCTGCGCGACTTGCTGCTCACCGAGATCTTCCAGATCAGCGGCGTGCAGCGTACTGAAACGTTCCTGTCTCTCGCTGACGTCGAGCCCGACAACTTCACCGCCGCCATGCTGCAGCAGATGAGCCAGCGTCGCGGTGAGCCCAGGAAACCATGATCCGTCGCGGGCACGGCGTGGCCCGAATCCGCAGTCCGCATGACGGACCACAACTGCATCGGAGGACCGCCACGTGACAAGCAGCAGCCCGGCCGCCGGCCGGCCTGACGCGCATGGCGTTGGCCAGCCAGGATTCGTCGCGCGCAACGGCCTGTATTCATCAGAGCAGGCTGAGCTGGCCCACGAAGTCGCGAGGAAGATCCGCGAGCTAGAACTTCGCACCGTCCGGCTGGTGGTCGTCGATCAGCACGGCGTGCCGCGTGCCAAGTCGCTGTCACCCGAGGTAGCCATCGCCGCGATGTCCAATGGCCTGGACTTCTCCGGTGCGATCTACAGCCTTGACTCCGGCAACCAGGTATTCGTGCCGGCCTTCGCCGCGGGCGGCGGGTTCGGGATCGCGGAGTTCACCGGCTTTCCCGACATCGTGCTTGTGCCCGACGCGGCCACGTTCCGCGTGCTGCCCTGGGCCGACCGGACCGGCTGGATGCTGTGCGACACGTACTTCTCCAATGGCCAGCCGATGCCGCTGGACGGCCGCGGGCTGATGCGCCGCATGCTTTCTGAGCTCGGCGACGCAGGCTTCGATTACCTCGCCGGGATCGAGGTCGAGTACTACATCGTCAAGCTAGACTCCGACCACATCGTGCCCGGCGACGCCGGGTTCACCCCGCCAGTGCCGCCGGTCAGCGTGTTCGAGCGCGGTTACCAGTATCTGTCGGAGGTCCGGCTCGACAGCGTGGCGAGCACGCTGGAGGAGATCCGTGATGGCCTCGCAGCGGTCGGGCTGCCACCCCGCTCCATGGAGGACGAGTGGGGCCCCGGCCAGATGGAGTTCAGCTTCAGCCCCATAGGCGGGATCGCGGCAGCCGACGCCGTGGTGCTTTTCCGGTCCGCGGTCAAGCAGATCTGCCAGCGCCGCGGACTGCTCGCGACCTTCATGTGCGCACCAGCGCTCCCGAACTTCTTCCCGTCCGGCTGGCACCTCCACGAGTCGCTCATCTCGCGCCAGGACGGGCGGAACGCGTTCGCCAGCAACGACGACTACCTCTCGGCGACCGGGCGGCAGTTCGTCGCCGGACTGCTCGAGCACGCGCTGCCGATGGGCGTGTTCGCGACGCCCACCGTCAACGGCTACAAGCGGTTCCGGCCGTACTCGTTCGCGCCCGACCGCGTGTGCTGGGCGCTGGAGAACCGCGGGGCGCTGGTCCGCGTTCAGGGTGCGCCCGGTGACGGGAACAGCCACGTCGAGATGCGGATGGGCGAGCCGGCCGCCAACCCGTACCTGTACATGGCGGCGAACATCGCCGCAGGACTCGATGGCATCCGCCGCTCGCTCGACCCGCCGCCTCCGGTCGAGGCCGATCCGTACGCCACCGCCAACACTCCGCTCCCGGCCTCGCTCGCCGCCGCGGTAGACACGCTCGCTCTCGACGAGTTCTTCCGCAAGGCGTTCGGCGACACCGTTGTCGACTACCTGCTGCAGATGAAGCGGTCAGAGGTGGCTCGTTACGACGCGGCCATTGCGGAGAACCCGCCGCCCGATGGCCAGAACGTGAGCGACTGGGAGATGCGCGAGTACTTCGAGTTCTACTAACCACCAAGGAGGGCCGCGATGTCCTTACAGCACATCGTCTTGTTCAGCTTTCCGCGCGAGCTGTCCGCGGACGAAGCAGCGCAGATGCGGGACATGGTGGCCGCGTGGCCGAGCGAGATCGGCCTGATGACCAGGTGCCGCCTCGGCACCGACCTGACCGGGGCCCGCAACCGCGGCTACTCCCACCTGTTGTACACCGAGTTTCCTGACGTGGCGACGATGAACGCCTACCGGGCGCACCCCGCTCATGTGAAGTTCACGGACTGGCTCGCGGAGCACGACAGCACTCCGCTTGCCTTCGACTATGTCCTAGATGACCAGACCGTGTTCATGCCCGAGCATGGACCGGAGTAAGAGAGGACCGGGGCCATGGCCAATACCAGTAGTGATGTGAGAGGCATCGAGGTCGGCGAGCTCGCCCACGGATCGCTGCGGCTGTGGGATGCCATCGCGATTTCCGTCTCGGTGATTGCACCAGGAATGGCGCTGCTGCTGAACGTCAGCGGCGTCTCCGCGGTCGCCGGCGGCTCGACCCCGCTGGCGTTCCTGCTCGGCGGCGTCGCATGCCTGGCGCTGGCCTTTGTGGTCATCGGGTTCACCCGCCGGATGGCCACCGCCGGGTACGCCTATACCTACGCGAGCCGCAGCCTGGGCAAGGAAGCCGGCTACATGGCCGGCTGGCTCTACTTCTTCGGGTTCATCTGCTTCGTGCCGATGACGATGTCCGGAGTGGGTTTCCTGGCCGCCGACCTGCTCGGCGTGAGTCCCAAGCTATGGATCCTGTTCTTCGTCATTGGCATGGCGCTGTACATGGTGCTGTCGGTGATCCGGATCAAGGTGACGACCCGAGTACAGCTCATCATCGGGATCATCACCGTCGCCGTGATCGTGCTCATCGACATCGTGACGACCGCTAAGGGCGGCAGTCACGGTCAGGCGCTGAGCGCGTTCAGCTTCAGCCACACCAACTCCGGCGGGTTCAACGGCGTCTTCTACGGGATCATCTTCGGCGTCACCTCCTACATCGGCTTCGAGACTTCCGCCGACTTCGGCGAGGAGACCGCGCACCCGCGTCGCTACATCCCGATCGCGGTGATCGCCGCGACGGTGTTCGCCATCATCTTGTACCTGTGGACGACCTACTCGATCACGATCGGCTACGGCGTGACCAACGGCGCCAAGATGGGCGTCGACCCGGTTGCCCTCAAGACGACCGCGAGCACGTTCGTGGGGTCCTGGCTCGGCACCCTGGCTGAGATAGGCGGGATGTGCGCGGCGTTTATCGTCTGCGTCGCGTGCGCCACGGCCGCCTCGCGCACACTATTCGCAATGGGCCGCGAAGGCGTCCTGCCGGCCGCTCTCGCCCGGACGCACCCGCGGTACAAGACGCCCGTCGTCGCGACGTTCACCGTCACGGTGCTGGCGATCGTGATGGCGCTCGTGATGGGCTACCCGCTGTCCGACAGCGCTTTCGGCCAGCCACTGTCGAACTACTACTTCTGGGCTACCACCGGCACCCTGCTGGTCATCGTCGTGTACATCATGATCTGCCTCGGCGGCATCGTGTACTTCTGGAACACCCGCGCGACCCGGAACTGGAACCCGCTGGTCCACGTCGGCATCCCGATCGTCGGCGCGATCGTCTTCGGCGCCGCGCTGTACGGGTCGATCCACCCGGCCCCTCCGGGCATACTCAAGTGGACCCCGTACGTGGCCCTCGTCTGGCTCCTCCTCGGCATCGCCGCGTTGCTGTGGCTGCGCGCTACCCGACCCGACCAGGTCGCCCAGATCGGCTCGATCCTCGGCGAGGAGGGTGGTGCCGACGCGGCCGTTCTCGATACCGCATGAGTGTTTCGCTGGCTACGGCACCAGGACGAGCTTGCCCTTCGACGCCGAGCTCTCGAGCAGCTCATGGGCACGCCGCGCCTCGGTGAGCGGCAAGCGCTCGGCGACGACTGGGTGGATGGCGCCCTGGCGGAGAAGTTCGACCAGGGCGTCGAAGTCCGCACGGAACCACTCCGGGTTCCGCGGTTCGCCACCGACGGGAAGCGGTCGGGACCGCCCGCCGACGGGAAGCACCTGGTGCCGGTTGCCGCGGAGCCTCTGGATCCGGTAGGCGGAGACGCGTCGGCTCGGATCCAAGAGCCCCCGCAGTCCGACCAGAGCGGTGGTCGCGTACCACTCGGCCCAGCCTCGCCAGCTCTTATGTCCGTGCGCGACCGTGGCGGAGTGCCCATAGACGACGAGCCTTCCGCCCGGCCGAAGCGCGCGGAAGGAGCGTAGCGACAACGTGCCGCCGAGGCCGTCGAGGACGACGTCCACGCCCCTCGCAGGCAGCGCGCGGACTCGGGCCACAAAGTCTCGTTGCGGTAGTCGATAGCTACGGCGCCCAGCCGCTCGACCGCGGCACGGTCGCGGCCCGAGCATGTGCCGTACAACTGAAGCCCCGCAACACGTCCCAGCTCCAGTACGGCGGTGCCGACTCGTCCGGCTGCGCCATGCACGAGCACTAGCTCGCCCGGCTCCGCCTTCGCGGCGCGGTGGAGCAGCTGGTACGCCGTCATGTAGATGAACACGAGGCTCAGGATTTCTCCCGGGTCAAGATCCTCGGGCACCTTGACGGCGCCGGTCTCCGGCACGCATACGCGTTCCGCATCGGCACCCCAGACCGTGAGTGCGCCGACTCGGTCTCCGACGCGCAGTCTTACGCAGCCCGGGCCCAGTTCCTCGACGACGCCGATGAGCTCGTAGCCGGGCGTGAACGGCGGGTTCGGCACGCCGAGATAGGACCCGGCGCGCAGCAAGGCATCGGTATAGGACACGCCCGCTGCCAGCACTCTGACTCGGACCTCGCCCGGAGCCGGTCGGGGGTCGCTCGCATCAACCACCCGCAACACCTCGGGACCGCCAAAGTGATCGATGACGACACGCTTCATAGTCCTCATCTCCCTCTTCTGCCTCGTGCTGGCCGCTGGTCCCGTTGCCCGGCTTCGGCAGGAGCGTGGCAGCTGACTCCCTACAGCCCCTCGAGTCCCCAATTTCGCCGCCTCGAGAGCACCCTGCGTAGAGTCGATCGTCCCGCCGTGGCCGGGACCGTAGAACCGCTTCACGCAGGCCCGCGGAACTCCGGGCCTATCGCCCAGCAGTCGAAAAGGGCGTGAGGTGGCCAGATGTTGGCCTATGTGCAGTCACTTGCCCGGTTCTGGCGACCGAGACCGGTTGCGTCAGGCTGAGACCAGGTCGCAGACGAAGATGAGAGTCTCGCCCGGCG
>Ga0126373_10001606_pt1 | contig 16195 bp, 10 predicted proteins | sample PanSoiMetPlot_11_FD_92545 | JGI IMG/M metagenome (GOLD analysis project Ga0126373, IMG submission 92545) | Tropical forest soil microbial communities from Panama - MetaG Plot_11 | ecosystem: Environmental > Terrestrial > Soil > Tropical forest > Bulk soil | place: Panama | collected 2016-02-17 | reverse complement strand
TTTATCGTGGATTCACCAATGCCTAGCTCCCATGCGACTTGTTTGTTCAATAAGCCCGAGACAACCAGCTCCATGACTTGCCGCTCCCGCGGAGTGAGTAAAGCGTAGCAGTCCCGAAGGTCGCGCAACGCGACCTCGCGATCAAGGGCAACGCGGCTTCGTTCGAGGCTCTCGCGGATTGACCGAAGCAAAACGTCATCACTAAATGGCTTTACCAGGAAATCGACCGCGCCAGCCTTCATCGCTTCTACCGTCGTTCGAATATCGCCACGGCCACTGATGAAAGTGATCGGCAGCTCCGGCCTTTCAGCGGCAATACGCTTCTGAAGGTCGAGGGTATCGAGGCCGGGCAAGGAAACATCGAGGACTAGACAGCTCGGAGCAAGCGGGCGCGGCCGCGCGAGAAATTCTTGAGTCGATCCAAATGTTTCTGCTTGCCACCCCTCAGCACAAATGAGCTGGTCCAGCGACTCTCGAACAGAAATGTCGTCATCGACAACGAAGACAACCGGAGCGCAGTTCGAAACGCAGTGGAAAGATAAATCCTGACCGAATACATGCGCCAAACTCATAATGTACCTCCTGGGGCCACCCTCGAAGATCCTTCCTTAGAACGAGCAACGGTTTCGACACGTTTACTTGTGCCGCTAAAAAGAGCGTGAAGATGTGAGACCGCCTCTGCTGCACGGTTGGTACAGCTAATCGTTCGACGCGCAGTCTCGCATGCTCCCTCGACATTCGGGGGATCCGCCGACAACATGCGCAGACAGGTACCGGTGTTGATGACGATGACACAGAGGCATTCGTTGAGCTCCTTCGCAATCGACTCTGTCAAGGCGCACCGCGTCCCCACTTTAGGCAACGAACCAGATCCTGAGCGTTTCCCGGGTTGCGATAACGGATTTGGAGCTGAACTCATATCCCATCCCCCAGTTCCCGGCGAGTGTGGGGTTAGTCTGAATCAAGAAGTGGCGAGCCGGCTACCCCAAATCAAGTGGTATATCGCTCTGTATGGGGAGGGCAGGAAACCTCTACTCGCTAATGGAATGCCCTCTGTCGAGCGGAGAGCAACACTATTCTGGCGGTTCAGATTTACCCTTTTGAGGAGGAAGATTTATAACCTTCCATCCGTAATGTCGGGCGTCCAACGACCAGAAGCCCGGTCCCACCAAGGCGATTGCAAGTGCCATCGTTCCCATTAGGACGGAAATCCACGGATCATCTAATTTCCAGAGGATTCTCCGCAGTTCAAACAGGACCACCGCGGCCCCCGCCACGGGGGTCCACAGACCGATGAGTAACAGCAGCCCGGCGCCAATGGCGATCGCAAGCACAACGATCACATTTATGGGAGCACCGCTGGACAGTTTATCGATTGCGCGCCAGATCAAAGTAATCCCAACGACCAGGCGCAGGAGCAAAAGGCCGACACCAGGCCAGCCACGAGCGAACGTAGAAAATAAGCGCCGCAGAAAAGGGCCCTCTATACCGATCTAACCCTAGAGGAACTCGCTACACTCCGAAACCCCAAGAAGGATAGAGAGGCCCACTCTTTCGAGTAATACTTAGCAGTAGGGCTGCAAACCTTAAATTTCTATGATTCCCCTCTTCACGCCGATCATGGCAGCCTGGGTCCTGTCGCTAGCGCCCAACTTGGAAAGGATGTTCTTGACCCGCCACTTTACCGTTTCCTCGGTGATCGAAAGCTGGTCGGCGATCTGTTTGTTGGCATTGCCCGCGGCAATCAGCCGCAGCACACTGATTTCTCCTGCTGTCAGGGCATCGGTAGTTACATGCTCGGCAAGCTCGTAGGAGGCTTCGGCGGAAAGAGCCTTTCGCCCGGCATGGACGGCACGGATCGCGTCGACCAATTCCTTGTGGAATGTATTCTTGAGAAGGTAACCGTGAGCTCCAGCTTTCAGAGCGCGGAGAATCTGCACGTCTCCCGCAAAGGTCGTCAGCACGATAATTTTCGCATCGGGAGATTCGGCGCGAATGGCAATGAGCGCGTCAATGCCGCTCATCTCTGGCATCTGCAGATCCATAAGCGTGACGTCCGGACGATGCGCACGAAACTGTTGGATCGCCTCGCGGCCATTCGACGCTTCTGCGACTAAGGACATATCGGATTGACTGCCGACCAGTACGGCGACGCCCTGGCGGACTACAGGATGATCATCCACGGCTAGAATCCGAATTGGGGCTGGCCCGGTCACAGATTCAAACTTTCTCTTGCCTATGTTTATCTTTCCCAGAAAACTTCAGCAACAGCCGAAAGCTTCGGGGTGGGTGAGTATATGCCCGCAATGCCGGAATGGTTAACTCAACCTCAGTACCACTGTTGAGTTCGCTCCAAACTTTCAGCTTGCCCCCCGCAATTTTGGCGCGTTCGTGCATTCCATGCAGACCATAGTGTCCCTCACGTCCATCCCCACTGAGAATAGAGGGATCAATACCCCTACCGTTATCTCGTACCTGCAGTCTGAATTCTTTATCGCCGTATCCAATTTCGACTTCAATTTTCCCCGCTCGCGCATGGCCGAAGGCATTCCGCAAGGCTTCGGCGGTCAATCTGTAAACTTCATCGCGCAGGATCGGATGTAAACTCCGTGGTGTTCCTTGCACGGCTACCTCGAAGGCGGGTGAAGGCTGGTTGACTTCGGCCAGTTCTTCTCCTAGTGTGCGAACGGCTACGGCGATGTCATTCTTCTCGACCGTCGATAGTCGCATCGCTTTTATCGCATTGCGGCCCTCGGTGATCGCCTCCGATGCAGAATCGAGAGCACCTTCCAGTGTTTTGCGGGCTTCGGTCACCCGCTCCGGAAGCATATATAGAGCGGCCTGAAGGCGTGGCAAGAGCCCCTGAAAGTTTTGCAGCAGCGTGTCGTGCAACTCGCGCGCAATCCGCGTGCGCTCGCTCACCCGCTCTTCGAGACGCATGTTGAACTGCGCCGCCACTTGCCGCATCCGCAATTCATACATGCCCCAGATCATCGCCAGAAGCGCCACTGCACATGTCACGCGGAACCAGTTTGTCTGGTACCAAGCCGGAGGAATGACGAACTGCAGCGTCGCTCCTCCCTCGTTCCATACGCCGCTGTTGTTGCAGGCGATTAGGCGGAAGCGGTAATTCCCCGGCGGAAGATTGGTGTAAAACGCCTGCCGGCGATTGCCGACGTCCCGCCAATCGCGATCGTAACCTTCGAGCCTGAAGCGGAATTGGTTCTTCTCCGGCGCCACCAGGCTCAGTGCGGTGTAGTCAATATCAATGTGCTGGACACGCGGTGACAGGCGTAACCCTTGATCCGGGTCGTAACTCGTGCCATCTGCCGTGATCCGCTCAACGTACACCGGCGGCGGAAGTTTGTTGAACGACAAGTGCCGCGGATCGATCACGCTTACGCCGTCCCAGGGCACGAACCAAATTCTTCCGTCCGGAGACTTTGTCACATGCGGCCCGGCTGAGCCATAAACTCCAATGCTTCCAACGCCGTCGGAGTTGTCGAAAACCGTCGTCTTCAGACCGTGCGTTGGGTCGTTGATCCATGCATCCAATTCAGAGCGCGAAAGCCGAACCAGGCCGCAGGGCATATACAACCAGACCGCGTGGTCCTCATCTTCGATGGACCAATGGACCTCATCGCAGGGCAGGCCGTTCTTTTGCGTCATCGTCGCGATGTGCCCATCCTTCATGCGGCTGAGCCCGCCCTCGGTCGAAGCCCATAACCCTCCATTGGGCCCGAAGCGTAAATGATTGACTCGGCCGCCGAGCCCGTCGGCCGCACCGTAGGAACGAACGAGCTTGCCATCCTTCAGATAAACTAGGCCGCCATCATAAAATCCGATCCATAAGCCGCCTGGCTTTCGATCAGGGAGCATTGTTCGACCCCACTTTTGCCCGAACTGGGACCACGGAATCGGCTCGACTGTTACGGTAGGAGACCAGTGAAAGAGATTCTGAACGAAGAGAATCCAGACGCCACCGTACCCATCCCCGGCAATGGAAAATGCGTATCCGCCGGGAACACCAGAGACGTGGACAAATCTGCCGCGCTCGAAATAGAACACACCTTTATCGGTGGATCCCCAAAGCCGTCCCGAGCCATCCAGCCCCAGCGTCTGGGGGATACCCACGAGTCCACTGTTTGCAATTTCGGTTGCGGCCCCGCTAACGTCGAGCTTTGTCTCATCCGTTCGGCGGCTTTGGTCCAATGCCCCTCGGCTGCGATAAACAGTGATATGGCCGTTCGCCCAGCGATTTAGCCCATCCGACGCGCCGATCCAGATGCTTCCATCCGGCGTCGCTTGTACCGACTCGGCTCCCGAACTTGAAAGACCCTGGTTTCGCAAAATTGTGAGGATCGGGTATTCACGAAAGCGGTCGAGGCCGTCTCTCGTAGCGACCCAAACATTGCCTTCCCGATCTTCGAAAATGCCATTGACGAAATCACTTGACAGCCCGTCGCCGGCTCGGAAACCATCGACCCTTCCTCGGTGCAGATGAAGTAAACCTTGCTCGGTGCCGATCCACAGATTGCCGTCGCTGCTCCGGAAGAAGCTGTTGGGTCTGAACTGACCGCTCACGCCAGCTAATTGGTAGTTTTCAATCTTCCCAGTCACAAGCCGTTTCAGCCCGTCATTCGTTGCCAGCAGCAGCGCGCCAGCATCGTCTTCGGTCAGCGAGTTTGCCTCAAGTACACCGTGGGGAAAAGCGTACCGCTCTGGAGAACCAGGCGCCCAGCGCCACAGTCCGGTCTGACTTGCGGCCCAGAAACTCCCCTGCTGGTCCTGGTACACGGCGCTAACGAAACTGCCGAAAATCCCTTCTCCGTAACACTCAACCTGGGCGTTATGGAGACCGCACAGCCTGCCTTTCGAAGCTTCGTAAACTTTGAACCAAATCCTTTGGTCGCGATCTTCGAAAAAACTCCCAATGTGGGATCCGGCAACTTCTCGGTACTGAGTGAGCTTGCCGTCCTTCCAACTAGCAAGCCCCTTCAATGTGCCAATCCAGAGAGTGCCGTCGCGCGCCACGAGCAGGCCTGAAATGAAATTGCTCGGGAGTTTCTCACCGCCTGGCGGCTGCCACGGAACCGCACGTACACCATCGAAGCGAAGTAGTCCGGATTCTGTAGCCAGCCAGAGATATCCGTCGGGAGTTTGTGCAACCGAGACGATTTGGCCTTTGGCGAAGCCTTCGCGCACCTTCCACGCCGTGTGTGCGTACTGACTGATGTCGAGCGAAGGATCCAGGGCAAGCGCGCAGACACACCACGCCAGCAGGATCGAAGACAGCGCAACCGTCAGCGCGACACGATGCCGCACTCCTCACCCCACTTACCCTGGTGCACGACATCTTATCGCATCAGGTAGCCTCTGGGTTTGCCACCCACAAAGGGTCATTCCGAAGTCCCGCGCTTTCACCAGCGGGGCGAAGAATCTCGCGTGGGACGCGGGCCGTGGCGGGCAGATCCCTCCGCCCGCCGGTAAAAACGCGGGCGTTCGGAATGAAGCCTCAGGGACTTAGCATTGCTATCGTCCGCTTCCTTGACAAACGGCAGGGCCAACTGACAGCATCATCGGACTCACAATGTGGGGAATAAATCTGTGGGCCGAGCGTTCCTCGTCGTCGTCCGTCTTGCGCTGTTTGCAGGAACAGTCTGCGCCCAATCCACGGACGCTTCTCTCTCCGGCCGTGTAACGGATGCTTCCAAAGCTCGAATCGTCTCCGCCAAGATCACGATCGTTGGCTTGGACACAAATATTCGGTATCAGACGCAGACCAATGCGGTCGGAGAATACTTTCTCACGAATCTTCCGCCTGGGCGTTATCGCATTGAAGTTGAGAAAGGAGATTTCAAAACGTTGGTCAAACCAGATGTCATCCTGCATGTGCAGGATGTTTTAAACATCGACTTCGAGATGCGGGTCGGCCCTGCGTCCGAAACGATCCGGGTGGAATCGGGTGCGCCTCTGCTTGCTACCGCTGATGCCACCGTGAGCACCCTGATTGACAACCGATTCGTGGAGAACTTGCCCTTGAACGGACGAAGCTTCGGTTCGCTGATCGACCTGGCGCCGGGAGTGGTGCTGGTACCAACCAATTCTTTTGAGCACGGGCAATTCAGTGTGAACGGCCAGCGTCCAGACGCAAATTACTTCATGGTGGATGGCGTGAGCGCGAATCTGGGATCGCCTGCTTTCGGTTTTGGCCAGGGTGGGACAGGCCAGCTTCCTGCAACCAATGCCTTTGGTGGCATGAGCAACCTGGTTTCGCTCGATGCGTTGCAAGAGTTCCGGAACCAGACTTCGACCTTTGCTCCGGAATTCGGGCGAACCCCCGGGGCACAGGTTTCCGTGGTCACAAAATCCGGCACCAACACGCTTCACGGCACGGCATTCGAGTATCTCCGCAATGACGTTCTCGACGCCAATAACTGGTTCGCTAATAACAAAGGCTTGCCAAAGCCTGCCCTGCGGCAGAACGACTTCGGCGGGGTACTTGGAGGCCCTTTAAAGAAGGACAGGCTGTTCTTCTTCGGCTCATACGAAGGCTTGCGAATTCGGCAGCCGCAAATTGCAAATACATACGTCCCATCACTGGCGACACGGCAGCATGCGCCAGCGGCTGTTCAGCCGCTGCTGGACGCGTTTCCAAGGCCGACTGCCGGCAACTGTCCCAATTGCCCCGCTGGTACCGCCGCATTTGCGGCCGGCTACTCCGATCCGTCCACGCTGAATTCTTATGGTATTCGACTGGATTATCTGCTCACCCGAAGAGTAAGCCTGTTCGGTCGGTACGGCGATGCCCCATCGGGTATCGTTCAGCGTGCCGGCGGCGCGTTTAAGACGGCTTACAGCAATCTTTTGCACACCAAAGCCCATACGCAGACTGTCACCGTGGGCGCAAACGGAACGATCACGCCGCATGCGATCAATGAGCTCCACTTCAATTACAGTGTGAGTCGTGGGCACAGTTTTCTGACCTTGGACAACTTCGCCGGTGCATTGCCCCCGCCAGATTCGGTTTTACTGCCCTCGCCGCAATCGCCGAGCAACTCCATTCTGGGTTTTTTTGGCGACTTCAATCCGTTCGGGCTTAGTTTTGATACCGGCAAGCTCGCAGACAACGCTCAACATCAGATCAATGTGACCGACAGCCTTTCCTGGGTTGTAAGTACCCATCAACTGAAGTTTGGCCTTGATTATCGGCGCCTACGTCCGGAGGAAGGAGCTCTGACTTATCAGCTGTCATACGTGTTCGGGTCTCTGGCGAACGTTCTTGCCAACTCGGCGCCTGCGGCGTTCGTATCGTCACGAATCGCGGATGTGCAATTGGTCATTTCCAATTGGAGCATCTTCGCCCAAGATACATGGAACATCGCGCACAATCTGACGGTTACTTATGGACTGCGCTGGGACTACAACAAGGCGCCTTCGTCGCCGAACGGAACGCCCCCGTTTACAGTGAACCAGGTAAGCGACCTAGAGACAGCGGCGATCGCGCCAGTTGGAACGCCGTTGTGGCATCCGCAAAAAGATGATTTCGCGCCACGGTTGGGTTTGGCTTGGCAGGCACGTCCGAACCTGGTTGTGAGAGCCGGCGCGGGCATTTTCTATGATCTTGGATATTCCGACATCACGAATGCGATGATCAGCTTTCCGTACATTCAGCAAAAGCCCCCCATCCTGAATACTTCATTCCCACTCAGCTCCGGCGACGCCGCGCCTCCGCCTTTCACGACGAGTCCTCCTGCTGCGGTCATGGCTGTGGTCGATCCGAACCATGTGTTACCGAGGACGTACGAGTGGAACACAGCGATCGAGCACAGCCTCACGAATGCCGAGGTCCTGACGCTCACCTACATTGGTGCCGCAGGGCGCAAGTTGATGAGGAAGGACGTTTATATCGCGCCGGGTCCGAATTTCACCGGCGAGTTCGATCTGCTCAGCAATCATGCAACCTCCAGCTACAATGCTCTGCAAGCGCAATACCGCCACCGCCTGTCGCACGGGTTGCAAACGCTGCTCTCCTACTCATGGGCCCGTTCCATCGACGATGTTTCCTCGGATGTGAATTACCAGAATGTTCCGCTGGGTCTGTCACCCTCTTCCCTTGAACGAGGCCCCTCCGACTACGATATCCGGCACACATTTTCCGGTGCTGTTTCCTACGACATCCCTGGGCCCAGTAGTGGAGTGTTGCAGCAGATTTTCGGAAATTGGTCGACAGATACGATCATTCACGCCCGCAGCGCTCCTCCGGTGAATGTGGTGACGGGTCAGAATCCGTATGCGGGTTCTGTGTTGGCAGGCCAGGACAGCGTGCAGCGCCCGGATGTCATGGCGAACGTGGCGTTCTATCTCTATCCTCCGGATGCACCCGGAGGCAAGGTCATCAACCCGGCGGCTTTCACCACCCCGGTGCCGGCCACAGCACAAGGCGACCTGGGACGCAATGCTCTCCGTGGATTCGGTGCAACGCAGTGGGACATCACACTTCGCCGTCAGTTCCGATTCACCGAACGACTTTCGCTTCAGGCGAGAGGCGATTTCTTTAACATTCTGAATCACCCGAACTTCGGCAGCCCGATCAACTACCTCAGCTCACCTCAATTCGGGCAAGCGACGATGACGCTGAACAATTCTCTCGGCAGCGGCGGCCAGAGCGGCGGCCTCGATCCGCTGTACCAAATCGGCGGCCCGCGCTCGATCCAGTTGGCGCTCAAGCTTCAGTTTTGAGGAGTGTTTAAGGGGGGGCGGGGTCGCACCCACCAGTCGCACCAACGCCTGCCAGTGCCTCGGATGCGGGCGGCGTCGACCTGAACGGATGAGCGCGGCGTAGGGCTGCGAAACCTGCATCGCTTCCGCGATCTCGCGAACTTTCTTGCCTCTCAGCAATGGCTGAATTCTCTGAACGTAATATTCCTCAGTCAGCCAGCCCGGCAGATTGGACGGGTCCCACCAAGTATTCGCGACCGCGTGTTCGCTCAGAGTTTTCGAAATGCGCGCGTTGAGTTTCTTGCTCTTGGGCTTGCCGTGACCGAACAGCGCAACCTGTGCCATATTGTCCCTTGATGCTTCGACGGCGCACGAGCGGCAATAGCGATTCTTGACTCCCTCCGCGCCACAGACTTCGCAGATTTTCACCAGACGAGGCGCGGTAACCGTTTGCACCCTAAACTCGTTTCCTCGACCTTCACTCCTTCGGCGGTGAGTCAGGCGAGTTGGAAGATGCCGGCCGCCCGTGTTTGATGCCTGTTGTGAGTTCCAGAGTGCTTGGGCAACCCACTCGGCAACCGGCGCGACGGCCCGGCGCCAGGTCGAGGCCGTCTCGGAAAGCTTCACCGCGAACGGTCCCATGAGTCGGCAGTTCCCGTCGCGCTGCTCGAAAAACCATTCTCGCCTCAAAGGCTGTGTCGTAATCCAGTCCAGCAAATGGGAATCCACCTGGGGACGGATTGGCTCCAACAAATCCAGCGCCAGACTATCGCGGCTCCCCGAGTCGACGTGGAGGACACCCAAGCCTGGATCGAGACCGAGCGCGGCAGCGGCAAGCCGTGCTTCCGATTCCAATACGGCATAAAGGTAGTTCAGGATGGCATTGGCAGGATTGACTGACAGCCGGGGTGATCCCGTCAACGGTGAGATTCGGGTGCCAAAGGTCAGCCAGTGTGCCGGGGCTCTCCGAACATCATTCCTGGGGAAGATGATGGGGAGAGTGCGCCATGCGGACCAGTATGCTAGCGCCGCCTGCGCTTCAATGAGTCGGGCCGATGCAATACAGCCCGCATTGGTCACTTCCGCCCGAAATCCCGCAATGGTATCAGCAGTTTTCGAATCAAGCAGCTGGTGCCTCGCTACCTGCTCCTGACCGGCGAGCTTCTGGCGGATCAGTTCTCGTGTAATGCGCAAGGCGGACCCGGTGGAATGAGCGAGGGCTTGTGCGCGCCGGAGCCTGGCGTCGGACGGGCGGACGGGACCGATAACAGCGAGCACTCTACCGTCGCGTTCCAGCATGGAGAATGCCAGGTCTTGGTCTGCCAGCCAGCGAAGTGCGGCCAGGGAAACGATGCCATCCGATCCAATGACAACAAGCCTTTTTAAGTCGTGCCCGACTCTCGCGAAGCGACCATGACGGCGTGATGCAGCGATCCCATCCGCGAGGATTAAATGACCACGATCCACGCGGACCTGGATGTCGTACCCGGAGAGAGTTATGACACCGTGGCGCGGTGTCAACGCTTCGATGTTGGGATTGTGGGATTGTGGAAGCTGGGCTAGGGTTGGGTTAGCTGCCATGGGAGCGTATCCTCCTTTGGTAGTCAGGGTCGCGTTGATGCTCGTAACATCAGCGCGTCCCGCTAACTTCCTTTCAGATGTGCTTTACCTCTTAACTGAAACGCCTTGAAAGCGATAGCCAAAAGCGCCGTAGAAGGAAAGCAGACAATACAAAAGAGCACAAATGCCCAGCAAGGGGTCACTCGCCCATTTCTTCCATCCTGCGTTTGCCTCCGAGATGTCGTAGAAAATTAGATCTGCCGAGCGCACAGCTGCATAAATAGGAACCCAAAAAGCAAATTGGTCGGCATGAGACTCCAACTCTGACGAATTCGCAGTGGGGAATCCCAATCGCTTGAAATGAAACTCAATGATCTCTCGGATTTCATGCAAAACGGTGTGGAGTTGAAAAGGTACGTGGTCTGCGTTCGTGGAAACCCGGATTATTCCCTTACTCTCATCGCACACATGGGCCCCTAAGGAATCATCTGAGCGATCGCCCTCGATAAGTTCAATATTCGTTCCAACCAGGAAATCCTTCAAACCAGCCTCAGTAGTAAGGAACCGCCTTCGCCTCGCGCTGAAAGCGAGCTAGTGCTTGAGGGTCCTTGTCCACATCTTCGGGAAGGAATTTGAGAGCGACAAAGCGCCCCAGCTTGATGTCCTCGGCTTTATAAACCAGACCCATCCCGCCACCACCCAGTTTCTCGATAATGTGGTAGTGCGAGATGGTCTCGCCGATCATTGGCGTCGAATATTACGTTGCAGAAAAGGGCAAGTCAATGAAGACAAGCAAATTGGGCCCTCAGACCAAGCGTCAATTGTCGCAAAATCCCGCCATTGCAATTTGCTGGAAACGTGAATGAAAATCTACGCCATAATCAACATGCTCGGCTCCTTTCCTCCGAGTCTTGGTCAGTGTGCACTGCCAAGTCTACTCGGCTGGCGGAGGAGCCGAGTTGTTATCCAATCAATTGCGCTTATTGAAGCCCCCGCCGCCCGCTCTCCCGCGCGCTCCCTCGCCCCCCTCTTCCCCCTCCGCCTCCCACCTCGTTGCACACGAAATGGTGCAAGCGATAGGGGGGCACACAATCTAGGCTTGATATGCTTACCCCGTCAAATCAACGGCGGGGTAGGACCGGGTTACCCAGATGACGGTGGCGTTGGGGATTAACCTTCGCTGATCTCAACGGAGATGGCAAGTTGGATGTCGTCGACTCACGGGGGAACAAGTCACCTCTCTTACTTGCTCTGCAACGGCGATGGGATATGAGACTTTAAGAGCGACGAAAGGTCGATTTCGCCGTGTCCAATGGACTGGTGCCGAGCTCCGTTCCCTTTTCCTGCAACAATAGTCATACGGAACCGGGATGGTGCTTGCCCATGCACCCGCCCGGGGCATCGAGAGTCCCCACTGGCGATCGAGCTTTTTGCAGCCGATGGCAGCGCGATAGTACGAGAATAAACAAAACCTCTCTCGCCATTAAGACGCGGGTGTTTTGCGTCCGCTATTTTTTCAGGTACGTTTTCTCATCGTGGAGGCACGATTCCGAAAACGTTACGCTGATTCGTATACACGGAGACGTGGTGGGCTTCGTACAGCGGGAAGGCGAGATCGGGAAGCCCGTCACCGTTAAAATCGACAGCCAGTACGTCGGACGGGCTCTGACCGATCCGGAAGCTCTGCGCGGGCTGGAATGTTCCGTCTCCGTTGCCGCGAAGCAGGCTCACCGTGGCGTTGTCGGTGTTGGCCACGGCCAGGTCCGGATTTCCATCCCCGTCAAAGTCAGCAATGGCGACAGCCAGCGGGCTCGATTCCACGGGAAAGCCTACGGGCGGCCCGAACGTGCCGTCCCCGTTCCCCAAAAGGACCGAGACCATGTTAGCCGCTGAGTTGGGATTCGTGACCGCTGCATCGAGTTTCCCGTCATTATTCACGTCAGCGACGGCCAAGCCGTGAGGGAAAAATCCGGCATCGAAACGTAACGGTGGTTGAAACGTTCCGTCGCCATTGTTCAGCAGAATATCGAGCTCGCCATGTGTGCAGTTACTGTCCGAGCAGGCCGGGTCTGTCACCAGATCCAGATGGCCGTCCCGGTTCACGTCGAAGGCCCTCACTTGCGAAGCCCCCGAAACGAGGGGATATTCCACGGTGGGCTGGAAAGTGCCGTCACCATTACCGAGCAGTACCGAGAGATCGCTCGAGACGACGTTCGTGATCACAATATCCAGATGTCCGTCGTTATTTAAATCCGCCACCGTCGAATACACCGAGACAATTCCTATCATTGCGGTCGAGGAGAGCAGATGGAAGGTCCCGTTACCGTTGCCGGCGAAGATATTCAGTAACTCGCTGTAAAGTACACCGATGTCGGCGTTCCCGTCCTCATTGAAGTCGCCAACGGCTATCGAACCATAACTGCCCCGCAAACCCCTACTGCCGAACTCAAACCGTGTCGGAAATGTCCCGTCGCCGGCTCCAAGAAGAATCGCAACGTTGTTGGGGAGAACGAGCGAGACGGCCAAATCCGGAATGCCGTCGTTGTTGAAATCGCCAATACTCAGAAATTGTGGGTTCGGACTCGTATTGACGTTTGCCGTTTCTTTGAATTGCGCGACAGAGGCCGCCGTGGTGACGAGAAAGAAGCTGGACAGGATGAGCGAGTTGAAAAGAACACGATTCATGTTCTCCTCCGTAAGTTTAGGGTGTATTTCACAACGTTCGGAGGAAACTGGCTCCGGCCCCACAATTCGACAGCGTTGTTGTGCCGTCCTCCCCTGCCAGTCAATAGGCAGGCTTTTGCAGCCGATCCTTCAAAAAACAGTGGTAGAGACCTCCTGCCCCGCCCCCGTCGTGCAGCCGCCAGGATCATCAACGAGCGGAGGTGATTGCCGTAATCAGACACCTGGGTAAGTGTGTCAAGCATTTTTTTACGAGCTCGATTTCCGCATCCAAGTAGAATCCACAACAATTTCACAGCGTTGTTGCGTTAGCTGCAATGAAAGTCGAGTTCAGCGGACCAGAAGCGACCGTCAACTGCTGCAACCGGGCGATAACGCTCAAACTCTCTACCGGCTGGGGATCAGTGACGCGATTTAATCGCCAACCATGCTGAGAAATGGCACAGGTCTGTTAGAAAGCATGCGTCTCTTTCGTTACATCTTTCATAAATCCGGAAAATCCTTCTCCCAATATTCGTAGGGGCGACGGTCTTGGCGTGACTTCGATTCGATGCCGCGTAACTGGACCCGCCGAATCTTGCCCGAAATAGTCTTGGGCAATTCAGAAAATTCGATGCGGCGGATTCGCTTGTAGGGGGCGAGACGACGCCGAATGAACTTGAAGATTTCTCGCGCCATCTCAGGCGATGGGTCAAGGCCGGGTTTCAGGGTAATAAACGCCTTCGGAACGAACCAGCGGATGGCGTCTGCGCTGGGGACAACGGCCGCTTCCGCAACACACTCGTGCTCGATAAGCGCGCTCTCCAGTTCGAACGGGCTGAGGCGATAGTCGGAACTCTTGAAGACGTCGTCTGCGCGCCCGATGTAGGTGAAGGAGCCGTCTCGATCGCGGTGAGCTAGATCGCCGGTGCGGTAATAACCCCCTGCGAAGCACTGCTCGGTGCGCTCGGCATCATCCACGTAACCCGCCGTCAGGCTAGTGGGTCGAGGCTCGCACTTCACCGAGATCTGCCCGTCATCGGACTCATTGCCCTCGGGATCGAGCAAGACCACGTTGTGCCCTGGTGAGGGCCGTCCGACCGCCCCCCTCTTGACTCTTTGGCCAGGAAAATTCCCCAGCAACAAGACATTCTCTGTCTGTCCGAATCCATCGCGAATTGTGATATTCCAAGCAGCCTGCACCTGCTCGATGACTTCAGCATTCAGGGGTTCGCCGGCACTGGCCAGTTCCCTGAGCTTGATGGGGAATGACTTCAGGTCTTCGAGGACGAATAATCGCCAAACCGTCGGTGGCGCACACATCGTGGTGACACCGCAGCGCACCACCTCGCTAAGCGTGCGCTGCGCGTTGAATCGGTCATAGTTGTGAACGAAGACGGTGGCGCCTGCGTTCCACGGTGCGAAAAAGCTACTCCAGGCGTGCTTGGCCCAGCCTGGAATACTGATATTGAAGTGGAGGTCATCGGGCCGAATACCAATCCAGAACATGGTGGCCAGATGCCCTACGGGATAACTCTGATGCGTGTGCAGTACGAGCTTTGGTGTGGCGGTCGTTCCTGAGGTGAAATACAGCATCAGTGGATCATTCGCATCGGTCTCGCCGTCGGGCGCGAAATCAGAATTGTGATCGTAGGCTTGCGAGTAGGGTATCCAGCCTTTTTCCTCGCCACCAACGACGATGCGCGTGTAGTCACCTCCGAAGCTGGGGTACTTTTCTAGCAAGCTAAGTTGGGTAATCACGTGTCGGGCCTTGCCGCGCTCAAGGCGATCGCGTACATCTTCGGCGGTGAGCAGCGTCGCAGAGGGAATGACGACTACCCCCATCTTGATCGCCGCCAGCATGATCTCCCACATCGCGACATGGTTAGCCACTTGGACGACGATGCGATCGCCACGGCGTACCCCTTGTGTCCGAAAGAAGTTGGCGACCTGATTGGAACGCCGTGACATCTCCGCGAAGCTCAACTTTAGTTCAGGTCCATTGTCGTCAACGATCCATAGAGCAGGCTTATCATTTGCGAGCGCGTACGTATCGAAATAGTCGAGAGCCCAATTGAAGCGGTTGAGTTGGGGCCAACGAAAATCGCGGTAGGCAACTTCGTAGTCCTCACGATGTTCAAGTAAGAACTCGCGTGCCGACAAAAATGCTTTCAGGCCTTGCTCGTTGATGCTGGTTGCACGACGGCTTTCTGCCATGGCTCCCCAGGATATCCATAAGTCCAGTCGACTACGGATTATCATTGAAAAGATGGTGAGCGCGCTGCGCAGGGTGCTGTGATCGAGTTCAAAGCAGGTAGCGGGCTTGGTCCAGGCTACGGCGTCACCCTGAAAGGCGTTGCTCGTCAGGATGGCGTTAGGCGTTACCACCTGAACGTACCCAGCCATGGCACCGGCCGGGACGATGGCCGAGATCAGCGAGCCCCATACCACCGTGTACTTCGCCGCCATACCGTTTGAACGTCACGCTGGTGGCCCCAGGGAGATTCGTTCCCAGAATTCGGACTGCCGCGCCCGCCAACCGAAGGTCTCGTTCCCGAGGCTGGGCTACGAGTTGAGAGCCCGACAGGTTTGAATCGATGTCGAGAAGCAAAGCATCGTAAGTGGCCAATTTCTCAATATCCCGAGCGCTTCGATCGCATCGTCGGCCGAGTCGGGATGCTCCACGTCGCTCCTTGCCAACGGGACATTTGCCGGGGCCGTCTGGGTAGGGGTTCATCATCCACGATCAACACGCGCATGGTTCCAGTCACCATCCATCCCTCTTCCATCAGACGTAAACGTCTTGGCTGACAGCTCGGGACCAGAGTCCAAAGATTTCGCCGATTCTTCGGTCGCACGGTCATGACTTGAATTCGCGATAATGTAAGACGTTAGTGATGATCCGTGGACGCCGGCGTTCCGTCCGACCACTCGGACACCGGAACCAAGAACTCCGTCACGGGCTCTGGAGCGCCGTTATAGTGTGTATTCACCAGAATCGGGGAGTCAGGTTCGCCTGCACCCCAGGTCCTAGCGTCTCTCAGGGGAACGTAAAACATCAGGTGGGGAAGCCAGGGTCCGTAGGAAGCGGTAAGGTGCCCTTGCTTCGACAGCATATAGGACATCCCGCCAGGCTCGACGGCCGGCAGTTCGTTTTTCTCCACCGCGGCCTTCATACTCTCGTGGATTTCTTCTTTCGATTGTCCAGCCAATGCAAATTTTGTCCTCATAAAAATGATCGGCAGCACCGTCC
>Ga0126373_10001605_pt1 | contig 16196 bp, 14 predicted proteins | sample PanSoiMetPlot_11_FD_92545 | JGI IMG/M metagenome (GOLD analysis project Ga0126373, IMG submission 92545) | Tropical forest soil microbial communities from Panama - MetaG Plot_11 | ecosystem: Environmental > Terrestrial > Soil > Tropical forest > Bulk soil | place: Panama | collected 2016-02-17 | reverse complement strand
GCCGGGGTGACGGTCGTCGACGCGATCATCGCCTTCCCATTCGCGTACTACATGGCCCGGATCGCCTCACGGCGGACGCGCACATTTCTCTATGTGGGGATCTTGCTGCCGCTGTGGGCCAGCTACCTGGCCAAGGTGTACGCCTGGCTCCTGATCTTCAGCCACGACGGCGTGCTGAACTGGAGCCTCGGCAAGATCGACCTGGGCCCGCTCAACCTCAACTTCACCAACACGGCCGTGTTCGTTGTGTTCTGCTACATCTGGCTGCCCTACATGGTGATCCCGATCTACGCGGCGATCGAGCGGATCCCCGGCTCGCAGATCGAGGCGTCACAGGATCTCGGCGCCCGCACGGTGCGCACCACCTGGTCGGTGATCCTGCCGCTGGCCTTGCCCGGCATCGTGGCGGGCTCGATCTTCACGTTCTCGCTGACGCTGGGGGACTACATCACGCCGATCCTGATCGGTGGCGGCAACTCCGACCTGATCGGCACCGTGATCGACTCGAATATCGGGATCGCCAACGACGTGCCGCTCGCCGCGGCGATGGCGATGGTGCCGGTCGCGATCATGGCCTGCTACCTGCTCGGCGCGAGAGCGCTCGGCGCATTCAGAGAGATCTAGGGACCGACCGCGATGGAATCGACTGGCCTCAAGATCGGGCTCCGCATCTGGGTCGGGGTCGTGCTCGCGGTCTTGTTCGCGCCGATCGTCTTGATCATCGTGTACGCGTTCGACCCAGCGGTGGTCGAGACCTGGCCGATCAAGGGCTTCACTCTGCACTGGTTCGCGGTCGCCTGGGACGATCCGAATGTCAGGGCGGCATTCCTGCTCTCGATCAGGGTCGGCCTGGTGGCGATGGGGATCGCGCTCGTGCTCGGATCCGCGGTCGCCTACAGCCTGCACAAGTTCAAGTTCTTCGGCAGCGACGGCATCTCGTTCCTGCTCGTCCTGCCGATCGCACTGCCCGGCGTGATCACCGGCATCGCGCTGAACTCCTTCTTCAGCTTCGTCAACGTGACGTTGTCGACGCTGACGATCGTGATCGGGCACGCCACGTTCTGCATCGTGATCGTCTACAACAACCTGATCGCCCGGCTGCGGCGCACGCCTGCCTCGCTTGCCGAGGCGTCGATGGACCTCGGGGCCCGCGGCTGGCAGACCCAGATCTACGTGCAGCTCCCGATGGTGGCGACGGCGTTGGTGTCCGGCGCCCTGCTCGCGTTCGCGCTGTCGTTCGACGAGGTCATCGTCACCGTGTTCACCGCCGGGGCGCAGAACACGCTGCCGCTGTGGATCTTCGGCGCGATCAGGCAGGGCCAGCAGTTGCCCGAGGTCAACGCGGTCGTGACGATCGTCATCCTGCTGACCCTGATTCCGGTCGGGCTAGCCGCCAGGATCGCCGGCGCGGGTGCGGTCTCGCGCACCGGCGGACGCTAGGCGCCAGCACGCCGGTCCTACCTGACGCCGTACAGATACTCGAGCGCAAACTGATCGAGCCGCTCGAATGCCATGCCCCGTTCGCCGAGCGCGTCCGTGTCCGGGGTGAAACCGACGATGTCACGCCAGGTCTCGCCCTTGCCGAGGGTCGGGAGCGCGAGCTGGTCGACCCGGGCGGCGGCCAGCGCGTCGCCCACCTCGGGGTCGGCGCGGAACGCGCGCACCTTGTCGCGCAGGATCAGGTAGTTGCGCATGCACGCCGCCGCCGATGCCCAGACGCCGTCGTCGTCCTCGGTCCGCGGTGGCTTGTAGTCGAAGTGGATCGGGCCTTCGAACCCACCTGCCTCCAGCGCGTCGACCACCCAGAAGGCGCCGCGGGCATTGCCGGCGCCGAACCGCAGGTCCTGGTCGTAGCGCGGGCCGTGCTGGCCGTTCAGATCGATGTGGTACAGCTTGCCGTGCCATAGCGCCTGGCTTATCGCGTGCGCGTAGTTCAGCCCGGCCATCTCCTCGTGACCGACCTCCGGGTTGATTCCGACTAGCTCAGGGTGGGCGAGCTCATTGATGAACGCCAGGGCGTGACCAGCCGTCGGCAGCAAGATGTCGCCGCGGGGCTCGTTCGGCTTCGGCTCGATCGCGAACCGCAGCGCGTACCCGTGGTCGATGACGTACTCGCACAGCACGTCCATTGCCTCTTTGTAGCGGGACAGCGCGGAGAACACGTCCTTGCTGGCGCCTGACTCGGCGCCCTCCCTGCCGCCCCAGCACACGTACACCGCCGCGCCAAGCTCGGCTGCGAGGTCGATGTTGCGCATCGCCTTGGCAAGCGCGAAACGCCGGACCGCGCGGTCGTTCGAGGTGAACGCGCCGTCCTTGAACATCGGGTGACCGAAGAGGTTCGTCGTCGCCGTCGTCACCACGAGCCCGGTATCGGCCAGCGCCTGCCTGAACTCGGCGATGGCTTTGTCCCGCTCGGCCTCGCTGGCGTCGAATCCGAACACGTCGTTGTCGTGGAAATTAACCCCGTAGGCGCCAAGCTCGGCGAGCTTGCGCACCGCCCGGTCGGCTGGCATCGGCGGCCTGACGGCCGACCCGAACACGTCGACTCCCTGCCAGCCAACCGTCCATATGCCGAATGAAAACCGATCGGCCGGAGTCGGAATGTACTGATTATCGAAAACTTTCGGCATCGGTTCGTCTCGCTTTACAAGTCGTGCACCATGACCGGGGTGGTCAGCACGCGGTCGGGGCCCACCTGGCGTTCCGGCCCGCGAAGCTCGATCTCGCCGTGCAACCGCAGGTCGGCCGACGAGGCGCCGATCGCCACCTCTATCAGCCCAGCTTCGACGATTCGCGTGCCCGCGATTCCGTGGAAGCAGGTGCGGTCGGCGTGCAGCCGGAAGGTGACCCTGCTGGCCTGCCCGGGCCTGAGCATCACCCGGGCGAAGCCAGCAAGGAAGCGGACCGGCCTTGCGACCTGCGCGACGGGGTCACGCAGGTAGAGCTGCACCACCTCGGCCCCGGCCACGTCGCCGGCGTTCCGCACGGTGCAGCCGACCTCGACGGCGCCATCGGTGCCGATGCGCGCGGGCGAGCCGACCGTGCCGTCGAGGTCGGGGTCCTGATCTGGTGGGCAGGAGTGGTCACCGATGACAGAAAGGTCGGAATAGGTGAACGTGGTGTAGGACAGCCCGTGCCCGAACGGGTAGAGCGGTGATGGGTCGACCGAGCTGACCGCGGTCGGCTGCGCCGCCAGGGGAGCGCCTAGGTAGGACGACTGTTGCGCGGCAAGCAGCGGCATCTCCACTGGAAGCTTGCCGCTCGGCACCACCTGGCCGCTCAGCACGCCGGCTATCGCGGCGCCACCTTCCTGCCCAGGGAAGAACGCCTGGATAGCCGCGGCCAGGCGGTCGGCGGCGGCGATGGCATAAGGCCGCCCGGTGATCAGCACAAGCACGACCGGCTTGCCGAGCGCGACGAGTTCGCCGAGCAGTTCGGCTTGAACGCCCGGCAGCCGAAGATCGCTGACGTCGGAGCCCTCACCCGTGCTGCCGCGGCCGAACAGCGCGGACTCATCTCCAAGGACGGCGACGACGGTCTCGGCCCGGCTGGCGCAGTCGAGCGCGGCCTGGAAGCCTGATGTATCGCTGCCCATGACATCGCAGCCGCGTGCGTGCTCGATCCTGGCCGAGGGCAGTTCCTGCCGCAGCGCGGTGAGCAGCGGGTTCAGCGGTATGCCGGCGCTGGTTCCTGGGTGAGCGTGACCGACGTGACGCGGGAATGTGTAGCAGCCGAAGAAGGCGAGCGGGTCGTCGGCCAGCGGGCCGACGACGGCGATGGTCCCGCCCGGGTCGAGAGGCAGCGTGGCCGAATCGTTGGCTAGCAGCACGATCGACTCTTCGGCTAGACGTCGCGCCAGCTCCCGGTGAGCTGGCGGATCGAAATCGAAGTCCTCCGGCCGAGCAGCACTGTCAGGGTCGTCGACCAAGTCGATCAGGCCGAGCTCAATTTTCTGCCTGAGAACCCGGCCAGCTGCCCTGTCTACCAGGTGCTCTGGCACCAGGCCGGAGCTGACCGCGTCGGCGAGCGGTGCGCCGTAGCAGCGGACGTTGGGCAGTTCGACGTCGACCCCTGCGCGCAGCGCCGCGGCGGCGGCTTCGGCCGGCGAGGCTGCCACCCCGTGCAGCGTCTCGAGGAACGAGATGCCGTAGTAATCGGCCACGACCACGCCGTCGAAGCCAAGTTCGTCTCGCAGCAAGCCGGTGAGCAGCGTATGGTCGGCGGCCGGCGGTACCCCATCGACATCGGCGTAGGAGTGCATGACCGAGCGCGCGCCGCCATCCCTGATCGCCATTTCGAACGGCGGCAGGAAGACGTCAGCGAATTCACGCCTGCCGATGCTCACGGGCGCCATGTTGCGCCCGGCCCGAGAGCCCGAGTAACCGGCGAAGTGCTTGAGCGTCGCGATCATGCCGGTTGACTGCAGGCCCCGCACGTAGGCGGTGCCGAGCACCGCGACCAGGTAGGGGTCCTCGCCGATGGTCTCCTCGATCCGGCCCCACCTGGCGTCACGAGCGACGTCGAGCACCGGCGCCAGGCCCTGGTGGACGCCGGCCGCGCTCATGCTCGCGCCGATCGCCTTGGCCATTTCCTCGACGAGCTCGGCGTCGAACGAGGCGCCCCAGGCCAGCGGCGTCGGGAACGCGGTGGCGCACCATGTCGCAAGCCCGGTCAGGCATTCCTCGTGCGCCATCGCCGGTATGCCGAACCGGTTCGCCTTGGCAATCTGTGCCTGCAGCCTGGCGAGCTCGGCGGCGCCTTCGGCCGGGTGCAGCGGGCGGGTGCCGAACACGCGGGTGAGCTGGCCGAGCCCGGACCTGATCAGCTCCCCGAACGGCGGCACCTCGGCGGTGAATTCGCCCTGCAGCGGGGCTACGCCGTTGCCGTCGGCCGGGCCGCTGAGCCAGATGCCGTACATCTGGGCGAGCTTTTCCTCAAGCGTCATGCGGGCGAGCAGGTCAGCCACCCGGTCAGCGATTGGCAGTGATTGGTCGCGCCATGGCTCAGCGGTCGCGGCGAGAACGGTGGCGTCGGGCGCGTCGCTGACGGTCATCGGGCCTGGACCGGGGCGGCGGTCGAGTACCTGACGATGAGTTCCGTTGACAGCTCGACCCGCTGGCTGCGCAGCGGCACGCCCTCGATCAGGTCGCCGAGCATCTCCGCCGCAACGCGGCCCATCTCGGCCAGCGGCTGGCGCACCGTGGTCAGCGGCGGCGATACCCACCGGGCGGCCGGCAAGTCATCGAAGCCAACCACGGACAGGTCCTGCGGTATCCGCAGGCCGCGCTGGCGGGCGGCTTCGTAGACGCCAAGCGCCTGCTGGTCGCTTCCAGCGAAGATCGCGGTCGGCGGGTCGGCGAGGTCGAGCAGCTCGCCTCCGCGCACGAAGCCGCCCTCGTGGTGGAAGTCACCGTTCCTGACCAGCGCCTCGTCGAACCTGACGCCGACCCGCTCGAGCGCGGACCGGTAGCCGTCGACCCTGGCTCGGCTGCACAGGTAGTCGGCGGGCCCGGTGATCGCGCCGATCCTGCGATGACCAAGGCCGATCAGGTGGTCGGTCGCGGCCAGCCCGCCGGCCCAGTTGGTGGCGCCGACGCTTGGCAGATCGGGTTCTGGCAGGCTGACCGGGTCGACGACGACCAGCGGTATGCCTTCCTCGCGTACCTGCCTGAGCTGCGGCATGGTCAGCTCTGAGGTCACCAGGATGACGCCGTCGGTGTCATGGCTCGCCAGCGCGCTCGTCCAGCTCGCCGGCCTGGCGCTGCCGTGCCGTACCGCCGACACCGCCGCGCCCATCGCGTGCGAGGCGCACCAGTCCTCGACGCCGCGCAGGATCTCCACCGCCCACGGGCTGTCAAGGCCGTTGAATATCAGGTCAATCAGGCCAGCCCGGCGTCCTCGCCGCTGGCCTGGCCGATGGTACTCGCGCTCGCCGAGCAGCCGCTCGACCCTGGCGCGCGTGTCGGGTGCCACGTCGGGGCGGCCGTTGACGACCTTCGAAACTGTCGGGAGCGAGACGCCGGCCTCCGCGGCGATCGCGGCCAGCGTCGGCCGCCGTCGCTGCGTCACGCCCTGTTCTTCTGGCGCGCCTTCGGCACGGTGTTGGTCAGGCGCGCCTTCGGCACGACGCTCCTCGTCCTGGTCCTGCGCCGTCCCGACTGGCCTAGTGCTCGGCACCTCGCTACCACTCCCTCGTTGCCACCCGCTCGAGCGGTACAAGTCTCGAAACCATTCGGTCCGAGTATCGTATCTTAGCTCCGCTTTACGAGCTGCTCCATCCTGCCTCGCTTCGTTGCTGCTGACAATAGCCGCAGGTCAGGTTCGTGTCACTACCGACAAGCCTCGGACGCCCCATCGGTAACGAAAGAAAAACAGGGGGTTGACCGCGCCGGAGCAGGTTTCTACGATGACGACACGCCGAAATATTCCTGAATCTTTTCGAGGGCGGTGCGGCGCCGTTCCGCGGCGTGCCCGCCCGAAGGCCAAAGCAAACAACCCCCGATTCGGCCCACCGTCAGGAGATGACCACCATGCGCAGCACCAGAAAGTACGCCGCCGCGACCATCGCGGCGGCCGCGGCGCTTGCCCTCGCTGCCTGCAGCAGCAGCAGTTCGGGCTCGAGCTCGGGCTCCGGGGGCGGTCACGGGACTAAAGGCCCCGTGACGCTCACCTGGTGGAACAATGCTACCGCGAACCCACTAAAGGGTGTATATCTGTCGGTAATTAGCGCGTTCCACGCCAGCCATCCGAATGTGAACATCACCGACGTGCCCATCCAGAACGAGCAGTTCACCACAAAAATGCCGCTCGCCCTTCAGTCGAACAACCCGCCTGACATCTTCCAGCAGTGGGGTGGCGGGCAGGAGGCCACCCAGATCAAGTCCGGCAAGCTCGAGAACCTCACAAGCATGGCCTCGAGCTTGATCAGCCAGCTCGGTCCCGCGGCGGCCGGCTGGCAGGTGAACGGTCAGCAGTACGGGATTCCCTACGACCTGCACATGGTCGGTTTCTGGTACCGCAAGGACCTCTTCGCAAAGGCAGGGATAAAGAGCCCGCCGGCCACCTTGCCGCAGCTGAACGCCGATGTAGTCAAGCTCAAGGCCGCTGGCATCGCGCCCATCGCCGTCGGCAGCAAGGACAGGTGGCCTGACGCCTTCTACTGGGACTACTTCGCGGTCCGCGAGTGCTCAATCGCCACCCTGAAGACCGCGGTCAAGGCGGTGTCAGCGAACTACCCGTGCTTCACCAAAGCCGGCAACGACCTCAAGGCGTTCATGGCCACCAAACCGTTCCAGGTCGGTTTCCTCGGCACGCCAGCCCAGGTCGGAGCCGGCAGCTCAGCTGGCCTGGTGACGAACGGCAAGGCGGCGATGGAACTGCAAGGTGACTGGGACCCGGCAGTGATGAGCGCGCTCACCTCGAACAAGAAGTTCGTCAATGAGATCGGCTGGTTCCCGTTCCCCGCCGTCCCCGGCGCGGCCGGCAGCCCGAGCGCGCTGCTCGGCGGCGGTGATGGCTTCTCCTGCACCACCACGGCGCCGGAGCCTGCGTGCGTTGACTTCCTCAGCTACCTGGATAGCGCGTCGGTGCAAGAGAAGCTGGTCAGCACCGCCGACGTCGGGCTCCCGGCGAACCCGGCCGCCTCGTCGGCGCTGACGCTGCCGGCCGAGAAGCAGATCCTGCAGCTCAGCCAGCAGGCCAGCTACGTGCAGAACTACTTCGACATCGCGTACCCGACGAACGTCGGCCAGGCACTCGACAACGCCGTCGCTGACTATTTCGCTGGCCAGGGAACGCCGCAGGGGATCGTCACGGCGATCGACCAGGCGGCCTCTCAACAGTAATGACCAGACTGACGAGCGCCGCGGCTACGGTGGACAAGCCCACCGTGGCCGCGGCCTCGGCCGCGCGCGCGGCCAGGACGCGCGGCCGGCTGCGCAGGCCGAGCCGCAGGCTCGTCGAGATCGTCGTGCTGCTGGCGCCGGCGCTGGCGCTCTTCACGTTCTTCGTGCTGCTGCCGATCTGCGTCGCCGCCTACTACGGACTGTTCAACTGGAGCGGCTACGGGCCCATGTCCGACTTCGTCGGGCTCCACAACTACCGGCTGGTGCTCGACGACCCCGTGTTCAGGGAGTCTGTCCTGCACAATGTGATCATCGCGGTGCTCTCGCTGGTGATACAGCTGCCGCTCAGCCTCGGGCTGGCGCTGCTGCTCAACCGGCGGATGCGCGGCGGCACGGTGCTGCGGCTCGCCGTCTTCGCGCCGTACGTGCTGTCCGAGGCGACCACGGCCGTGCTCTGGCTGCTGATGCTGCAGCCTGGCGGCTTCGTCGATCAATTGTTCAAGGCGGTCGGACTCGGCCACGAGATCAAGCTGTGGCTGGCCGATCCGTCGATCGTGCTGTACACCCTGTTCGCGGTCGTTACCTGGAAGTACATCGGCTTCGGGATCATCTTGCTGCTCGCCGGACTGCAGGGGATACCCGGCGAGCTGCGCGAGGCGGCCGCGATCGACGGAGCCTCGCCGTGGCAGGTGACCCGCCGGATCACGCTCCCGCTGCTCGGGCCGACGATCAGGATCTGGATCTTCCTGTCGATGATCGGATCGCTGCAGCTATTCGACATCGTCTGGATCATGACGATCGGCGGCCCGGCGAACGCGTCGAGCACGATGGTGACCTACATGATCGAGAACGGGTTCAGGAGCCTGGAGTTCGGCTACGGCAGTGCGGTCGCCGTGATCCTGTTCATCATCAGCTTCGTGTTCGCACTGCTCTACCAGAGATTCGCGCTGCTCCGCGATACGGCGGGCGCCTTGACCAGGGCCGTGGGGTGATGGCGGGTGACCGTCGCAGCGCAGAGTTATGGCCGCCGCCGGATCAAGCCCGCGGTGCCTCTTAGCTATCTCGCCGCATTGATCATTCTCGCGATCACGCTGGTGCCGATGCTGTACATGTTCATCGGCGGATTCCGCACCAGCGCGCAGATCAATTCGTCGCCGACCGGCCTGCCGCACCCGTGGGTGTGGTCGAACTACAAGACGATCCTGACCACCGCGTCCTTCTGGCAGAACCTCGGCAACAGCGCCGTGATCGCGGTGATCGCGACCGGGCTAGCCGTCGGGCTCGGCTCGATGGCGGCTTTCGCGTTGTCACGCTACGACTTCCGCCTCCGGGAAGGCTGGTACCTGCTGTTCGCGATCGGGCTGCTGTTCCCGGCGAACGTGGCCTCGCTGCCGATCTACCTGCTGCTCAAGCACATCAACATGCTCGACAACCCGCTTGGCGTGGCGCTGCCTGAGGCGGCGTTCTCGCTGCCGTTCACGATCGTCATCTTGCGGCCCTTCATGCGCGCGGTACCCGGCGAGCTGCAGGACGCCGCGGTGGTCGACGGCGCGAGCAGGATCACGTTCTTTGTGCGAATCCTGCTGCCGCTGGCCCGCCCAGCGCTGATGACGGTGTCGATCCTCGCGTTCGTCACCAGCTGGAACGCTTATCTGCTGCCGTTCCTTGTCTTCACCACCGAGAGCAAGTTCACCTTGCCGCTCGGCGTGGCGACGTTCCAGACCACCTACTCGCAGAACACCGCTGCCATCTTCGCGTTCACCGCTCTGTCGATGCTGCCCGCGCTTGCTTTCTTCGTGCTCGCGCAGCGGCGAATCGTTGGCGGCCTGTCGGGCCTGGCGGGTTCTGTGAAAGGCTAGGGCGTGCTTGTTGATCTTCCGCTTGCCGAGCTGCGAAACTACGTTCCCGAAATAGCTGAGCCTGCCAACTTCGCCGAGTTCTGGGCCAGCCAGATGGAGTCGGCCCGCGCGCACGACGCTGAGGCGTCATTTGCCGTTGCCGATAGCCGGATCAGGCATGCCGACGTCTTTGACGTGACGTTCCCCGGTCACGGCGGCGACCCGATCAAGGGCTGGTTCATCGATCCCCGCCAGTCTGACGCCGGCGCGGCCGTGATTGTCGAGTTCATCGGCTACGGCGGCGGCCGGGGCGATCCGTTCGACTGGCTGAACTGGAGCTGCGCCGGTCATCCTCACTTGATAGTCGACACCAGGGGCCAGGGCGGGCGCTGGCGCAGCGCGGACACCCCTGACCTTGGCGACGACGGCGCCCCGAGCACGCCTGGCTTCCTGACGCGCGGCATCGCGAGCCCGCACAACCACTATTACACCCGCTTGTTCGTCGACGCCGCCCGCGCCGTCGACGCCATTCGCGGCTACGACCGGGTCGCCGGCCGGCCGGTCGTGACCACCGGCGGCAGCCAAGGCGGTGGCCTAGCGATCGCTGCCGCTCACCTGGCCGGCGATCTGGCCGCGACCATGCCCGACGTGCCATTCCTCGCCCACTTCAGGCGGGCCGTCGAGGTGACCGACAGCGACCCGTACGTCGAACTCGCCTACTACTGCAAGGTGCACAGGGACAAGACCGAGCAGGCGTTCGCCACCCTGTCCTTTATCGACGTGGCCAATCACGGCAAGCGGATCGGCGCGCCCGCCTTGTTCTCGGTCGGGCTCGCCGACACGATCACCCCGCCGTCGACGGTGTTCGCCGCCTTCAATCATTACGCCGGGTCCAAGGACATCGCCGTGTACCAGTTCAGCGGGCACGAGGGCGGCGGCACCGGCCATTTCCTAGCCCAGCTCGATTTCCTGCGCGACCACGGCCTGAGCTAGCTCACGACCTGAGCTAGCAGGCGGCGCCGTTGAACGTGCAGCCTGCGAGCGTCGTGGTCGAGCCGTGCGCCGTGAAGTCCTCAGTAACGCTCGCGCCGGGCGCGATGGACCGCTGCGAACCGGACGGCTCGATATACAAGGTGTCCCCGTTGGTATGAAACGAAGCACCCGACACCGAGCGAACATCATCGCCCGGCAGCACCACGACTAGCTCCCAGCCGTTGATTGCCGTGCTGCCGTCGTTGACGATCGTGAACTGGCCCTGAAAGCTGTGCGGGTGCTGGCGCAGCACCGTGTAACTGACCTTGGCCGGTGTCTGCGTCGGGCTGGTAGTCGGAGTCGATGTCGGCCGTGGCGACGCGGGCGCGGGCGACGATCTCGTCGGACTGCGCACCGGATGAGTCCGGGTCGTCGCGGGGGAGTGCCTGACCGTCGAGTGCGTCGTGCGTGAATGGGAACGGTGATTCGCCTTGTGCGCGGGCGCAGGTGCGTTAGCCAGCCGCTTCGCCGGAGACTGGGACAGGTACAAGGTCAGGCCGCCGGCTATGACCAGAACAGCGGAGGCCGCACCGATCGCCGCGAGCCAGCGCCGCTCGTCAAGCAGCCCGGACCAGGCCATCCACCAGGCCCGGCGCCGGTTTCGCCCTGAGACCTGTGCGCGGTGAGTCCCAGCGGACCTCACCTCGGGCTGTGGTACGGTCGCTGTTTTGGGCGTCGCCGGTCCGTCGGGTCGCCGGCTGAGATCGCCGGTCCAGTCGAGCGCGGGCCGGCCGACGCTCGCTCGATGCCCGTCAGCGTCACACTGGATCGGGCGCCGATCCGTACTGCTATCCGTGCTCAGCACGTAGGGCCTGACCAGCGCGTGAGGCTCGGTCTGCTTCGATGGGGGGCGTCGCCCCCCGCGACCGTCCCCGCCCGTGTCGGTCACTCCCACCGCCCCTTCGTGTACAACCCGGCGGGGTAAATTTAGCAATGTATAGCCGGATTAGGAGCGGTGTTCTGGCAGCCGTAATCAACGCGCCGTAGCGACGTCAGATGATACGCAAGGACCCGTCAGCCGGCACTTAGCAGGCTGAGCCGTTGAATGTGCAACTCGTCGGGGTCGTCGTGGATCCCTGCGCGATGAAGTTCTCGGTGAGACTGGCTCCAGGTGCGATGGTCTGCTGGGACGCGGACGGGTCGATGTAGGCGGTGCCATCGCCGGTGTGGAAGACGCCGTCCCACACCGAGACAACGGTGTCGTTGGGCAGCACCACGGCCAGCTCCCAGCCGTTGATTGCCGTCGAGCCGTTGTTGACGATGGTGAACTTACCGTGGAAGTTGTGCGGGTGCCGGCGCACCAACGTGTAGCTGACCGTCACCGGCTTCGTGGTTGAGCTCGGTGTCGGGGTCGGCGACGGCGTCGGGCTCGCGCTTGGCGCCGTGGTCGTCGGAACCGGGCTTGGCGGGGGTGACGAACCTGTCGGTTGCGGGTCAGGCGATGCACTCGGCGGGCTGAGCACCGGACCGTAGCCTGGCGGTTGACTCCAATGTGGAATTGTCCAACGCGTCGCCGGATGCGGGCGGTGGACCGCCTTGCCCATCCAGGCAGGCGGACCTGGGATCGGCTTGACGCCGGATGCAAAGCTGAGTCCCTGAGGGCAGCTCCCTTCCCCGCAGGTGCTGGCCGCTAGCTTGGATGACGGCAATGACAGGAGCAGGATCGTCCCGGCGACAAGGCCCACGGCTGCGACACCGCCGATGGCGACGAGCCACCTGCCGTGCTTCGCGGCCCAGTCGCTTCGCTCGGGCTCGTGCGCGGGCAGCGCTCCGGCCGGCGCCCTCAGCCTCGTCTGTCCATCGCGCAGGGTTGACTCGGGCCAGTCGAGCGCCGACCGATCGTCGCGAGTTAAGCTGTGGCCGGAGGCCCGCTTTCCCTGGCGCTGGTGCGCCTCGCTGTCGATGCCCCGGACGTACGGCCTGACGAGGCCGTCAGGAGTCACCGGTCGCCCCGAGCGATCCGGCGTGTCAGTGCCGGTCAACGTCTTACCAGAATAATGTCGTGCGGACAGGCCATCATTTTCCCCACTGTCCCCTGCGAAAATCCCCGGTTGGGCTCAATGTAGCAAGGCAAAGTCAACCGCGAAGCCTAAACGTAATTGCTCAGGGCTGTTCTGATAACTTTCGCAGGTCGAACGCGGGTCATTCCAAGTCACACCGGCTATTTCACCCTCGGCACCCATGTCCTAAAACATCCATTTGTACCGAGGCGAGGTACCGAAAATGCGACGATCGCTATGATGCGGGCTCGAAGCTGGCCACAAGCTTCCTCCACGTGCGCGCGTACACCGACTGGAACCGCGCGGGCGGGCCGTAGAGCTCGATTGCGAAACCGAGCGTACCGGGGTGGACAATAAAGCCACGGTCCACGGATTGATTCGGTGCCCCCAAATAGTCGTCGGTGAATTCCCAGTCGGCGGCGTTGTATCCGCGATAACTGACGCGCCGAATTGATATCAGATGGTACGAGGAATCGGCAGCCGCTTTTGCCGCTGATTGCTGCTGCCAATCGGTCAGGGCGTCCGGCCTCGGGCTGTCGGTCCAGGCGACGACGATCACGAAGCCAGGAGGCGACCCGCCGAACTTCACCACATTGGTGCCCGTGGAGAAGACACTCCAGCCGGGTGGCAGTTCGATCGTGAACTGACCCGGATCTCGGTAGTGCGTCCACGAGGCTTGCGGCGTCGTCTTGTGGCTGCTGATCGCCGGGGACGATGGGGGGGCTGACGCCGATGACGACGGGCTGGATCTGGTCGCGAGTACGACCGCGACGACAGCTACCACCGCGGCGACAGCGGTCACGGCGACCGCGATCGGCCATCGCGAGGCCGGCCGGCGGTCGTGCCTGGTCGCGTCGAATCCGCCGGGGAATTGCGCCGTCAGATCGGGCGGTGCCGGATCGCGTGGTGTCGGATAGCTTCGGTGCTGGTCGAAGCCAGGAACGAACGAGGCCAGTTCGGTCGGGGGATGGACAGGCTCAGGTCCGGCCTGGTGATGACCGAGCCCGAGTGCGTCGCGCAGGGCGTCGCTGAACTCACCGCACGTGCGGAACCTGTCATCCGCGCGCTTGGCGAGCACCCGGGCGAACACTCCGTCAACCGCGGTCGGCAACCCAGCACGCTTGGCCGACGGCCGCGGCGGCGGCTGAGTAATGTGCGCCGCGAGAACGGCCATACCGTGATCGCGGAGGAACGGTGGTTCACCGCAGAGCATCTCGAATGCCGCGCAGCCGAGCGCGTACTGGTCGGCTCGGCCGTCCACGTGGCGACTGTTGATCTGCTCAGGAGCGGCGTAGTCAACCGTGCCGAGAAACGACCCCGCGGCGGTCAGGCCGGTAGAGCCTGAGGAGTCCTTGCTCAGCCCGAAGTCGGACAGGTAGACGTGATCGGGTCGGCCTGGACGCGCGTCAAGCAGCATGTTGGCGGGCTTGACGTCCCGGTGCACCAGCCCGGCCGCGTGGGCGGCGTCGAGCGCCGATGCCACGGGCGATACGATCGCCGCCACTCGCTCGGCGGGCAGCGGGCCCTCGCGATATAGCAGCGTGCGGACGTCGCCGCCAGGAACGTAGCGCATCGCGATGAACAGCGCGCCGTCGGCGTCGCCCGCGTCGTACAGCGGGATGATGTGAGGGTCGTCGACGGCGGCGGCGGCCCTGGACTCCCTGATGAATCGCTGCCTGAATGCCTGGTCAGCGGCGAGCCCCTTGGCCAGGATCTTCAGCGCGACGACTCGCCCGAGCTGTTCGTCCCTTGCTTTGAAGACGGCCGCCATTCCGCCGTGGCCGATCTGCTCTTCAAGTGCGTATTTGCCGACCTTAGAGCCGGCGGTGAACCCTCCGGTGCTCGACCGCAAGTCCTCGCTCATCAGCTGGGCGTGTCCTGGCCGGCGCCTCCGGCAGGGTCAAAGTTAAGGGCGCAGGAGTTGATGCAGAAGCGCTTGCCGGTCGGGGCGGGGCCGTCATTGAAGACATGGCCAAGGTGGCCACCGCAGCGCCTGCACAACACCTCGGTACGGCGCATGAACATGCTGTTGTCCGGCCGTAGCTCAACCGCCTGTGCCAGGGCCGGCTCGTAGAAGCTCGGCCAGCCCGTCCCCGACTCGAACTTGGCGTCCGAGCGGAACAACTCAACGCCGCAGCCCGCGCAGCAGTACGAACCGTTCTCCTTGGTGCGAACGTACTGGCCGGTGAAGGGCGGCTCCGTGTGCCCGCGGCGCAGCACCTGGTATTGCTCGCGAGTCAGTTCGTGACGCCACTGCTCATCTGACTTCTGAATCTCCGCTGCGGCGCCAGCCGCGCCTGCCTTCGAGCGGCGCATCGTGCCTCCCTGGTACGTGACCGGCTACAACAACAAGAAGGGCGAGCCAGCGCATTCCGCACCTCAGCCCGCGAGCGTCAATGTCCAGATGACAAGCTCGCTTGACATCCGTGTCCTGTCAAGCTAACTTGACAGTGACAAGCTAACTTTACACCTGGGAGGGTCGATATGTGGTCAAGACCACGATGGTTGTACCTGATCGCTGCGCTTGCCGCCGCGTTCATCGCGGTCAGCTCGGTCGCCGCGGCGATCAGGCAGGGTAGCTGGGCGCCCATCATCTCCGTGGGCTGGCTTCCCGCGGTCATCGTCGCCTGCTTGCCGGGCGCACGTAGTCGATGCCGCCCGGGAGCGAACCGTTCAGCCTGATGAGGAACCACGTGCGCAGGCTGCGCACCGAGCGCGGCATAGCGCAGGCCAAGCTGGCGGACGCGATGGGGGTGTCCCGGCAGACGATCAACTCGATCGAGAACGACCGGTACACCCCTTCGCTGCCGCTGGCGATCGCGCTTGCCCGCTACTTCGGTGTCACCGTCGAGGAGATGTTCGATGACCAAGTTTCGTAGCAGGGCGATCACCGCATCCAAGTGGTTCCTGCCCCTGTTCAGCATCGGCATCGGTGTCGTCATACTGGCGGCCGCATGGCTCGGCGGGCAGCTGGCCGTCGGCCTGATCGCGCTGGTCGTCTTGACGGGATTCGGCCTGTTCGTGCTGCTGGCCGGGCGGAGCGAGACCATACGCGGCCTTCGTGGCGACGGTCGCGACGAGCGGTTCGCGCTGATCGACCTGACCGCGACGGCCATCAGCGGGCTTGTCCTGATCATCACGTTGGTCGTGGCGTGGCTGGTTCAGATCGCCCAGGGGCACAGCGGTGACCCGTATGGCTGGCTGATGGCGATCGCCGGCCTTGCCTACTTGCTCGCGGTCGTGTTCCTGCGCTGGCGGAGCTAGGGCCTGCGCGCCTTGGGCAGCGAGGCGACAACCAGGTCGTAGGAGTCAGTCAGCATTTCAGACAGCACCTGGTCGGGGAGCGAACCGTCGATCGTCACGGTGTTCCAGTGCCGCTTGTTCAGGTGGTATCCGGGAATCACCGCGGCGTGGCTCTCACGTAGCGCCGCGGCGAGCACAGGCTCGCACTTCAGGCTGAGGCGCAGCGAGTCGGCACCGAG
>Ga0126373_10001604_pt1 | contig 16202 bp, 12 predicted proteins | sample PanSoiMetPlot_11_FD_92545 | JGI IMG/M metagenome (GOLD analysis project Ga0126373, IMG submission 92545) | Tropical forest soil microbial communities from Panama - MetaG Plot_11 | ecosystem: Environmental > Terrestrial > Soil > Tropical forest > Bulk soil | place: Panama | collected 2016-02-17 | reverse complement strand
GCTCGAGTACCCCGAAGGGCCTTTCCGCTCGACTTGCATGTGTTAAGCACGCCGCCAGCGTTCGTCCTGAGCCAGGATCAAACTCTCCGTTGAATGTCTATACGCAAAACCGCATCGACCCATGGGCGTCAGCGGGTTGCAGACTTGAAGAGATGCCTCGAGAGCGGTTAGCCATCGAGGCGATCTGGCAATAATCCTCAGGCAGACATAGCCGAAAAAATCGGCTTGCCGCCCCATTGACGAGGATGTGCATGTGCACTGGCTTTTAGCACGCTGTTGAGTTCTCAAGGAGCGGACGCTCACCATCCGAGGCATGCAAACCTCTTCCGGGGCAACCCTGCTAACTTACCCATCCAACCGGAACTTGTCAAGCGAGTTAGCCGGACCAAGCATGCTTGGTCACGTTCAGTACTTCCAGCATACCCTCAGGTGGCGAACCCGATGCTGGGTGTTCAGCATCAAGCCGCCATCGCTGGAGTGGGAGCTGACCCCTGAGCCGACCGCCCTGACGGGCGTCCCGCACTCTCGGAGCAAGACGAAACATTAGGCAGCAAAAGCGCGTTAGTCAAATCGGTACAATCGTCCACTCCGCCGCAATCCACCGCCACCCGCTGGTCGCCCAAATGCTGCATCGTTACCCAAGCGCTTGCCTCTGACCTGCGGCGATGGCCAGCAATGGGCGGCCGCCCGGCAACCGGCGCGGCTCGGAAAAGGCGGCGCCGTGCTGTCCTCGATATGCGCAACATCGCAGCCTGGAAACAGTGATGGATGCCACTATCGGCCGCTAGATCCTCCAGTCAGGGCTTGCGTATGCGAACGGCCCCAACCGTGCGCTTTCCGCGCCTGACCACCAGGTACTCACCGCGGAGCAGGTCGGCTTCGGTTGGTGCAGCGTCCTCAGCGGTCACCTTCTCGTTGTTGAGGTACGCCCCGCCCGCCGCGATAGCCCGCCTCGCTTCCGACTTGCTCTTCACGATCCCGGTAGCGGCCATCAGGTCGGCTACGGCTGGCAACCCGCCGCCAGGCAACCCGTCAATCTTCGCGTGCGGTACCTCGGCCACGGCAGCCGCGAGGGTCTCCTCGTCGAGCGCGCCCAAGTCACCTTGACCAAACAACGCCTGGCTAGCGGCCTGGACCCTGGCCAGCTCGTCCGCCCCGTGCACCAGCGTCGTCAACTCCTCAGCGAGCAGTCGCTGCGCCCGCCGGGCTTGCGGCTGCTCGGCTACCGCCCGTTCGAGCTCCTCGATCTCGGCTCGGGAGCGGAACGAGAAAACCCGCAGCATGCCAGGCATCTCGTCGTCGGCGCGGTTCAGCCAGAACTGGTAGAACGCGTATGAGCTCATCAGGTCCTGGCTGAGCCAAACGGCCTCGCCCTCGGTCTTCCCGTACTTGGTCCCGTCCGGCTTAGTGATCAGCGGGGTGGCGAGCGCGTGCACCGTGTGCGTCGTCACCCGCCGGATCAGATCGACACCCGACACCAGGTTGCCCCATTGGTCGCTGCCACCGAGCTGGAGCGTGCAGTCGTACCGGTTGTGCAACTCCAGGTAGTCGTTGGCCTGGAGGATCTGGTAGCTGAACTCGGTGTAGCTGATGCCCGCAGCGTCAAGTCGAGCCTTGACCACTTCTCGGGACAGCATCTGGTTCACCGGAAAGTGCTTGCCGATGTCCCGCAGGAAGTCGATCGCGGACAGCGGTCCGGTCCAGTCCAGGTTGCTCACGACCGTCGCGGCCGTTGGCCCCGGCGTGAAGTCCAGGAACCGGTTCACTTCTTCGCGGATCCGCTCGACCCAGTCGGCCACCAGCTCACGCGGGTTGAGCACGCGCTCGGCCGACTTACCGCCCGGGTCACCAATCAGCCCGGTGGCGCCACCGACGATCGCGATCGGCCTATGCCCGGCCATCTGCAGCCGCCGCATGGTCAGCAGCTGGACGAGGTTGCCGATATGCAAGCCAGCCGCCGTCGGATCGAACCCACAGTAAAACGTCACAATCCCGGCGTCCAGCTCCTTGCGGAGGTCATCCAAGTCGGTGTGCACGGCTATGAGGCCGCGCCAGCTCAGGTCGTCGATGATGGCGCTCACCGGGGCATCGTCCCATCTTTGGCCGCGGAACCTGAAACCGGTTTCGATCGCCGGGCTCTCGGTTTCGACGGACGAAATACCGAAACGTGGCCGTCGCCCGCTAGCCAGTACCGCCATGCGCGGTCCGTTGCCGAGCTAATCCCCACCCGGGGGCCCGTGCGGACCTGGCCGGCGCTGATCGCAGTGGCTGCTGGTCCGATCCCAAGCGGCGAATCGGGCCCGCAGACGTCGGCGCCGTCGAGGCTCCTGTCGATATCGAGCGCCTGGCAGAGCCGCGCCGGCCCGCGGGCGAGGTCGACGGCGCGGATTTTGCGGCTACTGTCGACGCCGGCCGCTGCGAGGTCTGACGCAAGGTCGGCCGTCGGACCGCGGCGGCGCGTCGCCGCAAGGTCCGTCCCCTGCGTGATCTCCCCCGCCCGCAAGAGAACCGCTTCGGCGTGACCCGCTGGTTGGCAGACGAGGTTTACGCAGAAGTGCATGCCATAGGTGAAGTACACGTAGGCGTGACCGGGAGGCCCGAACATCACTGCGTTTCTGGCGGTTTGGCCCCTATATGCGTGCGATGCAGGGTCAGCCAGACCCATGTATGCCTCGACCTCGACTAGCCGGATGGTGACCAGACCCGCTGGACTGTCGTGCCAGAAGAAGCAGCCAAGCAACTCGGGCGCGACGTCTGTCGCCGCCCGGTCGAAGAACTCGCGCGGGAGCCGATCCACCGTCCGAAGAGTACCGGTAGGGCCAGGTGCCGGCGGTCAGCGCGCGGCCCAGACAGCCTGCTCGTTCACGTCGGCACGGAGCCTCACTAGCTGCTCGCCGACGCGGGCGGGCGCGGTGCCGCCGCGGCTGGCCCGCGCCGCGATGGCGCCCTCGACCGTAAGCACATGGCGCACATCTGTAGTCAGCAGCGGCGAGATCTTGTCCAGGTCCGCGTCGTTGACGTCCCCGAGCTCGCAGTCGTGCACCTGACACCACACCACCAGGTGCCCGACCACCTCATGCGCTTCCCGGAACGGTGTCCCGCGCAGTACGAGCAGCTCGGCCAGGTCGGTCGCGAGCGCGTGCCCGGCTGCCGCCGTGGCAGCAAGCCGCTGGGTGTGGAACCGCAGGGTGCCGATCAGGCCGGCCATGGCTGGCAGCACTGCCAGCAACGTATCGACCGCGTCGAAGACCGGCTCTTTATCCTCCTGCAGGTCGCGGTTGTAGGTGAGCGGCAGGCCCTTGAGCGTCGTCAGCAAGCTCGTGAGGCCACCGATGAGCCTGCCCGACTTGCCGCGCGCCAGCTCGGCTACGTCCGGGTTCTTCTTCTGCGGCATGATCGACGAGCCCGTTGCGTACGCGTCGTCGATCTCGGCCCACCCGAACTCGTGGGTCGACCACAGCACGACCTCCTCCCCCAGCCTCGACAGGTGTACGCCGAGCAACGCGGCGATGAAGCAGAACTCTGCCGCGAAGTCGCGGTCGCTGACCGCGTCCATCGAGTTGTCAGCGGCGCTGCCGAAACCGAGCTCGGCCGCCACCGCTTCCGGGTCGAGCGGCAGGGACGACCCGGCTAGCGCACCCGAGCCGAGCGGGCTTACCGCGGCCCGAACATCCCAGTCGCGAAGCCGACTGGCGTCCCGCGCGAAGGCCTGGACGTGGGCGAGCAGCTGATGAGCGAGCAGAACAGGCTGAGCGTGCTGCAAGTGCGTCATGCCCGGCGCGGGGGTGCCCAGGTGCCGCTCCGCCTGATCGATCAGCGCCAGCTCAAGCTCGGTGAGCCTGGCGCTGATTATCCGGGCATGATCACGCAAGTACAGCCGCAAGTCTGTAGCGATCTGATCGTTGCGGCTACGGCCCGCGCGTAGCTTGCCGCCGAGCTGGCCGACACGTTCGAGCAAGCCTCGCTCCAGGGCCGTGTGGACATCCTCGTCCTGCGCGGACGGCCGGAATGTGCCGGCCCGGCAGGCTCGGCCGAGGTCGTCGAGGGCGACTAGCATCCGGTTCAGCTCGTTGTCCGTCAGCAGGCTCGCCTTGTGGAGCACCCGTGCGTGCGCCGCGGACGCCAGCAGGTCGTATGGCGCCAGCCGCCAGTCGAACTGGACGCTGACCGACAGCCTGGCCAGCGCCTCGGCCGGACCCGACTCGAACCGGCCACCCCACAGCCGCACCGGGCCGGCCGTTGCGTCAGATGTCACGATCGGTCTCCTTTGAGCTGTTCGCTGCAGGCTACCGGCTCGCGCCTCCGTAGCTGGCGACCTTGCGGTCGCGATCGGCGGCGATCTTCGCGGGCAGGCCGAACAACTCGATGAAGCCCTTCGCAAGCTGCTGGTCGAAGAGATCGCCTGTGTCGTACGTCGCCAGTGAGTAGTCGTACAGCGCGGCCGGGCTGCGCCGGCCCGTCACCACCGCGCGGCCGCCCTGGAGCGTCAGCCGGATGTCGCCGGTGACGTGCTTCGACGCCTCGGTCATGAACGCATCCAGGGCCTGCTTCAGCGGCGAGAACCACTGGCCGTCGTAGACGATCTCGCTCCACCGCTGCTCGGCTTGCCGCTTGTACCTGGCCAGCTCGCGCTCGACGCACACGCTCTCCAGTTCGGAGTGCGCAGTGATCAGCGTCATCGCGCCGGGCGCCTCGTAGATCTCGCGGCTCTTGATGCCGACGAGTCGGTCCTCGACCATGTCGATCCGTCCGATACCGTGCGCGCCAGCCAGCTTGTTGAGCTCGGTAATCATGTCCAGGGGCGACAAGCTCCGGCCGTCCAGGGCAACCGGCAGTCCGCGCTCGAAGGTGAGGACGACCTCGTCGGCAGCGAGCGCGCTGGCCGGGTCACAGGTGTACCCGTACACCTCGGGCTTTGGTGCGTGCCAGATGTCCTCGAGGTGCCCGGTCTCGCAGCTGCGGCCCCACAGGTTCTGGTCGATCGAGTATGGCGACCGCGACGTGACGTTGATGGGAAGGCCCTTCTCCGCCGCGAATGCGATGGCCTTGTCGCGGGTCATGCCCGAATCGCGCACCGGGGCGAATACCCGGACCTCAGGCGCCAGGGCGGCCAGGCCGGCCTCGAACCGCACCTGGTCGTTGCCCTTGCCGGTGCACCCGTGGGAAACCACCGTGGCGCCCGTCTCCTGGGCCACCCTGGCGAGGTGCTTGACGATCAGCGGCCGCGACAGCGCCGACACCAGCGGGTAGCGGTCCATGTAAAGGGCGTTGGCCAGCAGAGCTGGCATGCAGTACTCGGCCGCGAATTCGGCGCGCGCGTCGACTACTTCGGCGGCGACAGCGCCGCAGGCCAGGGCGCGCTTCCTGATCGTGTCCATGTCCTCGCCGCCCTGACCGACGTCGACGGCGAGCGCCACAACCTCGGCCCCGGTCTGCTCGGCGATCCAGCCGATCGCCACCGACGTGTCCAGTCCGCCGGAGTACGCGAGTACGACTCTCTGTGTCACCGGGGCACCTCCTCGTTAGTTCCATCTGCCGTTCCTGGCATGTGTTTCGAGCCGCTGCGCTCGGCCAGCCGCAGTAGGGCCTGGGCCAGGTCGCCGCCCCCGGCCGGATCGCGGGCGATCACGAGCACGGTGTCGTCGCCGCCGACAGTGCCAAGCACGGCCGGCCAGCCGGCGTGATCGATGGCGGAGGCCAGCAGCTGGGCTGCCCCGGCCGGCGTGCGCAGCACGACAAGGTTGGCGCTGGCCTCGGCGCTGACCAGTAGCTCCGCGGCGACACGGGTCAGCCTGGCCGCGGGGTCGGCGGCCGATGGCGCGAACGGCCCGCCTGCCAGCACCGCCCCGAGGCCGCCCGCCACCCCTCCGGGCCCGGGCTCGCCGGGCAGCGCGTAGACGAGCACGCCGTCGGCGCCCCGGAGCCGGACGGCGCCCAGCTCATCCAAGTCGCGAGACAGCGTGGCCTGCGTAACGTGCACCCCACGGTGGCTGAGCAGGTCGGCTAGCTCCTCCTGGGACCTGACGGGCACGGCCTTCTGGCTCAGTATTGACGCGATCTGCGCGTGCCTAGCGGCTTTGGTGAGGGGACTAGGGCTAGCGTTCATCGCCACCTGCCAACGGGGCTGCGTTGAGCAGGAAGCACAGCAGTGCCTTCTGCGCGTGCAGTCGGTTTTCCGCCTGCTCGAAGACCAGGCTGGCCGGACCGTCTATGACCTCAGCCGCGATCTCCTCGCCGCGGTGCGCCGGCAGGCAGTGCAGCACCTTGCACGCCGCGCTCGCGACGGCGAGCTTGGCCTCGTCCAACCGATAGGCGGCCATCGCGCCAGTTCTGGCGTCCTCCTGGCCTTCTTGTCCCATCGACGTCCAGACGTCGGTCGCTAGCACATCAGCGCCTTTACACGCGTCCTGCGGATCGGCCGTCACGCTGACCGAGCCACCAGTGCGGTCAGCGATGGCGGCCGCGGCGACGACGACGGACGCGTTGGGCCAGTACGACCCGGGCGCGCAGATCCGTACGTGCAGTCCGGCGGTCGCGCCGCCGAGCAGATACGAGTGCGCCATGTTGGAGGACCCGTCGCCGAGAAAGGTCAGCGTGCGCTCGGTGAGCCGCCCGAATGCGCCCTGGATTGTCAGCAAGTCCGCCAGGATCTGGCACGGGTGGAACTGATCAGTCAGTGCGTTGATCACCGGCACGGCGCTCACTGCCGCCATCTCCTCGATCCGGTCCTGGCCGAAGGTGCGCCACACGATCGCGGCCACCTGCCGGGCCAGCACCTTCGTCATGTCCTGGATGGACTCACCGCGGCCGGCGTGCGTGCTCTGGGCGTCGATAACCAGCGGGTTCCCGCCAAGCTCGGCAACGCCGACGGCGAACGAGACTCGCGTCCGCAACGACGGCTTGTCGAACAGGACAGCGACGGTGCGCGGCCCGGCCAGCACCTGGCTAGCAAGACGGTTCGCCTTGAGGTCGGCGGCCAGTGTCAGCACCTGCGCTTGCTCGGCGGGCGATAGGTCGTCGTCGCGCAGGAAGTGCCGGGCAGAATTTGTCATGTCGGCTCCTGACCGCCGAGGATCACGCTGGCCGAATCGAGAATGCCGGGCAGCGCACCGATGAACGAGTCCGCCTCCGCCGCCGACAAGATCAGGGGCGGCGCCAGCCGCACAGCATCTGGCTGGACAGCGTTGACCAGGAATCCATGGCGCTGGGCCGTCGCCGCGACCGCTGTCGCTGCCGGGCCGGTCAACGTGATCGCAAGCCAGAGACCGCTGCCGCGGACAGCCGTCACCAGCGGGTGCTTGATGTTTTCAATGGCGGCGGCCAGGTGCGCGCCGACGGAAGACGCCCGCGCGAGCAGGCCGTCTCGCTCGATCGTGTCGATGACGGCAAGCGCGGCCGCGCATGCCACCGGATTGCCGCCGAACGTGCTGCCGTGATCACCCTTGCCCAGGACGGACCCGAACCGCCCGATGCCGATGCAGGCGCCGATCGGCAGGCCGCCGCCCAGTCCCTTGGCGAGAGTGAGCACGTCGGGCTTCACGCCGTCGCGCTGGTGCGCGAACCACGCTCCGGTCCGGCCTATGCCGCTTTGGATCTCGTCGAGCACGAGCATCGCGCCGGCTGCATCGCACGCATTGCGCGCCGCCCGGAGATAACCCTCAGGAGCGGGAACGACGCCGCCTTCCCCCAGTGTCGGCTCCAGGAACACGGCCGCGCAATCGGACCGGACCGCATCGGCGAGCGCGGCCGAGTCACCGTAGGGAACGAACCTGGCGGCCACGCCAAACGGCGCGAACGGCTCCCTGATCGATGCCTTGCCGGTGATGCTGAGCGCGCCCATGGTCCGGCCGTGGAAGCCGTTCTCAGCCGCGACGATGACAGGCCGCGCCGGACCCTGCGCTTTGCGCACGAGTTTCAGGGCAGCCTCGTTTGCCTCGGCGCCAGAGTTGGCCAGGAACACGCGGCCGTCGGTGCCAAGCAGCCCGATCAGCCGCTCCGCGAGTTCCACCTGCCGCTCATGCAGGAACAGGTTGGACGCATGCGCCAGCGTCGCGACTTGCTTGGCGATCGCGTCGATGAGCGCCGGGTGCGCGTGGCCCAGCGAGCTGACCGCGATGCCGCCGATCAGGTCGAGATACGAGTTGCCATCGACGTCGTAGACGTAGCAGCCAGTGCCACTGGCCAGCGCCACCGGCGGCATGCCGTACGTGAGCATCATCACAGCGCCGTACCGGTCTTGCAGCAGCTCAGTGGCCGACATCAGAAAGCTCCCTCGGTCGCCTGGGGGAATTGGGGACAACCATCGTGCCGATACCAGAATCGGTGAAGATCTCTAGCAGGATCGAGTGCGGTAGCCGTCCGTCGAGTATGTGTGCTTGTGGCACGCCACCGCGCACGGCGGCGAGGCAGGCACCCATCTTCGGGATCATCCCGTCAGATAGGCCGGGCATGAGGGCGGCTAGCTCATCCTCTGTCAGCTGGCTGATGGGCCGGGCCGTCAGTGCGCTCGCCGCGTCCCCACCCGACCAGCGCGGGTACAAGCCGGCTACGTCGGTCAGGAAGACGAGTTTGGCCGCGTCCAGCTCGATGGCGACGGCAGCAGCCGCGGTATCGGCGTTGACGTTGAGAATCTCGCCGGTCTCGCTGCGCGCAACACTGGAGATCACCGGGATACGGCCATCGGCGAGCAGCGCCAGGACGGCGCCTGGGTTCACGGCGACCACCTCACCGACGTGACCGAGGTCGACGGGCTCGCCGCCGACGTGTGCGTGCATCCGGCGGGCGGTCAGCAGGCGAGCGTCTTCGCCGGACATCCCGACCGCGAACGGGCCGTGAGAGTTGATGAGCCCGACGACTTCCCGGTTCACCTGACCAGTCAGCACCATCCGGACGACATCCATCGTTTCCTTGGACGTCACCCGCAGACCAGCCGCGAACGTCGATTCAATGCCGAGCCGGTCAAGGTGGGCGTTGATCTGCGGGCCGCCACCGTGCACAACGACCGGCCGCAACCCGGCGTAACGCAGGAACACGATGTCCTCGGCGAAGGCGCGACGCAGGTCGTCATCAATCATCGCGTTGCCGCCGTACTTAACGACGACGATCTTGCCGTAGAAGCGCTCCAGCCACGGCAGCGCCTCGATGAGGGTCGCGGCTTTCGAGACGGCCGCGGCCTCCGGTTCTGTCTTGGTCATGTCGAGTACGCCGAGTTCTCGTGCACGTACTGCGCGGTGAGATCGGTCGTCTTGATCGCCGCCGCATGCCGACCTGCGGCGAGGTCGACGGTGATGGCCACCTGGCGTGGTCGCAGGTCTACTGCCGACCTGTCGTCGCCGGGCGCGCCAGCCTTGCATACCCAGACGCCGTTAATCGCGACGCTGAGCTGGTCGGGCTCGAACGCGGCGGCGGTCGTGCCGACCGCAGCGAGGACCCGGCCCCAGTTCGGGTCTTCGCCGTGGATCGCGCACTTCAGCAGGTTGCAGCGGGCGATGGCGCGACCCACGGCCACGGCGTCGAGTTCGCTGGCCGCACCTGTGACCTCGATCGTGATCGCCTTGCTCGCACCTTCGGCGTCTGCCTGCATCTGGGTGGCAAGGTCTGCGCAGGCGGCGGCGAGGTCCGCGGTGAACTCTGCCGCGTCGGGCGTAGTGCCGCTCGCGCCGCTCGCAAGCAGCAGCACCGTGTCGTTGGTGGACATGCAGCCGTCGGTATCGAGGCGGTCGAATGTAGTCCGCACGGCTTCGCGCAGCGCTGTGTCCAGGACGCTGGCCGGCAGGTCAGCGTCGGTGGTCAGCACCGCCAGCATGGTCGCCAGCGCCGGCGCCAGCATCGCCGCGCCCTTCGCCATGCCGCCTATCTGGTAGCCGCGGCCCACGACCGTGCACGTCTTCGGCACCGTGTCGGTGGTCCGTATCGCGTCTGCGGCGGCCAGGCCCCCTGCCGACGTCGCCTGCGAGGTCGCGGCGCTCACGCCCGCCAGCAGGTTGCCCAGCGGAAGCCGCTCGCCGATGAGTCCCGTTGAGCAGACAGCGATGTCGCCAGCGCCTGCGCCGAGCAGGCCCGCCATGTGCTCGGCAGTCCGGTGCGTGTCCTGGAAGCCAGCCGGTCCGGTGCAGGCATTCGCGCCGCCCGAGTTCAGCACGACAGCGCGAGCCGCGCCGCCAGCTAGCACCTGCATACTCCACAGCACGGGCGCGGCCTTGACGCGGTTGGTCGTAAAGACGCCAGCCGCAGCTGCCGACGGCCCGCCGTTGATGACGACAGCGACGTCCGCGTTGCCTGATGGCTTGATCCCGGCGGCGACGCCGGCGGCCCGGAAGCCGAGTGGGCTAGTGACGGTCAAGGCGCCACGCCCGCGGCGGTCAGGCCGGCTGTCTCGGGCAGGTCGAGCATCAGGTTGGCGTCCTGGATCGCCTGCCCGGCTGCACCCTTGCCGAGATTGTCGATGGCGGCGACGACGACTGCACGGCCCGCCCTGGCGTCGACGGCCGCCTGCAGATGCACCGCGTTCGACCCGGTTACCGAGGCTGTCACGGGCCACGTCCCCGTCGGCAGCAGGGTTACGAAGGGCTCGCCGTCGTAGGCGGCGTCGATAGCGTCCCGTAGGTCGGCCGTCGTGATCTGGGGCGTGCTCAGCCGGAGAGTGCACGTTGCGAGGATGCCGCGCGGCATCGGCGCCAGCAGTGGGGTAAAGCTCACCCGGACTGGCCTGGCGCGAGTCGCTTCAGCCAGTGCCTGCTCTATCTCGGGCGTATGCCGGTGTGCGCCGGCCACCGCGTACGCCGACACCGAGCCCATCACCTCGCTGGCGAGCAGGTTGGGCCGCGGCGACCGGCCGGCGCCAGACGTGCCGGAGGCAGCAACGACCACGACGTCGGCAGGGTCGGCGAGCCCGGCCGCGACCACCGGTGTCAGCGCGAGAATTGCCGCGGTCGAGTAGCAACCAGGGGCCGCCACCCGGCTGGCCAGCCGAACCTGCGCCCGTGCACCTGGGAACTCGGGAATTCCGGTGACCCAGCGTCCTGGATGCGGGCCGCTATAGTGCCGCGCCCACGCGCCATCATCGCTCAACCTGAAGTCCGGGCCGAGGTCGACGATCTTGACGCTGCCAGGGATCTGCGCCGCGACGACTGCGGACTGTCCCGCCGGAAGTGCGAGAAATGCCAGATCGCAATCGGCGAGCGCGTCGGCTCGGTGCTGCTCAAGCACCCGGCCTGCCAGGCTTGGCATGGCAGCGAGGTGCGGATGCAGCTGCGCGATGGTCATGCCCGCGCTGTTGTCCGCCGTGGTCACGGCTAGATCGAAACCGGGATGACCGGCCAGCAGCCGAAGCAGTTCGCCGCCTGCATATCCGCTCGCGCCGGCCACCGCCACGCGCGCGCCCATGTGTATGACCCTTCAAGTCCGGATGCCCTCTACTCAACGCATTATTATGCAGTTATCTGATTGATTATGCAACGGCGTCGACAACGACTTCGCTGCGTAACGGGTAAGCGTCAGATGTGCTATCAGGACCGTCCGGGAACGTTGCAAGACGGCATGATGAGACGGCGATCCGGCTGACGTGCCCGCCGGTCTGCCGTGTGCCGATCTGAAGGATGTCGGGCTAGAAGGTGTCGGCCTGGAAGGGAGGCGACTCTCATGCAGGTCCGGTGGGTTCATGTCGGAAGGTCATTCACTCCAGGCCCACTGCGCCTCGCCCCGGTTGTCATCGGCGTGCTCGCCCTGATGCTGCCGCTCGCAGGCTGTAGCGGGTCGTCCAACGCCGCTGTCAAGCCGCAATCTTGCGGCACCGGCCGAACTGCCGCCAACGTGCCGATCGATATCGAAATCAACCGCGGACAGGTGTCCTGCACCGTCGCGCAGACGGTGGAAAGGACCTACGCCGCCGCGATCGTGGCGGGAAATGCGCCGGGCAACGGCGGCGGCGGCCCGATAACGGTGAATGGCTGGAAGTGCCAGGGCTTCCCGACGCCGGAGCTGCTCAAGACCGGTGACGTGTCCAAGTGCACCAAGGCCGGCGTGGAGATCATCGCCATTTTGAAGACACCCTCGTAGCCCCGCTAGCTGGTGCCCCGCAGGATCGCCCCGGTACGCCTGGTCGCCTCGGCAACGGCGGCATCCCTGGCAGCGCTGGCCTCCTCAGCGGTGAGCGTCCGGTCCGGCGCCCGGAAGCGCAGCGTGTAAGCCAGCGACTTATGGCCCTCGCCAATCTGCGCGCCCGTGTAGATGTCAAACAGCCGCAATGACTCCAGCACGACGTCACCGGCGTCGGCCGCCCCCGCTTTCAGCGCTCGCTCGACGTCGGCTTCGGGCACTGCCGTCGGCACCACGAGTGCCACGTCCTGTACGGCTGGCGGGTACGCCGACAGAGTCGGCCCTTGCACCGCCGGCAATTCGTCGGTCGCGGCCTCGATCACCGACATGTCTAGCTCCATCGCAGCGGTCCGCGCCGGCAGGCCGAACGCACCGATTACGCGCGGGTGCAGCTCGCCCGCGTGACCGGCTAGCCATTCGTGGCCCTCGCCTGTCTGGACGACGAACGCGGCGCAGCGGCCAGGATGCCACGGGTCATGCTGATCTGCTCGGATGTCGAATTGGAGCTGGCTCGTCCGCAGCACGTCGCGCGCCGCCTCGATGGCGTCCTGCCAGCTCGCTGGCCGACCGGCGCCCCAGTAGCCAGGCAGGTCAGCATGACCGGTGAGAATCACGCCGACCCGCAGCGGCTGGTCAGGCAGCGCCGCCTCCAGCTCTGCTAGTTCGTGGACCGCCGGAGCGCGATCGACGCGCAGGATCGGTGCGGTCGGCGCTGCCTCGGGCCGCGGCCGGAACACCAGACCGAACTCGTACAGCGAGACGTCGTTGAAGCCGCGGCCAAGGTTGCGCGCCAACGTCCGGAACATACCTGGCAGCAGCGTGGTCCGCAGGAGCGGCTCGTCGTCGCTGAGCGGGTTCGCGACCCGGACTGCCACGCGGCGCGGGTCATCGGCGGCGAGCTGGAGCCGGTCGAAGTCTGCGATCGAGGTGAACGGCGAGCTTATTACCTCCACAAGGCCGCGATAGGCGAGCGTACGGCTGACGGTCCGCCGCAGTCGCTGCCGTCCGGTCAACCCGCGGCCGCCGACGGCGCGGACTGCCCGCTCCGGGATGTTGTGATAGCCCTCCAGCCTGATGACCTCCTCGGCCAGGTCGGCCGGGTCGGTGAGGTCGGGTCGCCATGATGGCGGCGTCACCAGCAGCACAAGCCCTGACCTGTCGTGCTTTCCGTGATCAGCCAGTACGTCCCCGCTCATGTATTGGCCGCCTGCCAGCATGGCTGGCGGGTCGATCGCGGTGGCCGCCGTATGCGCGGCTGGCGACGCCGACTCGGCCGGCCGGTGCTGCGCGGACTGGCCGATTGTGCAGCCGACTTCGCGCAATCTTGCCAGCACGGTGTCCAGGCCATAGACAACGCCGGCGACCTTGTCTGGATAGTCAGCCGCCATGGTTATCGTGACCGGCTCAATGTCTCCGCCCGCCATCGAATAGCCGGGAATCACGGTGCCGCCGCTCAGGGCGGCCAGCATCGTGGCTGCGCGAGCTGAGGCTCGCACCGGCAGGTCGGGATCAACGCCGCGCTCGAACCGCGCAGACGCCTCCGATGCGAGCTTGTGTCGCCGGCTCATCCGGGCAATCCCGCGCGGTGAAAAGTGGGCTGCCTCGATCACGAGGTCACGCGACGTCTCCGACACCTCGGTCGCGAGGCCGCCCATCGTTCCGGCCAGCGAGATCGGGCCGGTGTCGTCGGTAATGAGGATGTCGTCGGGATCCAGCGTGCGGACGACGTGATCGAGGGTCTCAAGGCGCTCCCCGGGCCGGGTTCGCCGGACAACGATCGACCCCGTGAGGCGGCCCCGGTCGAACGCGTGCAGTGGCTGGCCTAGCTCCAGCATCAAGTAGTTCGTGACGTCTACAGCCAGCGCGACGGACCGCTGGCCGGCCCGAGCAAGCCTGATCTTCAGGCCGAGTGGCGTTGTGGTGGCCGGGTCGGCGCCGCGGACCTCGCGCACCACGAACCGGTCGCAGGTCGTCGTGTCCTCGATGCCGACCTGGTAGACATCTGGCGACACGGTCTCATAGCCAGGCGGGAGCCCGACATCGGCTGGGTCGGTGAACGGCACCTGATAGGAGATCGCGAGTTCTCTCGCCACGCCGCGCACCGACAGCGCATAGCCCTTGTCCGGCGTCACGTTGATGTCGAACACCACGTCACGCAGCCCGGCATAGCTGACGAAGTCGGTGCCGAGCGGCGCATCCGCCGGCAGCACCAGGATGCCCGTGTGGTCCTCGCCGATAGCCAGCTCAGCTGCCGAGCAGATCATGCCTTCCGACACCCGGCCGTACGTCTTGCGGGCTCCGATCTCGAAGCCGCCCGGCAGGACGGCGCCCGGCAGCGCCACGGCGACGCGGTCACCGACGACGAAGTTGGTCGCGCCGCAGATGACATGTCGTTCCTGGCCGTCGCCGGTGGACACCGCGCAGTACCTGATCGGCTTGTTGAAGCCGGTCAGCTCCTCGATCTCGAGTACCTCGGCCACGAGAACATCGGTGATGTCGTGGCCGACCGGCTCGACGGACTCGACCTCGAGGCCGCAGGCCGTCAGTCGCCGCGACATCTCCTTCACGCCAACTTCATCGTCAGGCAGCAGGTCGATGGCTGCGTACTCCAGCAGCCAGGACAGCGGTAGCCGCATCACGCCTCCATTCCGAATGCACGGCTGAACCGCACGTCGCCTTCGATGGTGTCCCTGATGTCGGAAACGCCATCCCGGATCATGACCGCCCTCTCGATGCCCAGCCCAAAGGCGAACCCGCTGTAGCGATCGGGGTCGATACCGCACGCAACCAGCACCCGCGGGTTGACCATCCCGCAGCCGGCGATCTCGATCCACCCCTGTGACTTGCATACCCGGCACGGCTCGCCACCTGGCTTTGCCGACGTGCCACGGCACACGTGGCATTCCATCGAGACATCCGCCGAGGGCTCGGTGAAGGGGAAGTAATCAGGCCGGAGCCTGGTTCGCAGGCCTGCACCGAACATCGCGCCGACAAACGCGGTGATGGCGCCCCGCAGGTCGGCCATGGTCAAGCCCTCGTCGACCGCCAGGCACTCCATCTGATGGAAGACCGGGCTGTGGGTGGCGTCCAGCGCGTCGCTGCGATAGCACTTGCCGGGACTAACCACATAGAGCGGAACCGGCCTGCTGAGCATCGCCCTGATCTGCACTGGCGAGGTGTGGGTCCGCAGCACGACACCCGATCGTTGCGAAGGGTCCGGACTCTCGACAAAGATCGTGTCCTGCGTTTCCCTGGCCGGGTGATCGGGCGGGAAGTTCAGCGAGTCGAAGTTGTACCACTCGGCCTCGACCTCGGGTCCCTCGGCAACTTCGTACCCCATGTTGACGAACACCTCGACGAGGCGCTCGCCGACGGTTGTGACGGGGTGGCGCGCCCCCGCGACGTGCCGGTCCCAGGGCAGCGTGACGTCAACGGCCTCTTCCACCAGCACGCGCCGGTCACGGTCGGTCTCGAGTTCGGCCTGTCGCTCGCTGAGTGCCTGCCTGATGGCGGCGCGGACAGTGCCGATGCGCTTGCCCGCATCCGCTCTCGCAGCCGGAGGCAGCGCGCCGATTTCCGCATTGGCGAGCGTCAGGGGCGCGCGGTCGCCAAAGTGAGCGATCCGGGCCGTCTTCAGCTCCGCGAGGTCCGCTGCCGCCGCGATGGCGGCCAGCGCATCGGCCTGCATGCGCTGTAGCTCCTCGGGAGATAGCACGGCTACCTCCACGGGGTCGTACGTGTTATTTGGTGAGGGCATCGTTTCTGATCTCCTGCGGTTAGCACCAATCAAGCGGGGAAACCGGCAGTGCCGCCCGGGCGGCGAGCCCGGTGTGCGCTGCCCGCCGATGTGCGGCGCGAGCAGAAGAAGACGGGTACCAGCCCGTATCCTTCAGGCGCCAGCAGCTAGATCCTGGCACCGAGCGTACGGGCCAGCATGCAGGCAATCCCGAAGGGCCCGCCGGCTAGCCGAATTCAGGCGTCCCGGCGGGCATGGTAAATCGGAACTCAGCTCCGCCGCCAGGCGCCTGCTGCACGATGATCTCCCCGCCGTGCGCCTCTACCAAGCCTTTGACGATGAAGAGCCCAAGGCCGGCGCCGCCACGACG
>Ga0126373_10001603_pt1 | contig 16208 bp, 14 predicted proteins | sample PanSoiMetPlot_11_FD_92545 | JGI IMG/M metagenome (GOLD analysis project Ga0126373, IMG submission 92545) | Tropical forest soil microbial communities from Panama - MetaG Plot_11 | ecosystem: Environmental > Terrestrial > Soil > Tropical forest > Bulk soil | place: Panama | collected 2016-02-17 | reverse complement strand
CGCCAAGGCGATCCCGGCCACTCGAAATTCTTCTTGTCGCTCGAAGACGACCTGATGCGCATTTTCGGCACCGACAAGCTCGACGGCATGCTGCAGCGGCTCGGTCTGAAGGAGAATGAAGCGATCATTCACCCCTGGATCAACAAGGCGCTGGAAAAGGCGCAACAGAAGGTCGAGGCGCGCAATTTCGACATCCGCAAGAATATCCTGAAGTTCGACAACGTGATGAACGATCAGCGCAAGGTCATTTTCGATCAGCGTGTCGAATGGATGGAGGATCAGGCCGTCGGCGAGGTAGTCGCCGACATGCGCCATACCGTGATCGACGATTTCGTTGCCAAGCACGTGCCGGAAAACGCCTATCCCGAGCAATGGGACGCGGCCGGTCTTCGCGAGGAGCTCAAGCGCGTGCTCGGGCTCGATCTGCCAGCCGACGAATGGGCCAAGGAAGAAGGCATCGCGGACGAGGAGATTTTCACGCGCGTCGAGCGCCGGGCCGACGAACATATGGCGGCCAAAGTGGCGCAGTGGGGCCCCGACGTGATCCGCTATATCGAGAAGTCGATCCTGCTGCAGACGCTGGACCATCTCTGGCGCGAGCACCTGGTCATGCTGGATCACCTGCGCCAGGTGATCGGATTCCGCGGCTATGGCCAGCGCGATCCGCTCAACGAATACAAAGCCGAAGCATTCAGCCTGTTCGAAAATATGAGCCAGAACCTGCGCGAGGCTGTCACCGCGCAGCTCATGCGAGTCGAGATCCAGGCGGCGCCCCCGCAGCAGCCGGCGGCGCTGCCGGCGATGGAAGGGCACAAGCTCGATCCCGTCACCGGCGAAGATGAGATGGCTCTAGCGCTCGCCGGCGCCGAAACCTTGGCGCGCCACGGCATCGGACCGGCCAGCGCGCCCGCGGAGGGCGGAGCCATGGCAGGAGCCGCGCCAGGGCGTTCGCCGGCCTTGCGCGCGCAAGGACCGGCTCGCAATCCTCAAGATCCGCAGAGCTGGGGCAAAGTCGGCCGCAACGAAGCGTGTCCGTGCGGCTCAGGCAAGAAATACAAGCACTGCCACGGCCGATACATTTAAAAGAAATCAGAAATCAGAAGCGCGATAGCATCTGATTACTGCAGGCCGGCCCAGCGACTATCGAACGAGCCCGCCGGAACGAGCGGCTGCGCGCCTTTGATCAGGCCCGCTGACGGCACCGCACTGGCAACCTGCGGCGCTTGCTCCCGTGCAGCTGCGGCAGCCGGTGTCTCAGGTTTCTGCGATTCAGTTTTTTGCGGCTCGGATTTTGCCGTTTCTACTTTCGCCGTCTCGACTTTGCGCGGCGCTGGCGCCGTTGGCTTTAGGCCGGCAAGGGTCGTTGTTTGTGGGGCTGGCTGTGGAGCGGGTTCGGTCTTCGGCTTGAACAGTCGCGCAAAGAAGCCCTCGCTGTTGGAGCTACTATTAGCGGAGGCGACTTGGCTCGTGCCCTGGCTCGCGCTCTGGCTCGTCTGGTTTGTGCTTTGGGTCGTGGTCCGGTCGAACAGGCCACCAAACAGGCTCGGTTTCGCAACCGAGGCGGTCTTCAAACCCGCTTCCGGGTCCTCGCGCGGACCGCTGATCGTCGGCCGCGGCATGCCGGGATGGATCGGCGGCGCGTGGATGTGGCCGTCATTGTCATAGACCGGCTGGGTTTCCTCCAGCCTGGCGACGAAGATACGGTTCATGCCGCCATCGGTGCCCATGACGATCGGCGCCACCGGCGTATTGAGCCTGGTCAATTGCGCGATTTGATATTCGTCGTTGCGTTGCTTCTCGAGCGCCTGCTCGGCGATCTCGTTGGCAACTTCATAGACCGGGCAGTGGCCGCTCGGGCTGAACGTAAGCGGCTTGGTCGAATTCGCAGGCGCCTGCGCGTCGAAGACGTAATGGCGGTCGCAGACATCGACCTTGGGCTCCACGTGCGTCACTTCGAAATGATCGTTGCCCTCCTTGAGCATTTTCCAGAACGCCATATTCGGATTGGTCCGATGCCGCGCTAAATTCGTCGGCGTCATGCGGAACGGATAGGCTTGGATCTGGAATTGCTTCTGGCCGCCCAGGAATGACTCGCGGGCCAGCGAGTAGATTTCACCGATCTGCTCGTCGGTCATGGCGTAACAGCCGCGCGAGGAGCAATCGCCGTGGATCATCAGAAATCCGCCGCTGTAGCCGTTCGCTTTGTCATAGGCATTGGGGAAGCCCATGTTGATCGCGAGGTAGTAGTTGGAATTCGGGTTCATCAATCCGGGCGTGATTGAATAGAAACCCTCCGGCGCCTGCCGGTCGCCTTCGACCTTCTTCGGGCCCAGTTCTCCAGACCAGCGGCAGATCGGATACACTTTCAAGAGTTGAAAGAGCCCGGTGGTATCCTGTTTCCAGACCTCGAGTTCCGATTCCTCTTTGAATACACGAACGAGGATCGGCGAATCTTTCGGCATGTTTTTCTGTTGCAGCAGCACCAGCATTTCGGGCGACAGTTCTTTCATCGCCTTGGTCGGCAGCTGATAACCTTCCTCGCCATAGCAACCGGCGAGCGCACAGGCGCAGGCGAGCACCGCCGATGTCGCCATCATGCGCAAGCTGACGCCGCCGCGACCAAAGGCGCGGCTGAAATAGCTGCGAATCAAAGCGAGATTCCCCGACAGATGGACCATCCCCCAAGCCACCATCTGCGTAATCGTTAACCGCAAGAGGTGGTTTTCGCAAGGCAGCCGCTGCCGCCCCCCCGGTTGAACACCCGGCAGCTAAATGATTGGTAAATTCTCGGCAAATTTACCCGCTAAATCCAGGAAGTTAGCAGCCACGGTGCCCGAGGTGGAGGAATCGCGGCGGCATTGTGGCAATTTCGCGTTCGGCAAGAGCGCCTCGCCCGCGGCTCATTCACCCCAAGGTGCGGCCGAGCGCGACGAATTTCTCGCGCCGCAGCCTGGTGATCGTCGCCCGATCGAGGCCGCGCAATTCGCCCAGCGCTTCGGCCATGGCCTCCCCGACGCCGGCGATGGCCGCGCCCGGATCGCGATGCGCGCCTCCCGTCGGCTCCGGCACGATGGCGTCGATGATGCCGAACCGGATCAGGTCCTGCGCGGTGATTTTCATATTCGACGCCGCGTCTTCGGCTTTGGCGGTGTCGCGCCACAGGATCGAAGCGGCCCCCTCGGGAGATATCACGCTGTAAATCGCGTGCTCGAGCATCAGCACCCGGTTCGCCGTAGCGATCGCAATCGCCCCGCCAGAGCCGCCTTCGCCGATGATCACCGCCACATTGGGCACGCCGATATCGAGGCAGGCTTCGGTCGAACGCGCGATGGCTTCGGCCTGGCCGCGTTCTTCCGCGCCGATGCCGGGATAGGCGCCGGCGGTATCGACGAGTGCGAGAACCGGGATGTCGAAATGATCGGCCATGGTCATCAGCCGCACCGCCTTGCGATAGCCCTCCGGCCGCGCCATGCCGAAATTATGTTTGAGCCGCGTGTCGGTGTCGGAACCCTTTTCATGGCCGATGATGCAGATGCTCTCGCCACGAAAGCGGCCGAAGCCGCCGACGATAGCCGCATCCTCGCCGTGCTTGCGGTCGCCGGCGAGCGGCACGAAGTCGGTGATCAGGCTCGATATGTAATCGAGGCAATGTGGCCGTTGCGGATGCCGCGCCACTTGCGTCTTCTGCCACGGCGTCAGTCCGCCATAGAGTTCTTTCAGGGCAAGCGCCGCTTTGCCTTCGATGCGGTTGATTTCCTCGCCGATGGCGATCGAATCGCCGTCGCTTTGCAGCGCGCGCAATTCCTCAATCTTGGCCTCCAGTTCGGCGACCGGTTTTTCAAAATCGAGATAGCTGCGCATCACCAGAGCCAGGGTCAAAACTCATTAATTTCCACGAGCTGCTGCAACCCGAAGGGACGCAAATACTCAACTTTGACCCTAGTTGCATCACCGGAACTGACGAGGCCAGACATATCTATTCATGCGCCAGGGGGTGCAAGTCGCGGACCAGGCTCTTCAAGCGCTCCTGCAGCACATGGGTATAGATTTGCGTGGTTGAAATATCGGCATGGCCGAGAAGGGTCTGCACCACGCGCAAATCGGCGCCATTGTGCAGGAGGTGGCTGGCAAAAGCGTGGCGGAGCACATGGGGACTGACCTGGTCTGCACGCAGGCCGGCCGCGCGCGCCAGGCTCTTTAACTCGCGCGCCAGATGCTGCCGCGTCAGATGTCCGCTGTCGCCAAACGACGGAAATAGCCATTGCGATCGGACGGCGCCCGACAAGTCGCGGAGCGCGAGATACTCGACGATCGCGCGGCGCGCGGCATCGTTGAGCGGCACGAGACGCTCCTTGTTGCCCTTGCCGCGGACCACAATGACGCGTGTGTCACGGCGCGCCGCCGCGATCGGCAGCGCCACGAGTTCCGAGACCCGTAGCCCGGTCGCATATAAAATCTCGAGCAGGCACGCCAGGCGCAACGCACGCAGCCGCGCTTGGAGCGACGCTGCGGCGTCGCATCGTCCCGCCGCCCGCAACAGACGATCGACATCGGCGACGCTGAGGATCTTGGGCAAAGCACGTTGCCGCTTTGGTCCTTCAAGCACGGCGGCAGGATCGTCGCCGCGGTGACCCTCGGCATAGAGGAACCGGTAAAGCTGCCGCGTCGCCGACAGCCGCCTCGCCGCGGTCGTGGCTTTTAGGCCGCGTCGCGACAGCTCTTCCAGATAGGCCCGCAAATCAGCCGTCCGTGCCGAAGCGACCGTGCGCCGCAACCCCCGCAGATAGGAGGAAAGGTCTTCGAGGTCGCGCCGATAGGCGGCAAGCGTGTTGGTGCCGGCACCGCGTTCGGCCGCGAGCATGTCGAGATAGAGCCGGACCAGCCGCTCGTCGGAACCTCGCGCCGCATGCGCGGATGCGCCGGCCATGATGCTCTCAGTGCTCCTTGAAGAATTTGTCGGGCGGGATCGAAACGGAAATCTCGCGCGACTTCGGCTGCACGAAATGAGCGAGCGCATAGAGACCGCCATAGACGACGGCGCACAACAGGCCGATGATCGTCAATAGCCGCAGCAGGCTGGGCATTCGTCAGCCGTCTCCATCGTCAAGCTCGCAGGCCCGCGCGGTAAACCTCACCTGCGAACTTCGGAATCAAATCCGAAGCGAAAGTACCAAATAATTGATGCTCGTGCGGTTCTGCATTCGCATTTCATGCAGCCGGTGAAATTGGCGATTCAAAGCCGCTTGACCCGGTTGGTGCCGGCTGCCGGGACCGGGTACGATGCCGCCTACTACGATCATTACGCCGCCGGCGGCATGGATTGGCCAGGGTCAGTGCAGGTAAATGGCTGATATTGCTACACAAAAATCGACGGGCAACGGCGCGGCTGCCGCGGTCCTGTCGCGCCTTGGCGACCGCTCGATCGTGTTGATCGGGATGATGGGCGTCGGCAAATCGTCGATCGGCCGCCGGCTCGGCGCGCGTCTGGGCATTCCCTTCGTCGATGCCGACGCCGAGATCGAAAGGGCAGCCGGCATGAGCATCACGGATATCTTCGCCCGGCACGGCGAGGCGGCTTTCCGCAGCGGTGAAGCACGCGTGATCGCGCGCTTGCTCAACGGCGGTCCGCAGGTTCTCGCCACCGGCGGCGGCGCAGTCATGAACCCGGCGACCCGCGCGCTGATTCAGGAAAGAGGCGTTTCGATCTGGCTTTCGGCCGAATTAGAACTTTTGCTGCGGCGGATCAGCAAGCGCAAGGCAGAGCGTCCGATGCTGCAAACTGCTGATCCGGCAGCCACGTTGCGCGAGCTTTTGGCGGCGCGCGAGCCGATTTACGCCCAAGCCGATCTCACGGTGCAGTCGCGCGACGTGCCGCACGACGCCGTGGTCGCTGAAATCATCGACCGGCTCATAGCCTTTCTTGACGCGGCGCCGCCGCGGCGGGGCCAGCCATGACCGCACTCGTGCGCGGCGATGCCGTTGTCGTTCCGGTCGCGCTGGGAGCGCGCAGCTACGACATCGTCATCGGGCGCGGCGTCATCGCCACGCTTGGAACGCGCATTGCCGCACTGCGCGGAGGCGCCAAGGTTTTCATCGTCAGCGACGAAAACGTCGCCGCGCATGCGATGCCGGCCGCGCAAGCCGCGCTCAAGCGCGCCGGCGTAGCGAGCCGCCAGATGATTGTCCCGCCCGGAGAGTCGTCGAAAAGCCATGACGTCTTCGAACAGGTCTGCGAGGCCATTCTCGATGCTCAGATCGAGCGCGGCGATCTGGTTGTCGCGCTCGGCGGCGGCGTGATCGGCGATCTCGCCGGGTTCGCCGCCGCCGTGGTCCGCCGCGGTCTCGATTACGTGCAAGTGCCGACGACGCTTTTGGCGCAGGTCGATTCTTCGGTCGGCGGCAAGACTGCGATCGATTCAAGGCAGGGGAAGAATTTGATCGGCGCATTCCACCAGCCGATCTTGGTGGTCGCCGATACCGCGCTTCTTGACACGCTGCCAGAACGGGAATTCCGCGCCGGTTATGCCGAACTTGTCAAATACGGTCTCCTCGGCGATGCCGCGTTCTTTTCCTGGCTGGAAGCGCATTGGCACGATGTCTTTGCCGCAAGCTCGTCGCTCAATTCCGCACGCGAACATGCCGTGGCGGTCGCCTGCCGCGCCAAGGCGGCGATCGTTGGCCGCGACGAGCGCGAGACCGGCGAGCGCGCGCTGCTTAATCTCGGTCATACTTTCGGGCACGCTTTCGAAGCGGCCTGCGGGTTTTCGGATCGGCTGCTGCACGGCGAGGCGATTGCCATCGGCATGGTGCTCGCCTTCGAATTCTCCGCACGCCGCGGGCTCATGCCGGCAACGGAGACGGAGCGAGTCAGGCGCCACTTCGCCGAAGTGGGTCTGCCGGCAAGCCCGTCCGATATTCGCGGAACGCTGCCCGGCATCGACCGCATCATGGAATTGATTATCCAGGACAAGAAAGTGAAGCGGGGAATGCTTACATTCATCCTGGTGCGTGGCATCGGCTCGGCGGTCATTGAAACCGGAGTCGACGAGCGCGAGGTCCGGGCGTTTTTGAACGAGAAGCTTGCCAGGCGATGAGAGTTCTCGATTGGCTGACCGTATTCGCGGTCGTTGTGTGCCTTTTGATCTCGGCGTTCTTTTCGGCGAGTGAAACCGCGCTCGCCGCATCGTCGCGCGCGGCGATGCTGCGCCTGGAAAAGCAGGGCAAACGCGAAGCGGGCATCGTCAACCGCTTGATGGCGACCCGCGAGCGGCTCCTTGGCGCGATTCTGTTCGCCAACAATTTCACCAATATCGCCGCGTCGACTTTGGCCACCGGCCTGCTGCTCGCCTATTTCGGCGAGGCCGGCGTTATTTATGCAACCTTCGCGATGACGCTCGTGATTTTCGTTCTCGCCGAAGTTCTACCCAAGACGGCTGCATTCAACGCTCCGGACCGCATGGCGCTGGCGGTTGCAAGCCCGGTGGAGCGGACCGTACGCCTGTTTTCACCGCTGCTGCGCGTGGTCGAGTGGCTGGTGCGGTGGATCTTGCGCGGCCTCGGCATGCCGGTCGGCAGGATTCAATCGATTTTGTCGCCGAGCGAAGAACTGCGCGGCGCCGTCGATCTGATGCATCGCGCCGGCGTGGTGGAAAAGCTTGATCGCGACATGATGGGCGGCTTGCTCGATTTGCGCGAGCTCATTGTCTCCGATGTGATGATCCATCGCACCAAAATGGTCATGCTCGATGCCGACGAGCCGCGGCGCGAACTGATCGACGCCGTGCTGGCCGCCGGCGTCACGCGCATCCCGTTGTGGCGCAATTCGCCCGAGAACGTCGTCGGCGTGCTCAACGCCAAGGAGCTTTGGCGTGCATTGCACGCCGCCGGCGGGGACGCCGCCAAGATCGACATTCCAAGCCTGGCGAAGCCGCCGTGGTTTGTGCCCGATACCACGCCGGTGGCCGAACAGCTCAAGGCGTTTCGTCATCGCAAGACGCCGTTTGCCTTGGTCGTCGACGAATATGGCGAGCTCGAAGGTCTGGTGACACTCGAAGACATCATCGAAGAGATTGTCGGCGACATCAGCGACGAGCACGATATTGCCGTGCCCGGCGTGCGGCCGCTTCCGGATGGTTCGGTCAATGTCGACGGCGGCGTGCCCATTCGCGATCTCAATCGCGTGATGGATTGGAACATTCCGGACGACGAAGCGACGACGATCGCGGGCATCGTCATCCACGAAGCGCGCTCAATCCCGGAGCCGGGGCAGAGCTTCACGTTTCACGGATTTCGTTTTCAGGTATTGCGGCGGACGCGCAACCGCATCACCGCGTTGCGCGTGGCCCCGCTCACCCGCAAACCGACCGCAAAGGCGAGCTGAAATGAGTGTACCTTGCATCGATCCCGGCACTCGCATCGGCCATGTCCATCTCAAGGTTGCCGATATCGAGCGCGCGCTGGAATTCTATTGCGGCGTGCTCGGCTTCCAATTGATGCAGCGCCGGGGGCCGCAAGCGGCATTTATCTCGGCTGGCGGCTATCACCATCACATCGGGCTCAATACCTGGGAGAGCCGCGGCGGCAATCCGCCAGCCCCGGGCACCACCGGGCTTTATCATTTGGCGATTCTCTATCCGACCCGCGCCGCGCTCGCCGACGCCTTGCGGCGTCTGATGGCGGCCAACATTCCGCTCGAGGGCGCCTCCGATCACGGGGTGAGCGAAGCGCTTTATCTGCGCGATCCCGATGACAATGGCGTCGAGCTTTACTGCGATCGGCCGCGTGAACAATGGCCACGCACCGCAGACGGCGAACTGGCGATGTTCACCGCTCCGCTCGATCTGATCGCGCTGCTCAAGGAGCCCGAATTGGCGCCGCAGCCGGCAATGGCCGGCCGCTAGGTCAGCCGTTTTCTCCAGGCGCAGCCGCATGAATGGCGAGCGCATGGACGCGGCCCTTGAGCTCGTTGGCAAGCGCGGTGTTGATCATGCGATGGCGTTCGAGCCTGGTCTTTCCACGGAACGCCTGCGCCACAATATAGAGGCGGAAGTGCGTCTCGCCGCCCGGCCGGTGTCCGGCATGTCCCTCGTGCAAATGGGATTCGTCTTCGACATGCAGGCTCTCCGGGGCGAAAGCCGCAATAAGCTTGGTCGTGATGATGTCTTGCATTCCCATTATCAGGCCTAATCGAGCCAAGCGCGGCTTGGCGACAACAGAACGTTAGGCGTAAGTGCGCGACGCGCCGATTTGCCCTCTGTCAAGTCTTGAACCTCGCCGCCACAGGCCCGCATAATCTGATGATGCGATCCAATTCGCCGCTGTTCGACCGGATCCGGGTCAAGCCGGAGCACGACCGCCGCCTCGCCACGGAGCTTCCCGGCTGCCAATGGCCCGGCTGCACGGCGTCGGCTACGCACCGTGCGCCGAAAGGCCGATTGCACGCCAGCGAATATTGGCAGTTCTGCCTCGAACATGTGCGTGAATATAATAACTCATACAATTTCTTCGCCGGCATGAGCGAAGATGCGATTACGAAATACCAGAAGGAGGCCCTGACCGGTCACCGGCCGACCTGGAAAATGGGCTCGGTCGGCGGCAAGCGCACCCGCAGCGCAGCACGGGGCTTTCGCGATGCCGATTGGGCGGCTGATGATCCATTTTCGTTGCTTGGCGAATGGGGCGCCCGGCGGGCCGGTCATGCGCGTACCGCGCCGGAGGGGCGCAAGATTTTCAATGCACAGCGCCGCGCGCTGGATGTTCTCGGCCTTGAAGCGGATGCCAAACGGGCCGATATCAAGTCCAGGTTCAAGATATTGGTTAAGCGGCATCACCCCGACGCCAATGGTGGTGATCGGGGTTCCGAAGCGCGGCTGCGGGAGATTATTCAAGCCTATAATTACCTGAAATCGGCCGGTTTCTGCTGATCTTTCCGCTGAATTTGGGTGGCTTTCGCCGCCTCGGAACTTTCTGCTAAATCTAGCTGCGCACCGGCTGCCGACACCCGATTCGCGCCTCGGATCTGTTTTTCGCTCCCGAGCCGATGTCACGGAGGAGCAATGGCTCTCGCAACTGATACGACTACGGAATCCGGCTTGCCGGACATGAAGGTCTCGGTCCGGCAGGTGTTCGGGATCGACAGCGATTTGGAAGTGCCGGCCTATTCCGAGCCCGACGAACATGTGCCGGAACTCGATCCCGACTACCGCTTCGACCGCCCGACCACCCTCGCCATCCTGGCCGGCTTCGCCCGCAACCGGCGCGTGATCGTCACCGGCTATCACGGCACCGGCAAATCAACCCACATCGAGCAGGTTGCGGCACGACTGAATTGGCCCTGCGTGCGGGTCAACCTCGACAGTCATATCAGCCGCGTCGATCTGATCGGCAAGGACGCGATCGTCATTCGCGAGGGCATGCAGGTCACCGAATTCCGTGACGGCATTCTGCCTTGGGCGCTGCAGAACAACGTCGCTTTGTGTTTCGACGAATATGACGCCGGCAGGCCCGACGTCATGTTCGTGATTCAGCGCGTGCTGGAATCGTCAGGCCGGTTGACGCTGCTCGACCAGAACAAAGTGATCAAGCCGCACCCGTCGTTTCGCTTGTTCGCGACCGCAAACACCGTCGGGCTCGGCGATACGTCAGGGCTCTATCACGGCACCCAGCAGATCAACCAGGGCCAGATGGACCGCTGGTCGATCGTCACCACGCTTAATTATCTGCCGCACGACAATGAGGTCGAAATCGTGCTGGCCAAGGCCAAGCACTACCGCACGGCGGAAGGCCGCGACATCGTCTCCAAGATGGTTCGGGTTGCCGATCTCACGCGCAACGCCTTCATGAACGGCGACATTTCGACGGTGATGTCACCGCGCACGGTCATCATCTGGGCCGAGAACGCGGAAATCTTCAACGATATCGGCTTTGCTTTCCGGCTGACCTTCGTCAACAAATGCGACGAATTGGAACGGCCGCTGGTGGCGGAATTCTATCAGCGTTGCTTTGGGCAAGAACTGCCGGAGAGCGCGGTCAATGTCGCGCTGAGCTGAAAAGCACCTCTTCCCACAAACGGGGAGAGGGAGAAGGTCATGTCCTCCAACATCAAACCGAAGGGTGCGGCGAAAGAGGCTCCGACCGAGCCCTTTAAGCGCGCCGTCGGAATTTGCCTCAAAGCAATTGCCGGCAAGGGCGATCTCGAAGTCAACTTTGCCTCGGAGCGCCCTGGGCTCGTCGGCGGCAAGGCGCGTTTGCCGGAGCCGCCGCGGCGGCTCAATGAGCGCGAGGCGGCAATCGTTCGCGGCCACGCCGACGCGATCGCGCTGTGGCTCGCCTGCCATGACCCAGCGGTGCATCGCAGACTCGCGCCGGGCGGCCAACAAGCCCGCGCCGTATTCGAAGCAGTCGAACAGGCCCGGGTCGAAGCGATCGGAGCCCGGCGCATGGGCGGCGTTGCCAAAAATCTCACCGCCATGCTCGATGATCGCTTTCATCGCGGCAAATTCGATGAAATCACCGATCGCGCCGATGCGCCAATCGAGGACGCTCTGGCGATGATGGTGCGCGAACGTCTCACTGGCCAGACGCCGCCGGCGACTGCGCGCAAGCTCGTCGATTTGTGGCGGCCGCTGATCGAGGAGCGCGCTGGCCGCGATCTTGATCGGCTCGAGCGTGTGGTCAACGATCAGCGCCGCTTTGGCGATGTCGTGCATGATCTGCTCGACTGCCTCGATATGGGCGAGGATCGCTCAAGTGATGCCGACGAAGACGAAGGCGAAGAGGGCGAAGACCGCAATCAGCAGGATGAGACAGGACAGGAGGGTGAAGCCTCCGATTCTGCCGAAAGCGAACAGATGGCGGCGGAGGCGGAAGCGTCGGCCGACGAATTGCCCGACAGCGCCTCGGAAGCCGTCGACGCGCCGGCCGCCGAGATGGCTGACGATGCGGAAATGGCCGATTCGGAGAGCGCGGCCGAGCCATGGCGTCCGCGTCACCCGCGCAATGAGCCGCGCGGGCCGGATTACCGGCCGTTCACGGCGCGATTCGACGAGATGGTCGGCGCCGAGGAATTGTGTGAACCCGAAGAGCTCGATCGCCTGCGTGGTTATCTCGACAAGCAGCTTTCGCATCTGCAGGGCGTGGTCGCGCGGCTTGCCAACCGATTGCAGCGGCTCTTACTGGCGCAGCAGAATCGCGCCTGGGAATTCGATCTTGAAGAGGGCTTGCTCGATCCGGCGCGGTTGTCGCGCGTGATCGTCGATCCGCTGCATCCGCTTTCGTTCAAGCGCGAGAAGGACACCAATTTCAGGGACACCGTCGTCACCCTGCTGTTGGACAATTCGGGATCGATGCGCGGTCGGCCGATCACCGTCGCCGCAACCTGCGCCGATATCCTGGCGCGCACGCTCGAGCGTTGCGGTGTCAAAGTCGAAATTCTCGGCTTCACCACGCGGGCGTGGAAAGGCGGGCAGTCGCGCGAAGCATGGCTCGCCGCGGGCAAGCCGCCCAATCCGGGTCGCCTCAACGATTTGCGTCACATCGTCTACAAGGCTGCGGATGCGCCATGGCGGCGCGCGCGCAAAAATCTCGGGCTGATGATGCGCGAGGGGCTCCTCAAAGAGAATATCGACGGCGAGGCGCTCGACTGGGCGCACAAGCGGCTTCTGGCGCGGTCCGAGACTCGCAAAATTCTGATGATGATTTCCGACGGCGCGCCGGTCGACGATTCGACGCTGTCAGTCAATCCCGGCAATTATCTCGAACGTCACCTGCGCTGGGTGATTGAAGACATTGAAACCCGTTCGCCGGTCGAATTGATCGCGATCGGCATCGGCCACGATGTCACGCGCTACTACCGCCGCGCCGTCACGATCGTCGATGCCGAAGAGCTCGGCGGCGTGATGACCGAAAAACTCGCCGAACTGTTCGAGGAGCATGCGACCGACGACAGGGTTCGGCCGGCACGGCGGCGCCTCAGCGCCTAGCGCCGCGGGCAAAGCGGCGCGTTCGGCGGCACGTCCAGCGGCTTGGGCCGACGGTTGGCGCAGCAAATTTTTCGCAACGCAAACTGATGAAGACCGTTAAGCTGAAGCCTGGCGCTTTTTGGCAACTTGTCGCTTGATCTCGAGCACCCGCGGCGAGAGGTCGGCGTCCTTCGCGGCAAGCAGGAAGGCGTCGAGCCCGCCGCGGTGATCGACCGATTTCAGCGCGTTTGCCGAAATCCGCAAACGCACCGAACGGCTGAGCGCGTCCGAGATAAGCGTCACATTGAGGAGATTGGGCAAAAACCGCCGTTTGGTTTTGCGGTTGGAGTGGCTGACCCGGTGGCCGATCTGGCGCGTCTTTCCGGTCAACTCGCATCGCCATGCCATGGTCGAAACCCTTAACAGTCACAAAATCCCATCGGTCCCGCGCGCCGCGCGCCGCCTGTTCCGACGTCTGGGGATCGCGCGGACCTATAGTGGCCGCGCTGGTGAGGGTCAAGCGCAGCCTGTCGCCGATAGGATGCAAGCTTTGGCAAATGCCCGCTTGGCCGCGTAAACCACACAAACGGCGTATTCTCGCATGAGACAGAGAGCCCGTTCGACCTCCTTGGATTGAGGGCCATTTGCACCCCGTTGTGCCGCCGCAACTGCGCGCCCGCCCGCTAGGCGCCGCCGCACTCGCTGCGGCATTTTTAGTCTTTACGTCTGGCGCGGGCCGCGGCGCCAAGGCCGGCGACGCCGCGCATCAAAACGGCGGGCTCTCCCGTCTCGAAGCGGAATATATCGCCAGCATTGCCGGGATTCCGATCGGCCGCGGCAATTGGATCATCGAACTGTCCGACGACGCCTATTCGGCGGCTGCGAGTGGCACCACCACCGGCATCATACGGTTTTTTACCGGCGGCCGCGGCACCGGTACCGCGCGCGGCACATTCAGCGCCGGCCAGCTGGTCCCCACCGCTTATGGGGCTACGCTCAGCTATGACCGCAAGATCGATGACGTGCGCATGACGCTCGCGGCCGGCAATGTCACCGATTACGTGGTCGAGCCTCCATTGCCGCCCGTTCCCGATCGCATCCCGGTCACCGAAGCCGATCGCCGTGGCGTACTCGATCCGATGACCTCGATGCTCCATCGCGTTGCCGGCGCCGGCGATCCGGTCTCGCCGGAAGCCTGCAACCGCAAAGTCGCGGTGTTCGACGGCCGGGTTCGCTACGATCTGCACAGCGAATTCAAGCGTATAGAAATGGTCAAGGCTGACCGCGGCTATGAAGGCCCCGCAGCCGTCTGCGCGGTCTACTTCACGCCTATTGCCGGCTATGTGCCGGACCGGCCGGCGATCAAATATCTCGTGACGCTTCGCGACGCCGAAGTCTGGCTGGCGCCGATCGCCGGTACGCGCGTGGTGGTTCCATTCCGCTTTTCTATGCCGACGCCGCTCGGAATCGGATTGTTGCGCGCCACGGAATTTATCGCGGTTTCCCAGCCGTCGCTGCAGCAGCGTCCGATCGCAAAAACGCAGTAATGGCAGGGCCCCGCTTCGCATTTGGGGGTGACGTCATCCCCATTTTCCACAGCTCGCGGCCCCTTGACTCCTGTCGAAATTGTGATTGCGAGCCCAGCCCGCTTTTGTGCAGTCGAGACAAGCCGCCGCGATGTCGATTTCCACCCGATCTGGTATGTAACATCCTTACCAGCGCCATATATCGCAGTGAACGAACACGAACGGCCTCCGAGTCGCCGATTCGGCCGCGATTCGTTCCAGACTCGTTCCACACGTTAAGCACAGGGCTTTCCAATGCTGGTGTTGTGATAGACAAGCACCACCTTCCTGCGTGATACCGCCTCAGCCGGGCTTTCAATGTCCATTTCGTTCTCGCCCATCGCCGACCGCGAGCTTCGCGCCCGCGGCTCAGGCGTAACCGCCGTACTGGGTCCTACCAATACCGGCAAAACGCATCTCGCGATCGAGCGAATGCTCGCGCATTCCTCGGGCATGATCGGGCTGCCGCTGCGGTTATTGGCGCGCGAGGTCTACAACCGCGCGGTGGAGCGCGTTGGCGCCGAGGCGGTGGCGCTTGTCACCGGCGAAGAAAAAATCAAGCCGCCAAATCCGCGGTTCTGGGTCGCCACCGTCGAGGCGATGCCGCGCGATCTCGACGTCGCATTCCTTGCCGTCGATGAGATCCAGTTGGCCGCCGATTTCGAGCGCGGACACGTATTTACCGATCGCATGCTGCATCGGCGCGGGCGCGAGCAAACTCTGGTTCTCGGCGCTGCGACGATGCGCCCGATCGTGGAGCGTTTGTTACCCGGCGCCAGCATTGTCAGCCGGCCGCGATTGTCGCGCCTTACCTTCTCCGGCGAAAAAAAGCTGACGCGACTGCCGCGCCGTTCGGCAATTGTCGCCTTCTCGGCCGAGGAGGTCTACGCGATCGCCGAATTGATCCGCCGCCAGCGCGGCGGCGCGGCCGTTGTACTCGGCGCGTTGTCGCCGCGCACACGCAACGCACAGGTTGAATTGTACCAGTCGGGCCAGGTCGATTATCTGGTGGCGACCGATGCCATCGGCATGGGATTAAATCTCGATGTCGATCATGTTGCCTTCGCATCCGATCGCAAATTCGACGGTTATCAATTCCGCAAACTTAGTCCCTCCGAACTCGCACAAATCGCCGGACGCGCCGGGCGCGCCACCCGCGACGGCAGCTTCGGCACCAGCGGCCGCTGTCCGCCGTTCGAGACCGAACTGGTACAGGCACTCGAATCGCACACATTCGAGCCGGTAAAGCTCGTGCAGTGGCGCAACTCCGATCTCGATTTTTCATCGGTCGGCGCTTTGCAGGCGGCACTCGCGATGGCGCCGGACGGGCACGCGCTGGCGCGCGCGCCGATAGCCGAAGACATCCTGGTGCTGGATCACGCGGCGCGCGACGACGAGGTGCGGGCATGGACGCGAACGCACGCTGACGTCGAGCGGCTGTGGGACGTGTGCCAATTGCCCGATTACCGCAAGATCGCGCCCGCCAATCACGCCGAACTGGTGGTGACGCTGTACGGTTTCCTGCAGCGCGACGGCGCGATCAAAACCGACTGGTTTGCGAACCAAGTCGCGCTGGCCGATCGCACCGACGGCGACATCGATACCTTGTCCGCGCGCATTGCTCATATCCGCACCTGGACCTTTGCGGCGAACCGTCCGGATTGGCTGGCCGACCCGGAGCATT
>Ga0126373_10001600_pt1 | contig 16212 bp, 9 predicted proteins | sample PanSoiMetPlot_11_FD_92545 | JGI IMG/M metagenome (GOLD analysis project Ga0126373, IMG submission 92545) | Tropical forest soil microbial communities from Panama - MetaG Plot_11 | ecosystem: Environmental > Terrestrial > Soil > Tropical forest > Bulk soil | place: Panama | collected 2016-02-17 | reverse complement strand
TGTTGAAGATCTCCATAAACGCCGGGTTCGCCATTCCCGGTACGCCGAGATTGGGCGTCCAATGCAGCGCATCCTGAAGCGGCACATACTTACTGGGAGGAGCAGCGACCGAATCCTTGTGGATCCGGACGACGAAGTCCGGAAGCGTTTTGGTCAACCGGGAATACCTTGACCGCGAGGGAGCGGCAAGTACTTCAGTTTTTGATGCGGGGTTTAACGCACAAGGAGATTTCACATCTGATTGGAACTTCCGAGCGAACTGTAAAATTTCATGTCTCCAACATCCTCAGCAAACTACATCTAGAAGATCGGCGCATGCTGTTGCCCGACAGGTTGCAGGCCTTAGCGCTCAGAGCCCGCGGTTAAAGACAAGGACCGGCAAAGTTCGGCTTTTCCAGTAAAAAACCAGCCAATAGGGTGCCGAAGGGAGGTCTTCCTAATTTTTCGGTATCGCGTCGAAAGTAAAGTCGACTTCTTTCGTTTCGCGAGCCGCCACGGTGACCTTGTGTGTGACGGCGCCAAGTTTTTCGTGCCACGCGGTTATGGTGTAGTTGCCAGAAGGAACGCCTTTCAGGACAAACTTGCCGTCCTTTCCGGTAACCGCGAAATAGGGATGCTTGAACACGGCGATATAGCCTTTCATCCACGGATGGATGTTGCATTTCACTGGGATTGAGATTTCCTCTCTTCCAAACGTGGCTTCGAATGGAGGCACTCCTTGAGCCTGCGACTGGTTCCACTCCCGGTTGTTCAGCGGAAGCGGGTGAATATTGTGCGTCGTAGCGTCGTCGTTCCGCACTTCTAACTTTTGGCCCGCCTCCAATGCAACCACGTGCGGGTGGTATTGGCAACCTTTCTGTTCAATCACTACAGGTTCCTTAGGGGGTTCGAAGGAATTACCGCCTACCCCTTCGGATATGTAAACGACCACGTTCTCAAGGGCATTTTGTGGCCCAGTCACTATCTCGTCGCTCATGGCTGCGCCAGAGTGCAATTTCGCGCATTCCGGATCGGCGGCCATGTTAATCGAATGGTTTTTGGGCGGCTGTCCCTCAAGAACAACCTTTCCCGACAATTCACCGCCCGCGCCTGTATCCGCCGACGGAATGCGTTCGGCTGCTTTGGCGGCAGATTGCGCATTTAGGTAGCGCGCCAACGGCAAAACCATCACTGCAGCAGCTGAAATAATTAAGTAAGTCGATTTCATGTTGTGTTCCTCCTTCTCATTACAAGAAAGAATGTCGAGCGTGTGCGGGCGATCAACTCAGTGGGTTGATGCCGCATTGGCTTCGGTGCCCTTGTTCGCACGCAGCTTTTTGATTCCCCAATGAGATTCCGTATGGAAAGTGCGCACGTAGTGGATCATGTCCCAGGCCTGCTCCGGTTTCAGCGAATTGGAGAAAGACGGCATCGGTGTGCCGTCCAGCCCGGTCATCAAAACCCTATAAAAGTCCTCATCAGACTCGCCGCATTTAAAGCGTGCCGAATTGGTGAAGTCGTAGGGCGCGATGGGGAGTCCTTTGTTGTCGGTGAGGGTGGCAGCGGACGGCCCGTCTCCTCGTCCTTCTTTGCCATGGCACAGCGCACACTTAATGGTTGCTTGATACAGCTCTCGCCCGCGATCGACACTTTCCCGGGAAGTTGCAGGCTCCGGCGGGATTTCCAACGGCGCTCCTGGCTTTTCCTCTCGGAATCGGGAGGAAAACGACTTTACATACGCAACCAGGTCGGCTCTCTGCTGACGGGTCAGCGGGCCCCAAGGGGGCATGGCCGTGGAATAGATGCCGCGTCCGATGGTGTTATAGAGGTCCGAGTCGAGAGGAATGGTCCCCGAGGGCGTGGAGCGGCATTTGAAAGTGCCAGTCGTAAAGTCGCGTGGCTTCGGGTCAACATGAGACGCATTTTCGCCGCGTCCGTCTCCGTTCTCGCCATGGCAACCGATGCAATAGCGGTGGTACAACTTTTTGCCGCGGTCGATGCGTCCAGTTAGGTTGCCGATGCTACTTTCTTGAGCGGAACTCGTGAGCCCCGGGAGAAGAAGGAGGGTTAGACCGAAGGCGCGTAGAAAGTTGTAATTCCTTCTTGCCATGGGAACCCATCCTTCTAGAAGTCGAAATCGAGTCCGAAGAAAACGCTACTGCTCCACACATCGCGGCCGAATACTTGCGAGGTTTTGGCGGATTTGACGATGGCGTATTCCGAGTGCCAGGCCAGCCCCGCCCGGCTAAACATGATGGGGTACCAGCGGGCAGCAAACGAATACGCATCGAGATTACCGAGGTCGGAGGGGTCGGAACTCAGAGGTTGCCGGGACATGCGAACGAATTCGTTGCGTTGCACAAAGATCAGTTTTGGATTGAATGTGTAGTGAGTTTCGACAAATCCGCCATTCCAGGTGGACGCTTGGGCGCCCGCAGGGAGCGGGGTATTTCCTGGCGTGCCTGTGCCAAGAAACGCGTTCTCCCAGCCGTGCAGATAGAAAAGACTGAAATCGACGGGGCCAGCGTAAAAGTCTGCGTTCAGACCAGCACGATAGAAAGATTTGTTGTTTGACCCGACTCCATTGATTGGTGTGCCCCCAGCCGTGCTGAAGGTAGTCGGACGCTGGCCGAAGTAGGCATATGCGCCGACTCTCTGTAGGCCAAGGCCGCCGACCTCAAATGCCCGGCTGACTGTGGCAAAACCATCGTAGCTACTGTTGGGGACGGAAATGTTTCCATCGTTGCTGCTCAGAAGAGCCAGCGAGTAGCGCGTATAGCTGTTTGAGGAATGCCCGGCAAGTTCGACGCCCAACTGATTGTCGCCGAGGCCGAAGCCGGGATTCAAGGGATTAGCTCCGCTGCTCAGAAAAGCCGCTTCTCGCACTGGCAGAAAATGGTAAAGCTGATAGAGGCCGCCGTTCGCGGAAAGGAAAAGTAGGCGTTTTTCGGAGATCATATTGTCAAGTTCGAACTTTCCGAACTTGAGGTTGGCCCAGCGGCTGCCGAGCAAGTTGTCAAATCGAACCCAGGCGTTTTCGAAATGAAAAGAGCCGCTGGAATCCGAAGATGGCAACACAGAAAAGGAAATGTTCTTGTAGAGCGTTCCTGCGGTCCAAATGTCCACGCCTGAAAGATCAAACCCATGTGAGGTTAGAGTTTTCTCAGTCGGAGGGCTGGTGGCAGCTCCAGGGACGGAATCCACTTTCTGATTGCTCGAACTTTCACGATGCCATTGCGGCGTAATTCTGAAAGTAACCGGCCAGTACGACGGATTTTGCCAAATCGGTGAGTCTTTTCCGTTCTCCAGTTGATAGCCGTTGTCTCGAAAAACTTGTCCGAAATTGTTCAGCTTGGGCCACGCTTCGTGGCAAGCGGAGCAAGGGAGATTGTACTTGCGCGCAAATGCAGGAATGGCACGAGCAGGCTCGCCGGTAGTCACGAGGACGGCGGATATTACAATTCCTGCGATTGCCGTTCCGAGGCACGCCCGAAAAATTGCCCCTCTTCGGATGGATAAGCTTCTCAATGTTTGCCCCCACTTATTCCTAAGAGGAGTTAGGACCAGCACGCGGACATGTTCTTCTGAAGTTACTCGGGGTCCCGTTCTCTATTTCGATGGCTGGCTGGGACGCAATTTAGGCCCGAATGCTTTGGCTAGTCGCCCCGCACGCGGCGAAAGCGCACTAGTCGAAGGTAAGCGAGGGTGCCCCAAGAGTTGTCACGCAAATGTCAGCCAATGGCAATTCTTCTGTCTACGCGCCACGGGCAGGAGTTCCGAACTGGAGCTGAAGGACCAAATAGGAGCCCATCTTTGAAGGGAGAAACTACTTGATCCATCATCGGATCAAGTGTCTGAACCAGTTGTCCTGAGCTTGATGCTGGTCGACATCCATGCGGATCTAGTTTGCGGGCGGCATGATGACGCCGAATAGTCCGTTGGCGTACGAGTTTGGCCCGGCTGTAAAGAACAGGAAATTGTGGGGGGTTGCCACCCGGCCGCCGTTGGGCGCACCGCCGTCATGGCCGAACTGGATTCCCCAGAGGTTATCGATCTCGATGGCGTTCCCATTCGCATCGCGAAGTGGACCAAGGAAAGCCCCCGAAGCATCGAATGCATTCACGCGCCCCCGCGAAGTGTTGTTGCTGATCAGAATGGCGTTGCTCAGTGGCCCGAAGTCCACGGGAGCTTTGGCAATACCCCATGGCGAGTGTAGCGGGCCGTTGACTGCGAAATGCTGGGCCAGGGTTCCGTCAGTATTGAAAACGTCTACAAAGCCGCCCTGAGCCTTGTTCAGGGCAGTGAAGGTCACCCAAATCTGCGGACCAGCGGGAGAGTCAATTTCCTGAATGCCGTAGGGCGTGAAATTCCTCGGGATGGCCGGATCGCTGAATGATTGTACGAGCTTGAATGAGCTGTCAAACATGTCCACTTCGCGGTTAGCGCTATCGTCAGCGGCATATAAGAAAGTTTGACCTTGGCGGTTTGTAGCAATGGCCAGGCCGGTATAGCTGGCGCCGGCCTTGGGTTGGAAGCCCTCCGGAATTGTTGCCAGGCTATGGCCTGCCTGGTCCGTGCCCCCAACACCTGGGTTCCATGCGGCGATCGAACCATCTAGGCTTGCGAAGATGAATATGGCCCGGCCGGACCTCCCGTTTGTAGCGTTGGTGAACATAAAATCGCTACTTGCGCCGATGTTGCCAACAATGCCCGCCGGTGTGCCTTGAGCCCCACCCAAACCGGGCACAACTACAATGAGTCCGAGTTGCGTGCCAGTTCCGGTATACAACGTGGACAGTCCCGTCCCATTGTCGCTCAGCCAGATGGGGCTTGTTCCCAGTTGCACGAGTCCCCAAGCGTTGATCAGTTCGGGATTGATGTTCGGCGCGCCTCCCGATTGGTTGGAGGTTAGGTCCGTACGCGTGTATTGCGCCTGTGACGCAACTGGAAGTACCGCCGTTAGAAGGGCTACACGCGCCAAAGACCTCAATGCGTTCGTAATCTTCATTCTTGATTTCCTCCTCGTCGGCAATTAGAAAAAAATGCGGGGACGCGCAAAGTCTCTCTGCTTAGCGCGCACATAAGGCTGGCAAGGTAACTCGGATGACACACCACGGGTGTCAGACAAATGCAAATCCTTTGTCATCGGATTGTCTTGGCCAGCGATTTCGCCTAGTTATTTTCTTTGATCGAACACTTTCGCCGGCGGACGGATTTCCCAGCCAGTTTCTTTCGAGAGTGTCGGATTCTCTTGAGGAAGCTCGTTGAGGCTTGGGGAAAACAAGGTCGCTGTAGAGATCAGCCAGCTCTTCCTATAAGGTCGTAATTATTCGCGATCTGACAATCGGTCCCTGCGTCTGACGCTAAAAGGAATGTTCACCAATGTCGAGCCCGCTCCCGGATTGCGGTCGGCCTTACCTGTCCTTGTGCACGCCTGCACGTTTGCTGCGCCATACCCCGCGTAAGACGAAAACCATCATCACCATCCCGATCATTGCGACGCCAAGCTTCATGCCGAGCCAGACGGAATCCAGTGAATCCACCGTCCACCAACCTTTCCCAAGGAGAACCAATGCAAGCCGCTTCGTGCGGATGCCCAATCCCGTTGAACAGCACAATCATGAGTGCTCGTTTTGGAAAAAGAGATGGTACTTAGCCCTATCGGTTAATGCCTTTTCGACGGCAGCGCGGAAGAGCCTCCCTAGCGCAGCGGTGATGGCTAAATCGAATTTCCAGGGCACATTTCATTCTTTGGCGCGGCACTGCGCAAAACGCATTAGACACTTGCTTTCGAGAAGATAAGGGTCATAATGAGCACAGAACGGGAGACTAGCCAGCAATCTCATGGAATGTCCGGTTTGCGCGACGCAAAACCCTGACACTGCGTCTCTGTGTGGAAACTGTCACACCCCTCTGCCTGAATTCAATTCGCAAGACACATTAAACGACGCCGGAACACTGGGTGAAGATTGGAGTGAGGCAAGCCCTCCCAAAGCGTCCAAAGCTCCTGTTCCGCGCTCCATTCGACCAACCGACGAATTAGCGACGGGAACGGTTTTGGGCGGACGTTACGAAATCCTTCAATTGCTCGGCCGCGGGGGGATGGGCGCGGTCTACAAGGCCCGCGACAAGGAACTCGACCGCACGGTCGCCCTCAAACTGATTCGCCCTGATCTTGCTCGCAACCCTGAAATGGTGAAGCGGTTCAAGCAGGAATTAATTCTCGCCCGCCAGGTCACACACAAAAACGTTATTCGAATCTTTGACCTAGGCCAGTCCGACGGAATCAAGTTCATTACCATGGATTTCGTGGAGGGCCACGATCTCCGCGCTCTGCTTCAGGAGAAAGGCAAGTTTCCGCCGGGCGAGGCGGCGCGGATCATGTTGCAGATCTGCCGCGCTCTGGAAGCCGCGCACGGCGAACACGTAATTCATCGCGACCTGAAGCCGCAAAACATCATGTTGGATGGAAAGGGCCGTGTCTATGTGATGGATTTCGGCATCGCCCGCTCTGTTCACGTTCCCGGAATGACGCAGACGGGAGCGCTCATTGGCACGCCGGAATATATGTCGCCCGAGCAGGCTCGCGGGGAGAATCTGGATCCGCGCTCGGATATTTTTTCGCTAGGCGTGATTTTCTACGAGATTCTCACAGGCAAGAAGCCCTATCCCTCGGATGTTCCGCTCGCGACGTTATGGAAGCGGATGCAGGAACCGGCAACGCCCCCCGTGAAGCTTGAGCCGGCGCTGCCGCTTCCGCTGAACGCCATTGTCGTGAAAGCCCTGGAAATCGAGCCTGAGAATCGCTTTGCAAGCGCGCGGGAAATGGCTCACTCCCTCGAGATCTGGCTTGGGCCTTCAGCGGAAAGCTCCGCGATTTTTCTTCCCGCACCGCGAACGAAGCCCTACTGGAAGTGGGCCTCCGCGGCGCTGGGAGCGTTGCTCATTATTGCGGTGGTGGCGTTCCGCCTAAGAGGGCCGGTTAAGCCGCTTCCCGCGCATGCGCCGGTGTCCGTTCTTGTCGCGGACTTTGCGAACACGACGGGCGACAGTATTTTCGATGAAACGCTCGAGCCGCCCCTGAGCGTTGCGCTGGAAGACGCTTCGTTCATCAGTTCGTACAACCGAAACCAGGCCAAAAAAATTGGCGCCCAACTCCAGCCCGGCGCATCGTCGCTGGAAGAAACAACGGCCAGGCTCGTAGGTGTCCGTGAGGGGATCAACTTTGTCGTCGCGGGCCTTATTGAAAAGAGAGGGAGCGGCTACAAAGTGCGCTCGCGGACGCTTGAGGCCACAACGGGAAAGATTTTGCTGGAAGTTGACGAAAACGCCGACGACAAGAAGGGCGTTCTCGGCGCCGTGGACAAGATCGCTGCAAAGACGCGGCGGGCGCTGGGCGATACCACGCCGGAATCCGCGCAGTTGAGTGCCGCAGGAACTTTCACAACCAGTTCGCTGGAGGCGGCCCACGCCTATGCCTTGGCCCAAGATTTGCAGTGGAGCGGCAAATGGGAGGAAGCGATTCCGCTCTACGAACAAGCCATCCGGTTGGATTCTAACCTTGGCCGTGCGTACGCCGGACTGGCAGCTACTGACGCCAATATGGGCCGCAGAAAAGAGGCTGACAATTATTATCAACTTGCCTTGGCGCACATTGATCGCATGAGCGATCGCGAAAAGTATCGCACACGCGGAGGCTACTATCTGGCGAACCGCGAACCGCGCAAGGCGATAGCCGAGTACTCGGCTCTAGTTCAGCAATTCCCGTCCGACGGCGCTGCATATTCAAATCTCGCGATCGCGTACCTTTATCTACGCGACATGCCAAAGGCCTTGGAAGAGGGACGCCACGCGGTGGAGCTCCTACCACAGGCTCTGATGCAACTGAACAATCTTGCACTGTATGCGATGTACGCCGGTGATTTTGCGACGGCAGCCGAGCAAGCGCAGAATGTCATCAAGCAAAATGCGTCGTCCGTAAGTGCTTACGGGACGCTGGCAATGGCGCAGACTGGCCTGGGCCGCTTGGCTGAAGCCGAGCAAACTTATAAGAAGATGGAGTCCATTAGCCCACGTGGCGCGCAAATGGCATCCATGGGGCGCGTAGACCTGCTGTTGTATCAAGGACAAACCAAGGAAGCAATCACTCTCCTACAACAGGGAGCACTCGCTGCTTCTGGAAAAGCCGACGATTCGGCTCTTGCGGCGCATCTGATACTCGTCGCGGAGGCCAAACTCTTGGCGGGAAAGGCTTCGGAAGCGGCGGTCGACGCGAAATCTGCCCTTGGACACGACAGCAGCGGCGTTGTGCAGTTTTCTGCGGGCCGCATTTACGTCGAGGCGGGTCAGCTCGCTCCCGCACAAGCGCTTGCCGCCCAGCTTGCTTCCCACCTTGAACCTGACGATCAAGCTTACGCAAAGATTCTCCAGGGCGAGGCGTCACTCAAGCATGGAGACGTACAACGGGCCGTTGAGTTATTCGAGGAGGCACAGAAAGTTGCTGACACGTGGTTTGGCCACGTGGATTTGGGGCGTGCGTATATCGAACGCGCAGCCTACACTGAAGCAGATTCCGAGCTTGAGGAATGTTTGAAGCGGCGTGGCGAGGCCAGCGCTATTTTCCTCGATGATGTGCCGACGTTTCGCGTCCTTCCGCCTGTTTATTATTATTTGGGCCGCGCGCAAGAAGGGCTGAAGAGTCCGGCAGCGGTCGAGTCCTACAAGACTTTTCTTGCGATCAAAGAAAAAGGCGATGAAGCAGGCTTAGTCAAGGACGCACAGCACCGCCTTGCTGCTCACTGAGAAACAAGACTCCATACGTTAGTCTCACACAGCTTCGGCAGGCTTCGCTTGCCGGAAGCGAAGCCTGCGAAACGAGCCAATTGTCAGAGCCACAGGCCTGGAGCGGCAGGATATCCGGTGCAAGTCTCACTTGAACTGAATCGTCGTGGCCTTTGCCGGGCTTCCATCATTCAATTGCACCTCAACCGTGAAAAACCCAGCCACGGAACCGATCGTTGACGCGGTGTCCCAGTTGAAAATAAATTGGGGGCTGCTGAAGCGGAAGGAGCTGTTTCCCTTCGCGCCGACGGTCGGAGAATACAGTAAAACGCAGGGTGCTCCTGGCGTCGCATTGGGGCCGCTGCTGGGGCAAGCGACGATAGACGTGACACTGCTCAGATTGCTGGTGACATTTCCGGCGCCATCGAGAAGTTCCCATTTGAGGGGTACAGCCGAACCCTGCTTCGCAGTGCCTGAAAAGCTGGGCGCAGCGACAGAGCCAGCTGGGCCTAATGGAGAGAGGAAGCCAAGGAAGTTATATGCCACGGTGTAATTGTTGGCTATCTGGGTCTGATTCCCCGCAACATCCGTGGCGGTAACCGTGAAGGTGTGCGGTCCCGCGCTCGTATTGAAAGTCGCCCCGTTCGCAACCGGCCCAACGCAGGAGGCAATCCCGGAAAGCGCATCGGAGCAAGTGAAATTCGAGGCTACGGCCGCATTAAGAAGATAGATTCCGCCGTTGGCTGGCGCGGTAATGGTAATGCTCGGTGGCGCAGTATCAATCTTGATCGGGCCAATGCTTGTGCCACTGCTGTTGCCAGCAAGGTCCACGCATACGCCCGAAACGGTCGTGCCCGTCACGGGCGTATTGGTCGTTAGCGTAGTTCCGCCGGTGGGGTAGCCTGGGGCCACGCCCGATAGATTGTCGGTGCAAGTGAAGCTCGCCGTTACATTCGTGTTGTTCCATCCCGCCGCGTTTGGCGCCGGTATGCGCGCACCGATAATCGACGGCGGCGTGGCGTCGCGCTTAATCGTAACGGTATTAAAGTTGGAGAGCCCCGCGCCGTTTGTAGCGGAGCAAGTCACTGAAAAACCTGCCGTATCCGTGGTGATCGATGTTGGAGCGCATCCGGTTGAGGATGCAATACCCGACTCCGGATCGGTTGCATTCCAATTGACCGTAACATTGCTGACGTACCAACCATTCGAGCCCATCGTGCCGGCAATCGTCGGCGTAATCACCGGTGGCGTGCTGTCGATAACTATTTTGAGGGTCTGTGTGGCAGTCTGTGGCTGGCAACTGGAAACACTGACCAGGCAGCTCGAGTCGACGACCTGCACGGTGAAGGTGAAAGTGCCACCGGTTGCCGGCGTGGTGCCGCTGATTACACCGGCGCTACTCAAGCTAAGCCCTGTGGGGAGCGTGCCTGATGCAAGGCTCCATGTCACGTTTCCAAAACCGCCAGTAGCGCTCAAAGCGGCCGAATAGGAAACCGAGATCGTTGCCGCAGGCAAGATCGTGGTGCCGATAACCAGCGGGCTCCCAACACGAATGGTCAAGACTTGCGTGCTGATGGATTGCTGGGCCGCTGAGTCTGTTACCTGAACAGTGAAAGTAAAGCTTCCCGCGGCGTTGGGAGTACCTGTGATCAGCCCGGTGTTAGTAATCGAAAGCCCCGCGGGCAATGAACCGTTCGTGACACTGACGGAATAAGGCGCCATGCCCCCGAAAAGGCTGACTTGTCCGCTGTACGAGCCTCCAGTCACTGCGTCGGGCAAAGAACTCGAGAGGATCGCCAAAGTTGCGGGCGGCGTAGCAAAACCTGTGTTGGAAGGATGTGCCACGACGACTGGCGTGAAAGCAGTTGCGAGAATATTTTGCATGACGTTGGGATCGGAGACGTTAGCGCGGATAACGAGCTGCCCGCTTTCGCCGGGTTCCAGCGCTAGTGTTGCATTCGTCACCGCAGAGTCGGGAAGATCGGGGTCGCCGAGGCTTCCGGCAGGAGTGAACACTGGGTTCGGAATGTTGGCGATGACTACATTCTGAATTTGTTGCAACAGGCTGCAGCCCTGGGCCACGGGCAAAAGATACTGCTTCGTCAGAATCATTTGAAGATTGACGCCTGCGGGCAGCGGCGCTTTCTGGAATAGCTTTACAGCATAAGAAGTTGTCGTGTTGCCGAGGTTGGTCACTTGATAGGTTGCATCCGTGACCGATTGATTGGCGATGCCGGGATTAGCGATCCCCGGATCGGCGATTGTCGGGTTGGCGATGCCCGGATTCGCAATGCCTGGATTCAGGGCGGTAACCACACTGGGATTCGCGATGCCCGGATTCGCAATTCCGGGATTGGCGATGCCCGGATTCGCGATCCCCGGGTTGGCGATCCCCGGATTCGCGATGCCCGGATTCGCAATTCCCGGATTGGCGATGCCCGGATTGTGGGTTTCGGCCGTAAGAATGGCTGGGTTGGCGAAGCCGAAGTTGTCGGGATCGAGAATTTGCGGCGCATTGGGATCGGGATTAAAAACGACGAACCCTGTCAGGCCTCCAGGGACAGGCGTGCCATTTGGTGCCGTAATCTCCTGCGCGTTGACCGTTACGCTTGCGGTCGGGTTGGCAGACTGGATAAACACGGCACGCGCGATGCTCGATTGCGCTCCAATGGTGACGTCGAGCGAGGTCTGCAAGCTGAATTGCAGCAGCGAAGCCTGGCCGTGCGGGTCTAGCTGTCCATTCGCGAGAGCCGGCTGGTTGCCCATGGAAATGCGGAAGCTTCGTTGAGCCATGGTGGTATTTTGCAACGTCACGGTGAAAGCGCGTTGTAGGAGCTGCGCGGGATTGGCTGGCGAGAAACCCAGCGGCTTGAAATTTCCTTGAGAGCCGACCACCAGCCCCGGGGCCACAGTCGACGTATAGATGTTCTGATTCCGGGATGCGACAAAACCATCGTTCACGCCGACCTGGCAGGGAACCACTTTCTGCGTCGGATCGAAAATGCTGGTGTTTACGCTCCCCGCTGGATTGGAGGAGGAAAATGGTGGAACATAATGAGTCCAATTGCCGTCGGAAGGCGGAACGACGTCGCGGTTGTCCGTCCAAACCGCATGGAACACGGGCAAATTCGCGGAGGTCGTATTGAAGACCCACTTCCCGCTCTGAAGGAGAAAGGGCGGCGCAGCGGCAATATCAATGTAATCGCCGAAGAAGGGAACAGTTCCTTGTTCGAACATCGGCAGGTCAGGAGCGTCTACTTGCAACTGCTCGGCCTGATTCGGGTTGTCAAAAGGATTTATTCCGAACAGATACCGAGAAATCCGGAAAGCCGCGAAGCCAGGCACTCCCAGCGCGCCCGGTGGAAGCGTGGAAGCTTGCGCGCCTTGCACGTCGATGGTGTGACGCCTTGCCGTTAGCGGCGGCGCAGCATCGCTTACAAAGGAGTTGAACACGAAACTCGATGCCGGGTCACCAACAAGTTCGCCTTCGAACTGTCGCGTTTCGGTGTAACTGCTCTGGTCTGCATTCTCGGTGAAATAACCCAACGTGTGATCCTGGCGAAAGTCGAAATAGACAAGCGACAGTTTCCCGGCGCTGAAATTCAACGACGGCATTAGTTGATGGCCGCGACCCGAAAGATTGCCGAACGCGTTGCCGTTGTCGTCCAATACCGGACCGTTATCAACGAGGGCCGGCGCGGAAGACCAGTTCAGTCCATCCGGCGAGACTTGCATCATGATGCGGGCGTCCCCGGAAGCTTGGCGCTGCGACCAGGCCAAATACACGCGGCCCGTGTCGTCCACGGCAAGAGCGGGAAATGCCGAGGTACGGAAAGACGCCGCAGTGGTCCCTTGATCAAACAAGCATCCCGTCGAAGCTGGAGCAGTGGTGCTGCAAGCCGTCGGAAAAGTTACCGCCTGAGCCGCTTTGGAGAATGTGTTGCCGCCGTCGGTGGACTTGGCAATCATCAGCGCGTCCGGTTGCGAGCTTGAAGCAAACCTACGCCATGCCACATAGATGGTGGCCGCGGCATTGTTCGCGCTGCTCGGGTCCACCACAACGATGGTTCCCTGGTTGACCGTGTTGCTTTCACTTAGCTTGGCTGCTTTGGTCCACGTCGCTCCACAGTCCTGCGAGCTCGCGAACATGATCTTGGTGTCCTGCGAATTCGTTGTCTGATTCCCGTTAAAGGAGGTGTATGTCAAATATACATTGCCGGCGGGAATGGTTTGCGTTCCTTGCGTGCCGTCAGGCTTGGTATATGGCACCGCGCACGTTGCCGTTCCGCGCGGCACGTCGGTAGCGATCCAGGGTTTGTCGAGAAACTGCCCGGAGTTTCCGCTGTCGATAACCACCGCTCCCAAGTATTGGATCGGATCCGTCGGCGCGAGATTCGTCAGGCTGCCATTGCTGAGTGTGGCGTCGCCATTTTCCTTGTTGTCGTTGTCAATGAATCTCGCAACGAACACCGTGCCGAGGCCGCCTGCGCCGCGATTGAAAGCGATGCCGCTGTAGTAGAAGAGGCCATTCGTTCCCGCGCGCACAGTTGGATCAGCCGCCGCCTGAAATCCATGTAACGGTGAAGCCATGCCTGCCGGGGAACTATCCAAGGGGAAACCGGGGAGCAGTGTACTCTGCCAAGTCTGTCCGCCGTCGAAGGACTTAAATACGCCGAGCCAGGCGTCCGCCCGTTCGCTCTGGCCTGCCAGTCCGGCAATATCCACGGAGCGATAGTCGTTAGCGCCCCCAAATAGATGGAGAGTGTTTCGCGTGGAAACGGCGAGCGAGGGCTCGTTCTGCCTTTGCAGAAAAGGATCGCCGTTGGTCCAGCCGGTGCCGGACACCATGTTGACGCTTGGCCCCGATGTCTGACCTATTAGAGTAAGCGGGCAAAAGATGGTACAGAAAACGAGCGTGGAGGCAGGGGCCCAGCGAAGCATGCGCATGAGTTTCTCTCCTTGCCGCACACTCTTGTTCGCCGGCACTGAATGATCAGAGCCTAAGACCTTGGGGACGTTGTCGAAAAGCAACGGGAACTCAACGCAATGCTGGCAATGAGCTCCACGCGGCTCCGCTGGCTGGGTGAACAGAGCAACGGAAACTCACAAGAAGTTATCCTTATCCTCGCCATAAGTCAAGCGAAGAACCATCGCTAAACCGATTTTTCACTCCGTTTTCTTTCTTAGGGAGCAGAATCGACATAAAACTGCGTGCCGTCGCCTTATTCCGATTTCCGGAGCCGAACGATTTGTTAAAATCTCCAAACCGTGGCAAGCGGTGACAAATTGCGATTTGCCGTGGCAGGCAACGGCGAAGTATCGGCGCTGTTGGTTCGTCCGGCAAGCGCGCAATGGCTGTTAGTCCTGGGCCACGGAGCCGGGGCGGGCATGGCTCATCCCTTCCTCGAGAAGCTTGCAGCGGAGTTGGCGAATGCGGGAATCGCGACTTTGCGCTATCAGTTTCCGTACGTGGAGCAACGCAGGCACGTGCCTGACAAGCCGGAGTTGTTGGCCGGTACCGTAGCTGCTGCTGTGGGACTGGCCGCAGAAACAGTGCCCCAATTGCCCTTGCTTGCGGGAGGCAAGTCCATGGGCGGCAGGATGACCTCGCAGGCTGCGGCAGAGAATCTACTTGGGCCCGTGAAAGGGTTGGTCTTTTTTGGATTTCCTTTGCACCCGCCGAACCGGCCGAGCACGAAGCGCGCGGAGCATTTGACGAAAGTCCGCATGCCGATGCTGTTCCTGCAAGGGACGCGCGACACGCTGGCGGACCTGACGCTGCTGCGCCCCGTTTGCGCAAAACTAGGGTCGCCCGCCACGCTGCACATTATTCCCGAGGCCGATCACTCGTTCCACGTGCTGAAAAGGTCAGGCAAAACGGATGACGAAGTGATGACGGAGTTGGCGCAGACTACCGCCGCCTGGGCGGACAGATTGAAGGACTGAAGGAGAGGACTATGCGAACGGTATTGATCCAAAGCACTCACCGAGTTCCATGGCCAAGACTTCAACACTCCCTAAAGTTGATTCGCAGAGTCGCGGTAGTGGCAATGATGAGCGTCCTCTCGTTTTGTGGCGCCGGTGCAGCGGCAAGTCCTGAGAACGGAAAAGGACTGCAGATTTACTTTGTGGATGTGGAGGGCGGCCAAGCAACTCTGTTTGTGACTCCGGAAGGGAAGTCGCTCTTGATTGATACCGGCTGGCCGGACAACAAGGGGCGCGACGCGGATCGCATCGTGGCTGCAGCGAAGCTGGCCGGCATCAAGCAGATTGATTCTGTCCTGCTGACGCACTACCACATGGACCATGCAGGCGGCATCACGCAGCTGGCCGCGGAGATTCCCATTCGCACTGTGATTGATCACGGCGAAAACCGCGAGCCAAAAGATGCCGCGACGGAAGGCGTCTGGGAGGACTACCAAAGGCTCGTGGCGAAGGAAAAGCTAAACCGCGTCCTTGCTAAACCAGGTGACACAGTTCCGGTAGAAGATTTGGAAGCGCGCGTAATCAGTTCGGACGGAGAGCTGATTGAGAAGCCACTCAATGGCAGCGGCAAGAATGCGGCGTGCGACAGCGCCGAGAGGCGGCCTGCGGATCAGAGCGAGAACGGACGGTCACTGGGAGTGCTCATCACTTTCGGAAAGCTGCGGATTCTGGATTTGGGAGACCTGACTTCGGATAAAGAAGCGCAACTCGTTTGCCCGGTGAACAAGCTGGGAGCGATTGATATTTTTGTCGTTTCCCATCACGGATCGGTGTCGAGCAACAGCCGGGAGTTTTTAAACTCGATTGCACCGAGGGTGGCCATCATGGACAACGGGGCCTCGAAGGGCGGCGCGCCGTCTGCGTGGGAAGCGGTTGAGAAGTCTCCGCGGCTGGAGGACCTCTGGCAACTCCACTATGCGAATGAAGGAGGGTCGGAGCACAACGTGGCGCCTTCCTTCATCGCCAACATCTCCGGACCTGATACCGGCAACTACGTGAAGCTGACGGCTTGGCCCGACGGAAATTTTGAAGTCTTCAATTCCAGAACAAAGCAGACAAAACGTTATGAGGTGAAATGAAAATGAAACGACTCTGGTTACTTGGTTTGACCGGCTTGCTCTCGATTCCATTTCTGAGCGTGAGGTCCGAGGATCCGGTTCCGCAAGGATATGAACATTGGACAAGTTCCTCTCTGAAACCTGTGGAGGAGGCACTGACCAGCCAGGCGGCGAAGGATGCTCATCATTTCGCCGTGAAACAACTCGCAGATTTTCCGAATGAAGCGATTCTGGAGGTACACCGGGAAGCGGACGGCCAGATTGAGTGGCATGAGACGCAGAGCGACATTATGCTCGTTCAGTCCGGCGCAGCTATGCTACTTTTTGGCGGAACGTACCTCAACGGCGAAACGACGGCGCCCCATGAAAAACGCAATGGCACGATTCAAGGTGGGATTCAGCAGACGCT
>Ga0126373_10001599_pt1 | contig 16213 bp, 16 predicted proteins | sample PanSoiMetPlot_11_FD_92545 | JGI IMG/M metagenome (GOLD analysis project Ga0126373, IMG submission 92545) | Tropical forest soil microbial communities from Panama - MetaG Plot_11 | ecosystem: Environmental > Terrestrial > Soil > Tropical forest > Bulk soil | place: Panama | collected 2016-02-17 | reverse complement strand
TCTACACCATGATTGCCTGCTAGAAGGCGTTCACACGAGTCTGAACGCGGCACGCTAAAGCCTGCGCCACAGAAGCTTCAAAAATTCAATACGTGCCAGAGGCTGACGAAATCGTCGGTCCACAGAATCGGCGCTCGACGCGTCCATGGCACGGTTCGAGACCCGAACTGCGGTTGCGCAAGCAGTTGGGTGTTGCCGCTGATCAGCACCCACTTTGAGCTGCTCTCGCCCGTATGGTTGTCGTCGCCGGAAACAAACACGAGCGCCTTCCAGCCCAGATGTTCGGCCATTCCGCGCGCGACAGGTTCCAGATTCAAGACCCGATTTGAAATATGCAATAACAACAGGCCCCCCGGCGCGAGACTGCGCCGGTAGAGATCCGTGGATTCACTGGTTAGCAGGTGAAACGGAATTGCATCGCTGGTGAAGGCGTCTACGGCGAGCAAGTCGTATTGGCCGGACTGGCCCCTGTCAAGTTCGCGCTCCAGTTCCACCCGAGCATCACCGAGCACCGTTTCGGTTTGGGCCTTCGAGTCTTTGAGAAACGTGAACCACTGACGCGCGAACGCCTCCACTGCGGGGTTGATTTCGTAGAACCGAAATTGATCTCCCGCGCGGCCCCAAGCCGCAAGCGTCCCGGCGCCGAGGCCGATCACCGCAATGCGTCGGTTCGGCCGATCCAAAGCTGTCAGCGCGATTCCGACGCCGCTGTGCGGTCCATAGTACGTCGTCGGCCAGTCCCGCCGGGCGGTGTCGAGAAATTGAAAACCGTGGCGAGTCCGGCCGTGGCGCAGCTCGCGAAACCGTCCGTTTTCGCCGTCGTGTTCGCTGACGCGCAGGATCCCGTAAAAATTCCTTGCGCTTGCGAGCAATGCCTGATTGCCGCTGGTAAACGCGGCCACGACAGCGGTAAACCCGCCGAAAAGCAAAGCCATGAGTGGAACGCGAACGCCAAGATTCCCGCGGCGCCATTGCGCCATCGCCCCGCTTCGCAGCCAGCCGATGAATCCAAGCAGGCAGGCCAGACCGAGGCCGATCGGATACTCGATGTATTCGGTGAACACTCGCGGGGCGAGCAGGGCCACGAAGGCCCCGCCAAGCGCGCCTCCTCCGGCCAAAGCGACGTAAAACGTGGTGAGGTATTGTGGCGATGGCCGCGATGCGGCCAACTCACCGTGGCAAAGCATGCATACTGCGAACATTGTGAGCAGGTAGAGCGTCAATTCCCAACGCAGCGCCATCGCGCCCGAGACAGCGGGTAGCACGCAGCCCGCGCAAGTCAGAATGCCCGCTGCGCAGGCAAAAAATGTTCGCGAGTAAAAGCGCGACCTCTCGAACGCGAGTATGAATGTCAACAGGTAAATCGCGAGTGGCGCAACCCAGAGGAACGGATTCACCGCGATCTCCTGTGAAATCTGATTCGTGGTGGCGACCAAGATCGTAGATCCGCTCGCTGCCAGAGCGATCCAGTAGAGAATCGAGGTTCCGGCGGGACGTACTTCGTTCACGACATCTGTGTGTACCGTGCCAGCGTCGGTTCTGGCTCGCCATGCGACAAAGCCGCATAATCCCGCGAACAGCACGTACATTCGTGACCAGATGCGAACCTGCATGTCCAATCTCACGTGCGGCTCAACCAGGAAGGGATAAGTCAGGAGTGCAAGAAGCGAGCCCAAATTTGACAACGCGTACAATCGCCAGGGAGACTTCCCAGGCGCGCTCAGCGCGAACCAGCGTTGCAAAACCGGTCCCGTAGAAGAGAGCAAGAAATAAGGCGCTCCCGCCGTCGCGGCGAGCAACATCAGTATCCGCACCGAAGGGTCGAGGCTCGAAGGAGATTTCCACAGCGCGGCGTTCGGGCGGATCGGCAACGCGACGAGCGAGAGAGCCAGCAAGGTAATGTGGATCGCACCCGCCTTCCGGGAGCCAACGCTCCCAAGAATCCAATGTGCGTACATGTAACCGCCGAGCAGGCCCGCCTGGAAAAACAACAAGCACGCCGTCCATACCGCCGGTCCGCCGCCGAACCATGGAAGTATGTAACGCGCCGCCATGGGCTGCACTTGAAACAGCAGGAAAGCACTTAGGAAAATCGTTATCGCGATGAATGCGCCAAAAGGGCCGGTGCCCGGGAGTTGCCGAATTGGGGGTTCGGAAGAAATGGCGGATGAAGCCTGAGCGTCCAATAGAACATGATACGTTGGAAAGAAAGTGAGCGAGCGACTAGAGCAATCGGCAACCGAAGAAGTGTCTCCGGAAGTCAGCCCGGAGGAATCGACGCTTCTTGAAGCACCGGCCGCGGAAGCAGAGCGGCGGCGGGCGCCAGTTCCCGCGCCAAAGCCTCAAGACGTACGAAGAATCTCCTGGCTGCGGCTCGGCTACTGTGTCGTTTTTCTGCTTTCCATACTCGCCATCTTCACGTTCTGGAGCGAAGTGGGAGGGCAAGGTCATCTGGACCTGATGCCCTGGTACACTAAAATGATCTGCGTCTTGATTGCGGCGTGGTGTAGTGTTCGGCTCACGGCCGCGATGGTCGAGCAACCGAGCGGGTGGAACCGTCGAACCGTGGGGTGGCTGGCCGGCTTGATCCTGATTGCGTTCACGATGGCGGCGATTACCCTCTACTACCATTTGCATGAGGAAACGGATCAACAGGATTCTGACGAGAGCACGGCTACCGCGATGACCCCGAAGTCTCCGCGCATGTTGCGAAGCTTTGCGGAATGATCAAATCGGCTGCTGATTTCATCATGGGCGTTTGGACCGCGCCCGAGATCTCGCTGCTGGTCGAGTATCCGCTCGACATCATGGAAGAGCTCCGCTCGCTCTTATGCGATGAGCTGCACCGGTTGTCGCGCGGCGGTGGGGAAGTGGCTGGCGTTCTTTTCGGTGTGAGCCGCGGCGCCGCCATTCGCGTTATGACATGGCGGTCCGTCTCGCGCGACTCGGGTGATGAAAAGTCTCCGCGCATGTCGCGTCAAGACCGTGCAGAGATGGTGCGCGTGCTCGGCATGGCCGCAAGCGATCCGGCGATGCAAGGCTACGAGCCGCTCGGGTGGTTTTGTTCTCACGCCGACGGTGGGCCCAGTCTCACGGCAGCCGATATCGACCTTTTCGAAAATTTTTTCCCGAACTCGTGGCAGGTCACTCTGCTCTTGCGGCGCGGCCCGGGCGGTACGGCGCGCGCAGGATTCTTCGTCCGCGAGCACGATGGCTCGCTTCGTCCGGACGCGAGCTATCGTGAATTGTTCGTACAGCCGGTTCGGCGGGTGCCCGGCATTTCAGGTCCAAGGTCTCCCTTGTCGGCCGTTGCGACGCCGGACGAGGGCTCGCTTCGGCATGTTCCCGCCGCAGCCCACGAGAACTGTGCAACGCTAGCGCACGAAAATGGCCCACGAATAGAAGATGCGCCGACCGCGTCTCCATCGAAATCGGCGACGACCCCTGTCATACCGATTGAAGAGAGCCGCCCAATCGAGATGCCTCCTACGGCGGCGGCGACATCTTTGCTGCCGGTGATGGAGATTCCGGTGATCGAACCCGGTCGTGTTGAAACACCGGAGACGCCGGGGGCCAGGAATGAAATAACCGACGAACCGCCTGCGTCTTATTCTGCGACACGGCCATCACCCACGCTCGCGATTGTAGAGTCGCCGAAAACGGTGCACCGGCCTGTCAGACCGGTTGAGAATCCTCCGGCTGAAAAGACCATGGTCGAGAATCCGCCGATTGAGAGAGCACCGATCGAGGAGCTGGCGATCGATGCCGGGCCAGCTGAGCCCCCGAGCTTCACGATGCAAGGGAGTTCGTTCGGGGGGGCGAAGTGGCTGTGGATCGGCCTTTTCGTGCTGGCTCTCGCACTGGTGATTTTCCTCATCACGCAAAGGACGGCATCACCGGCGGTGGGATCGTTCGGGCTTCGCGTGGCGGCGATGGGCGACAGCATTGAAATCTCTTGGGATCGCGATTCCACGCCGGTGTGGAACGGCCAGCGTGCATCGATCAAGATCCAGGACGGTCCCGACACCAAGCAACTGTCGCTTTCATCAGGTCAATTGCGCGCGGGCAAGACCAACTACTCGCGGGAGACGCCGGACGTCGCCATCGAGATGATCATCTACGACTCTGCGGGGCACGACTCGCACGAGTTCGCGCGGTTCATCGCTCCCGCGCCGTATGCGCCGAGCGCGGCACCGTCTTCACAATCGACCGATGTGAATCAACTGCGGAGCGAGCGCGATAGCCTGGCGAGCCAAGTACAAAAGCTGAAGGAGGACGTCCGCAAAGAAGCGGCGCGAGCGGACCAGGCGGAAGACCTTGTGAGAATCCTCGAGAATCGGCTGAAAATCGATGACAGCCGAAGCCGGTCGCAAAGACGGTCGCAAAGCCAGAAGTAGCCGCTAGTGAAAGTAAGGATCCGGTTCGGGAATCGCGGCCCCGTCTTTGCGCGGCGACGATGCACCATAGTTTACGCGTGCATCTGAATCGTGCATCACTGCCTGCCCGCCGCCCATGTAACCTGAGTACTCGCCGACGACGTTGAGCTTGTGCCCGCGCCGCGCAAGTTCCTCGCGCGTTTTCTCCGAGACTCGGGACTCAATCTGTAGATCGCATCCGCCGAGCGTCGGCTTGGTAAACCGCGGCGCTTCGAGCGCGTATTGAATATTCATGCCATGGTCGACGATGTTGGTGACTACCTGCATCTGCGCCTGCGCTTGATTCATCCCGCGCATAACGCCGAAGGCGATGTGCTGCCGTCCATTCTCAAGAAATCCCGGAATAATGGTGTGAAATGGACGCCTGCGGGGCCCGAGCGCGTTGGGGTGAGAGGGATCGCAGACGAACGATGCGCCGCGATCGTGGAGTAGAAAACCCATTCCCTCGACGGCGATGCCGGAACCGAAGAAATTCGCGATGCTCTGAACCCACGAAACCACCATGCCCTCCTTATCGGCGACGCTCAAGTAGGTGGTGTGCCCGTGCTCAGGCGTGCCCGCCGCCGGAGAACAGTTCGCCTTGCTTGGGTCGATCGATTGAGCGCGCTCCTTCGCATAATCCTTCGATAAAAGGCCCCGAACCGGGACCGAAACGTGGCACGGATCGCCGACATAGGTTGTCAGATCTTTCGTTGCGGGCTTCTGCGCCTCGATTTTCCAGTGAAACGCGTCCGCGCTGTCGTGCGCGCGTTCCCCGAGCGGGAAATTCTCCAGGATGTTGAGCATTTCAAGGGTTGCTATGCCCTGGCCGTTTGGCGGAATTTCGTGCACGTGCCAACCGCGATAGGTGGTCGAGAGGGGGCGGGCCCATTCCGGTTGGTACTCGCGCAGATCCTCAGCCGACATTTTGCCGCCGTAGCGAGCTGATGTTTTGAGAATCGCCTGTGCGATCGGTCCATCGTAAAAAACCTTCGCGCCACGGTCCGCCAGCAAATGGAAACAGTGCGCGAGCTGGGGAATGCGGAAGATTTCGCCGATCTTCGGCGCGGCGCCATCCCGCAGGTACACACTACGTGCGTCGTCTACAAGGATCGGGCTCGCATTCGCCCACTCCCACTGGACCAATTCCGTCACCGGAAAGCCGCGCTCAGCGTAGTAGATCGCGGGCCTGAAAAGATCCCGCCATGGAAGCCGGCCGAAGCGCTGGTGCAGTTTTTCCCAACCATCCACGCAACCGGGAACCGTGACGGCATGGATTCCCGCGACGCGATTGGCGCCGGAACCAAGCACGTCGAGCGAGAGCGCCTTGGGGCACCATCCGCTGGCATTCATGCCCGTGAGCTTGCCGCTTCTCGGATCGCGGACCAACGCGAAAAGGTCTCCGCCCGGTCCACACATCATCGGCTCTACGACGCTGAGCACAGCGTTCGCGGCGATTGCCGCGTCCACGGCCGAACCTCCACGCGCAAGAACCTGAGCGCCGGTTTGCGATGCCAGCGGCTGCTCGGTGGCGACCACGCCGCGAGTAGTGATGACCATCGACCGCGCCTGCGCGCGATCCAGTGCCAGTGATGCAGATGCGGGAAGACCCATTCGCTGGACTCAGCCTGCCTTTTTTCCGATGACGGTCGCCGGATCCGACATGTCCGCCAACGGCAGCACGTCATAGTGGGCGTCGTTGTAGACCGGCGACATCGCCAGCAACAGGTCCAGCTCTTCATTCGATTTCACGTTATAAATCCACGCGCCGCCGTGTTTGCCGATCAAGTGATAGCGGCATTCGAGCTTGCCATCCGCTTGAAGTTTCTTGGCGTAATTGGGCGTTTCGGCCACCGCCTTGATCAGCTTACGACTCCCCTGCCCCGGCTCGAGATGCCAGAGGACGAGAAATTTCATGCCGTCTTCCTCCTGATGCGGAAATGATAGACCGCGGCTCCCGCGGCAACCGTGAGGATGGCGATCGTCGCCGTGCCCGGCTTGTAAAGAAAACTGAATATCGTCATCCCGACGCCGAACAAAATGAAAAACACGGGAACCAAAGGATAGGCGAAGCTCACTACGCCGAGTTTTCGCCACCCTGTTCGACCTCGCAGCTTGAACAACGACGCTACTGAGAGCACCGCGAAGATATTCAACAAGAAACCGATATAGAGCAGCAAATCGACGAAAGGAGTTAGCGTCATTAGCATCGAGCAAAGGCCTTGGCAAATGATCGCAACGGCTGGCGTGTGCCAGCGGGGATGCACTCTGGCCGCGTCGGCAAAAAACGCGCCATTCTTCGCCATGGCGTAGTAGACGCGCGGACCAATGGTGACTTCGGCGTTCATCGTGGCAAGCAGCGATAGAGCCATCGCCGCGGCGAAAGTCCCGGCCACGGCCGGTCCGAAAAGATGTGTGGCGGCAAGCGCTCCCACCGCCACCTCGCCTTTCATATTTTCCAGCGGAACCGCGTAGATGAACAGCGCATTCAGCGCGATGTAAAGCGCGCCCACCAGTAGCGTGCCGAAGGCGAGCGAATATGGCAGAGTGCGAGCCGGATTCTTCAGCTCTTCGGCGACGTATGTAGCGGCATTCCAACCGCTATAGCCGAAATACACCAGCAGCAGGCTGACAATAAACTGCGCGAAGATGGGCGTGGTCGAAGTGCGAATCGCCGGGTGCGCGAAATTGTCCCAGCTTCCACTGCCGAACGCGAATCCGGCTACGAGAAACAAACCAATCACGCTGACTTTCAGGACCGTCAATACATTTTGGATACGCGATGATAGCCGCAATCCAACGCAATTGACTACCGTGAAGAGCGCGATGACCAGGCACGCAACGGCTTGCGGATAACCGAACTTAAACTCGAATGCGCCCGATCCCGCCAGGTGCCGCGCATTCTCCAGCTTGAATGATGCGAGAAAATGTCCCAGATAATCGGAGAACGCGAGTGCGGCGGCCGCGATCGGGGCAGAGAATCCTGCAAAGAATGAGACCCAGCCCGTCATGAATCCCCAGGTGGGTCCGTATGCCTGAGTCAGATAAACGTACTCACCTCCGGAGCTTGGAAAATTCACGCCTAGCTCGGAGTAACAAAACGCGCCGGCGAGCGCGCAGACCGCTCCAACCGCCCAGACCAGCAGCATCAGCCCGGCCGATCCCAACTGCCCTGCCAGGACGCCGGGCGTACTCCAGATGCCGGCGCCGATCATGTTGGAAATCACCAGCGCCGATGCACTGGCTATACCCAACTGCCGGATAAGCGTGCTCGTTTGGACTGTCAATTCGTCTCCGCCAGCCTGAGGCTCGATCGGACCAGCGATTGTCCGCCATCGCAAACGTAAACGCCGCCGGTGATGTAGGCCGCAGCGCTCGAGCACAGGAACAATGCCAAGTCCGCCAGTTCGTCTTTCGTTCCGTAGCGGCGTAGCGGGACTTGCTCTTCGATTTTGCGCCTCACTTCGGGCGTTGGAGCGAGACGCCGCATTCCTTCGGTGTCGTCCGTCGGGCCCGGCGTGATGCAGTTGGCGCGAATTCCATCGGGACCCCATTCGATCGCGAGCGTTCTAATCAGCAAATCGACTCCTGCCTTTGCCGCGCAAACGTGCGCTTGCCAGGCGACAGGCATAATGGCGTGGCTCGCCGAGATCGCGATCACGCTCGCTCCCGGTTTGCGCAGGAACTGATGCGCCGCGCGGCAGGTGTTGAATGTTCCCAGCAGATCGATGTCGACGACTGCTTTAAAAGCGTTAGCAGACATACCGAGTACGGGCGCTGGGAAATTGCCAGCGGCGCCCGCGATCAGGATGTCGATCTCTCCGAAATCGTCGTGTGTCGTTTTCAGCGCGGCTTCGACTGCCGAATATTCGCGAACATCGAGCGCGGCCGTAGACACCGTGCCGCCGGCTTTACAAATCACGGCTGCCGCAGCATCCAGTTTTTCCTGTTTCCGCCCGACCAGCATAACCTTCGCGCCATGCTCGGCGAACCGCTCAGCCATGCGCTGTCCGATGCCGCTTCCCCCTCCGGTGACGAATGCTGTTTTTCCTTCTAACACGCGGTCGCGGAAGATACTGGCCATCGTTGGCACTGTATCACGAATCATCGATGGATCCATGGGCGCGCAACCCGATACTCGGGCACGGCCGTCGCTGATTGCCGATGGACGCTCACCAGCCGTCTTCTTGTCAGGATGCGCATTCCTCCTTGTACGGCGCTCTTCGAGAGGCCGGTGGCGTCCGCGATGGCCTGATGACTTATGCGGACCATCTTCTGCCTCCGCCCAACCGTCTGACTCCAGAGATGCAAGTAGACAAGGAACGCCGATGGCGCGCGATCATGCCCGACGAGGTCGCGCATCAAAACGTCGAGAATATAGTTATCCATTACTATAGTAACGATCACTATAGCATGTAAAATCGGATTGCAAATGAGACCGAGTTTTTTTACTCTACTCGCATGATCAAATCAGTAAAATTCGTCAGCATCCCCGTGCGCGACCAGAGCAAGGCGCTCGATTTCTACACGAAAAAGCTCGGTTTTCAGATCATGACCGATCAGCCTTTTGGCAACGGCGAGCGCTGGATCGAGCTACGTATTCCGGGCGCCGACACGCAGGTCGTGTTGTTCACGCCGCAAGGCCAGGAAGACCGGATCGGTACGTTCTCAGGTGTTTCTTTCCTGACTGACAATGTGCAGAAGACCTTCGATGACCTGAGCGCCCGCGGCGTGGAGTTTGCGCAGCCGCCGAAGAAAGAATCCTGGGGCACGTCGGCGGTCTTCAAGGACTCGGACGGCAACATGTTCGTTCTCTCGTCTCGATAAAGCAGTGCATCTCGCGCTGAGGCAACAGAGCGCTGCTGCGCCAGAGGCGCCATGTCCGCCCCGCTAGGGGCTCAGTGCGCCAAGGTATCGAGAAACACGCGCTTGAACTCGACACCGTCAGCTTGAAGCGCGACCCGAGCGTTTGGTTGTCCGGCTGCTTCCACCGTTCGGCCCTCCTCGGGCGGATCCTGTCGGATCTCGACGTGCACAGGAGCTGTCTTCACAACGGCGGGATGCAGCAGTGCGACCGCAGCGAGCGGATCCCACGCGTACATGTAGCCGGCGTCGATACTCTCACGGTCAGCGCGCAGAACTTCGGCAACGAAACGCCCGAGCGGCGAACGCGCCTGCGCTTCGAACTGGCGAAGGAATTCGCCCCCGATCGGCACGGTGTTGGTGGCATCGAGGCCGATCATCTCGATCCGAACGCCGGAACGAAACACGACGCGAGCCGCGAGCGGATCGACGAAAAGGTTCCACTCCGCGGTCGTGTTGGTAGTTTTGAAGAGCCCGCCATCGCTCAGGTTCCCCGGGACCCGCAGCGCGCCGCCCATCATGACGATTTCCTCGATAGTCGCGGCGCTCGACGGCGAACGTTGCAGGGCTTCAGCTAGATTTGTAAACGGGCCGAGCGCCAGAACGCGGACCGGGCGGTTGGTTTGTTTGAATCGCTCGACCAGGTAATCCGCCGCAGGGCGCGTCTCCGATTTCTGCGACAAGGCGGGAAGCTTCACACCCGGAAGCTCGTCAGAAGTTCGTCTCCACTGGGCCGGAAATTCGGCCTTCCCGCGGAGAGGTTCGTTCCGTCCTGCAAATACAGGGATCTCAGGGCGGCCAGCCAGTTCCAAGAGCCGCGCAATGTTGCGCGCCCCTGCCTCAGGGTGCGCCAATCCGTTCACTACGGTAATCGCTTCGATCCGCACGTCCGGCTGCGAAAGCAGGAAGGCGATCGCCATCAAGTCGTCCGAGCCTGCGTCGGTGTCGATCAAAATAGGCCGCTGTTGCGCAAACGCTCCCGTGGCCGCGAGCAGCGCAAGAAGAAGTGGGATGCATCGTGGCATTCGAAATGCCAGCATAACAGCCCGGAAAGGGTGTGCCGGAGCCTTCGTGGTACCAAATGGGTTTTCAGGCGCGCTCGGTTTCCCAGGCAGTTACTTAACAGGCGCTATTTTGTCTTCGAACTCAGTGCCTTGGGATAAACCATCACGCCCGCCTCCGAAGCGCGGAAAATTTTGTGCAGGATTTGATTCGTAGGCAATTGGCTCTCGAGATAATCGACGCCCTCGGCGCTGATGATAAAGCTGGAGCGGTCATCCTGTAGCACGTAACGCTTCGCCCGCAGGTACCACAGTGCGAATAGCAAGCGCTCACGGGGAAACGCCATAATGTTTTCCATGTCGAGCAACGAGAGGGCGGCGAAATCCGGATTCGCACGCCGCTTGCTGTAGAGTAGGCAAAGCACGCCGATCCGAATCTTCGCTTCTGCGTCGATGCCGTCCGTGAATTCCTTGCCGAGAAAGATGGGCAGCGGCTTGGCTGCGTTGGTCTGGAACTCGCGATCGTATTCCCTGCGCCTCGCCGGATCGCGCAAGACTTCACAGGCTTCTCGAATTAGACGGAACCGCTCCGCGTCGCCGGTCTCCTGGTTGTCGGGATGATAGCGCGCTGCCAACAGCCGGTAGACGCGCTCGATGGTCTCGGTCTCGGCTTGAGGGCTGATTTGAAGAAGGTCGTAATAATTTACAGCGGGCGAGGCCAGCATCCTGCTGTACATATCGGCCGGATAACTGGTGTTCGAAATAGGGCATTCATCCTAAGCGTCAGCCCATCTGGGGCAGCGCTTGTTCGAGAGCCTCGACGAAAAAGTACTCGCCCCACATCACCGACTCGTCGACGCCAAGTTCCTTCGGCAGGTGATACACACCGCCCTTAAGAATGCCTTCCCATTTCTTGTCTTTCTTAGCTGTGTATTTTTCGCACAGATTGCGAAGGATCAACACGGCCGTCGAGAAATAAAAATGACCCTTCATCGGGTCAGTCAGCAAGCGGCAAAGCCTGAGCAAACCGGACGCGGCAATTGCGGCCGCCGAAGTGTCCACGAGAGCGCGGCTTTCGGGGGAGGCGTTGAAATCCCATGGCGGCACGCCGTCGCCGCTCGAATGCGTCACATAGTAGTCCGCACACGCCTCGGCGGTCTCAAGGAAACGCGGATCGCGGCTGTATTCGTGCGACACGCTGAATCCATAGAGCGCCCAAGCCAAGCCGCGCGCCCAACAGGAATCGCCGCGATAACCCTGCTGTGTGGTCTGCCGCAAGAACTCTCCCGTGGCCGGATCGAAGATGCCTTCATGCGCCGTAGATCCGTCCCCGCGAACCAGGCATCGTCGCGTGGTCAGGCAGTGCCGGACCGCAAGATCCCGCAGCCGCCGGTCGCCAGTTTCGCGTGCGGCATAGAAAATGATTCCGACGTTCATCATCTGATCGATGAACAGCGAGTTCTCGCCCACAGACGATCGTAAATATTGCCCGTTCTCCTGAAATCGCTGCGCCTCGGTTCGTCCAGCTTCGATGATCACATCGCGAAGTTTCTGGTCGCGCGTCAGACGGTACCAGCGATAGTAGGTGGAGAGAAAGAGAAACCCGAGATCGGTGGAGTCGCGATCCACACTGCGCGGTTCGAGCGGTGTGGTGTATTGAATCGCCAGTTCGCGCCACGGCGAATCTTTTCCCAGTGCTCCACCGTTGCACTTATGAAAGATCCAGAGCAGCCCCGGCAGAAAGCCGTCCGTCCAGTTGGACAGCGCTGGACCGTCGTGCTTCCAGCGCCCGTCGGTTGTGTACATCGGATAAAAATTCGGGTGAGCCTCAACCAGCCTGCGCACCTGGTGCTGTGCGAACCTGAGCGTCTCCTCAAACAGCTCGCGGTCCGGCTCACGGACGAATTGGATCATGAGTTGACAGTGGTGACCGCAGGCTTGGGCGGCGGAAGATCGCGCGCCGGGCAACTGGAATCAAATCCATTCACCTTGTGCTGGCCATCGCAGAACGGCTTGTTCTGGGAATGCCCGCAGCGGCACAGCGAGATCACTGTGCGTCCGCTCAGCCCGAATTCATGGCCTTCCGCATCGTGAATTGTGAAATCACCCTCCAGCCGGATCGATCCGTTGTTATTAATTGTTACTTTAGTCGCCATCACAGCGATGGTAGCAAAAGAGCGCTACGCACACTCCCTACAGGGAGCTTGGAACAAGTGATCTTGTGCGTTTTCACTGTTACCAAGGTGCCTTGGTTTAGAGTGCCTGCAAAATCTTTAAGCACTTCCTCAACGACATCGGCAACGCCGCCCGCATTCAACCCTTGTACGCGCAGGCGGACGACAAAGGGCGACGCAGCACCCGATACAGCCAAAATCGTGTGAGAGTCGGCATCAAGCGTCACAACAATGCGTTGTGGCTAACGGCCCAAGTTAGAATCTCTGTATCCATAGCTCTGGACATACCGATTTCGCCGACGTGCGGACACTCGAACCCCGCGTCGCGCAAACGGAGGGATGTATCTCGCGGAACGCTCTCATCGAGCAGTAGACGCATGATAGCGTGGACTGTCAGGCAGCGAAATGAATCCCGGCGGCTTGGTCTTCTAGATTGGCCGCGGCAAACTCGAGCGCTTCGCGGATGTCGTCAAGTTCCGACTCCAGGTAATTTCGAAGAAGATCCGCTCGGTTCGGATACACAGCAACGGCTTCCAGTACTCTTCGCACGGTCAACGCATTCCTCGAATGCAAGGTTGAAATTCATGTGGGCTGGATCCAGGTGATTCGACTAAACGGCGCCATTAGCTTGCATTGTCCGACAATTTCTGATTGAAAACGCTACGCCTCGCTCAGCACACAAATATCGCTCAGGTTGCGATAGTCTTCCGCGAAATCCAAACCGTAGCCGACGACAAACTCGTCCGGGATCTGGAATCCGACGTACTTTACTTCCACCGGACGTAAACGGCGATCGGGCTTGTCGAGCAGCGTCGCGATATGCAGCGATTTCGGCCGGCGCTGCTTCAGCACATTCATCAAGTAAGTCAGCGTGACACCGCTGTCGACAATATCTTCGACAATCAACACGTGGTGGCCTTCGATGGACACATCCAGATCCTTGGTGACCTTGACTTGGCCCGACGTGGTCTTTCCCCGTCCATAACTTGAAATACCGATGAACTCGACGCGCGAGGGCGTCTTGATGGCACGCGAGAGGTCCGCAAGAAAAATGAATGCGCCCTTGAGAATCGCAATCAGGTAAATCGGGCCATCCGGAAAATCGATGCTGATCTGCTCGCCCATCTGTCGGACACGATTCTGGATCTGCTCCGCAGTAAGAAAAACGCGGGGGACGAGAGCCATTTAGTCGGCGTTGCTCAGGCGTGTACTTCCAGGACCGATGTGAATGTGCGCGGCAGTCGCTTTGCCGGGCATGGCGTGGGTGAATGCGTAGTAGGGGATGTTGCGCGACTTGAGGTAGCCGCGCAGCCAGATGCCTTCCGGCGTATTCGGCGCGAGGGCCACGTCGACACGACCGCGATGGTCCAGCCCGAGAGCGCGATGCAGGCTGGTCTCGCCGTCAGCGCTGACCGGCAATTCTTTCGCGAACTGCCGTTCAAACGCCGTCTGAATCAGCTTCAGATCGCGCGATTCGGTGAATGCGCCATTGCCTTCAAAATGCTCCATGCCATCGAGCACGAGATCCGTGCCCGTAGTCGGGTACCGTTCAGCTTCCTGACTGGCAGCGATTGATTCCTCCAGCTGTGCAAGAGCCGCTTGAGTCTTCATTTGCTGCGCCAGCGACCGCGCCAGGTTCAATCGCACCTGACGAGTAGAAAGCTCCTGCTGCAAGGGCTCGATTGCGGTCGCCGCGATGAATCCCTGTTCGATCAACTTGCGTGTCTGATCGATCCGCTGTTGCTCGCGCTCGACGCGCCGCTGGGCGGCAGCGATACCTTCTTGGGCCATCTGATCCGACCAGTTCTTAGCTGCTAGGTCGCTATAAAGGGTGTGCGCGAGTACGGCGTCGTCCTTGGCGTCTTCGAGGTTTTGCTCGGCTTCGATGAGCTTTAACTTTGCCAGCGCGCCCATGTCCACCAGTTCTTTGGTACGGTCGAGCGCTCTCTGGGCTAGTTCAATGCGCTGATTGGCTGCGTCTTCGACTGCGTTTCCCGGCTCTTGCGCCAGCAAAGAAACCGAACCGAAACACAACAATACAAAAGCCGATTGTCGCATTGGAATTTTCAGTGTAGCATAGGGGGTAGGAGAGGCTTTAGAACTATTCGAGAACAACTGAATACTGCAATTGGTCCCGTTGCTCCCCCGATTGAAACCCCGCCTTGGTTGACCGCCGTCCGCGCTGCTGAATCGAAAAAAGCAATCGACATTCGCGTTCTCGATTTGCGCGACGTGACTTCATTCGCCGACTTTTTCGTGATCTGCACCGGCTCGAATCCCAAACAGATTCAGGCCATCGCGGAAGAGATCGCCTTCGAAATGGAGCAGCGCGGCGAATATCCGGTCAGCGTGGAAGGTTTCAACAACGCCGAATGGATTTTGGCTGATTACGGTGATTGCCTAATCCACGTATTTTCGGCCAAGGCGCGAGCCTACTACGAGCTCGAGCGGTTGTGGCGGCACGCCAAAGAAGTGCCGATTCCGCACGCATCGTAGTGGATCGACAATTCGTCGCCCGTTGGCAGCCTTTCGTCGCTGCCGGATTGACTTGCGCCTTTTCGCGCTCTACGCTGCCCTCATGGCCCAGAAAATCACGATCGCACTGTTGACGCTGGCTGCGCTCCTACTCGCAGCGAGTTTGATCAATCTCGCCCAAGCAAAAGACACGGAGAAGCCGATGTTCAAGGATCACTTTGTCCACGTAAACGGGGTCAAACTGCACGTCGTCACCGCTGGAAAAGGCCCACTGATTGTGTTCCTGCACGGATTCCCTGAGTTCTGGTACGAGTGGAAGGACCAGCTCGCCGAATTCGGCAAAGATCATCTCGCCGCTGCGCCGGACATGCGCGGATATAACTTGTCCGACAAACCCGAATCGCTCGATCAGTACAAAATCAACGTGCTGGTAGAGGACATTCGCGCGCTAGGCGCTCACTACTCGCATCAAAAGAAATTTGTACTGGTCGCTCACGATTGGGGCGGGGCGGTGGCGTGGGCGTTCGCAATTCAGCATCCGGAAATGCTGGACAAGCTGGTCATCGTCAACGCTCCGCATCCTGGAGTATTTGGCCGGCTGCTCGCATCCGACGCGGCTCAACAGCAGGCCAGCCAGTACATGCTCATGTTCCGTAGCCCGCAGGCCGAGCAGAATCTGACGGCCAACAATTATGGATTCCTGGTGTCAGCCGTTCTGGGGGAGGGTCTGAAGAACGGCGTCTTCGCCGAAGCGGACAAAGAGGCCTATATTAAGTCTTGGTCGCAGCCGGGTGCGCTCACCGGAGGACTGAATTACTACCGCGCGAACGAGGTAGGCCCGCTCCAAGCCGGCCAGGCTCCCGCCGCCGGGCGAGAGACCTTCGCGGTGAATCCTGATGCGCTGACGGTCAAGGTCCCCACGCTAGTGATTTGGGGCGAAAAAGACACCGCGCTGCTCACGCAAAACCTCGATGGCTTGGACAAGTTCGTCCCGCGGTTGACCATCAAGCGTATCTCTGATGGAACGCACTGGGTGATTCACGAAAAGCGAGATGAAGTCAACTCGGCGATCCGGGACTTTATCAAGTAGGCGCTCACTGACTGCGCTGAGCTTGGAGTCCTCACTCCGGGAGCATAGCTCAGTTGGTTAGAGCGCCTGCTTCATACGCAGGACCGAGCCCAAAACCCGTGTTGCGAAGGCCGATTTTGGCTGCTTCGGCGCTCATCGTTCTCTCGTTTTCCAGACCCAGTCCCCAAAGTATCCCCCAAAGTAGGACGAGCCCTC
>Ga0126373_10001598_pt1 | contig 16215 bp, 16 predicted proteins | sample PanSoiMetPlot_11_FD_92545 | JGI IMG/M metagenome (GOLD analysis project Ga0126373, IMG submission 92545) | Tropical forest soil microbial communities from Panama - MetaG Plot_11 | ecosystem: Environmental > Terrestrial > Soil > Tropical forest > Bulk soil | place: Panama | collected 2016-02-17 | reverse complement strand
GCAAACAAGTTGAATAACAAAACGTCCCCGCAGTGTCAACGCGCATGTTGGCACAGGCTCCGGCATTCAATTGGGCGGAGACGCCTTCCCTTTGGGGAGAATAACGGCCGACTGTCACAGCGTTCTGGATGCGCCGACAAGAGCTGATGTTGCCCGTGAGAGTATCCAGCAAAGTCCGCTAAACAAGAAATTGGACTCTTACGCCATTCCGTTAGACTGTCGTCGTGAGCCACGGTGCCCGGCAGTTGATCTTCCTGATGCTTTTCCGCCTCACGCGGAGCTTCTCGGCAGGAATCATCATTCTGGTATTTCCGTATTACGTTCTTGAAAATCTTCATTACAGCGCGAGTGTGCTAGGGCTGCTTTACATGGCTGCCACGCTCTCGACAGCCGGATTTGCGTTGCTGTTTGGATTCTTGACGGATCTTTGGGGACGCAAGGGAACTCTTTTTCTTGCTGGCGTGTTACTCCCGGCCGGCGCATTTCTCGTTTTTGCGTCTGCCAGGCTGCCGATGCTGTTTATCGGAGCAATGCTAGGGGGATTCTCAGCGACGGGTTCGCGCGCGGCGGGCAGCGTCGGGGGAGCGGCGCAGCCGATTCAAAGCGCGGTCATCGCCGAATTCACGACACTGCATAACCGGACCTTCTGGTTCTCGGTGTTCACGTTTCTGAGTGGCGTCATTGGCGGTGCGGGAATGCTCGCTGCCAGGCTCTTCGACGCGCGCAACGCCATCCTCTGGGCGGCTGTGATCAGCGCGGCCGGATTGGTTTTCCTCGCGTTCGTGAATCCGGTAGATAATCCAGGAGAGCTCGGGCGACTAAAAAGCAGAATAGTCATCGGCGAGTTTTCCTTAACTGCAGCGGTAAATGGCCTTTCGCAGGGATTAATCATGCCATTTCTGATTCCATTTTTTGCGCTCGTCTATCACACTCCGCAAGCGAAGATGTCGCTTTACGGATTCGGCAGTGAAATGGTCGCGGCGGTTGCAATCTTGCTGGCGCCAGCAGTTGAAAAACGACTCGGATTCGTCAAAGGCATTGCCCTAACGCGAGGAATTGGTGCCGTATTGCTATTGCTCCTGCCACTCACACGGATATTCACGCTCGCTCTTATCGTGTACCTGCTCACTCCGGCGTTGAGAATTCTCGCTGTGCCGGTCCAGCAGACGGCGCTGACGGCGATGGTCAATGAAACTGAAATGGGCCGCGCGTTGGCAATGAATCAAGTAGCGCGGCTTGCGACTTCGGCGGGGGCTGTGGCGTTCACTGGATATATGTTCGACCTTTCGGAGATCGCCCTGCCGTTCTACGGATATGTTGTTCTGACGTGCCTGAGCGTGTCGCTTTATTTTCGGTTTTTTGGAGCGAAGCCTGAACTCAGTCCCGAGTGAGGTGAAGGAAGGATTTTAGTCCGTTGCGACCGGCGCTTCGCCTTCCCATCGCGCAACAACGACCGTAGCCAGGCAGTTACCCACAACGTTGACCACCGTCCGCACCATATCCATCAAAGCATCCACGCCAAATAACAAGTAAAACGGTTCCATCGGCAAATGCATTGAGACCGCCGCTGCAAGAACGATCACAAGCCCGGCGCGCGCCACGCCTGCGGTACCTTTGCTGCTCAGAAGAAGTGTCATCAGCAAAACAAACTGCTGCCCGAATCCTAGATGCACGCCGGCAGCCTGCGCCATGAAGATCACCGCCAGCGATTCATAAAGGCTGGAGCCTGCGAGGTTGAAGCTGTAGCCCGTCGGCATCACGAACGCGACGATTCCGCGAGGTATCCCGAATTTCTCAAGCTCTTCCATCGCGCTCGGCAGTGCCGCCTCGGAACTGCTGGTACCAAACGCGATCGTGGTCGGCTCTGCAATCGCGCGGAGAAATTTTCCCAGCGGGATCCGCGCCATCAATGCAATTGGCAAAAGCACGAGCAAAGTAAAAGCAATCAGCGCGACATACAGAGTCGCCAGCAGCTTCAGCAACGGCAGCATCACGCTCAGACCCATGTGGCCTGTCGTGTAGGCAATTGCGCCAAATACGCCCAGCGGTGCCGTGTACATCACGATGTTCGTGAACTTGAACATTACCTCGGAAAGGCTTTCGGCAAACGCGACCATCGGCCGTCGCTTGGGCTCTTTCACCAGTGCGAGGCCAATCGCGAACAAAATACTGAAGACAACAACCTGGAGGATTTGCCCGTCGGCTACAGACTTGGCGATGTTTTCCGGAAAGACATTGAGAATGAGTTGGCTCGTCGACTGCGAAGCTGAGGGTAAGGCCTGCTGGTTTACCTGCTGTGATAAATGAACGCCAACTCCGGCATGGCTGATATTGATTGCAATCAGGCCGATAATCAGTGCAATCGTCGAGACAATTTCAAAATAGATCAGCGCCTTGATGGCCATGCGCCCGACTTTCTTGAGTTCCGCATGGCCGGCGATGCCAACGACTAGAGTGCCAAACAGCAGTGGCGCGATGATGACTTTAATGAGCCGCAGAAAAATCGAGCCGAAGATCTGGCATTTAACAGCCGTCGCGGGCGCGTCATATCCGAGTTCAGCCCCGGCAAACAAGCCCACAAGAATCCACAAGGTCAGCGAGCGGCGCACAGTCGCATAAATCGCCAGGAGTAGGATCGCCAGCCAGCGAATCACCTCAAGCGACCTAGGCGCTATGTGCAGAATGCCTGCGTGATTCACCAGTGAAAGGGCCACAGCCACCGTGCAGACGGCCAAGAATGCGAGGAGCAGGCGCTGTTTCATCATTGGCGGCGAACCTTAATGCTTCTGCAAGCCGCAAGTCAACGACTGAAATCGAACACCTGCCCGCAAAAACCAGGCAACCTTATTTCAGGGAATAGATTCTCTCGGATGTAATACCTGCATCGTCTGTAAAAACACGTTTTCTTTTCAGCAAGGACACTTGGCGTTCAGGCGTGAATTTAGTATAAAAGGCGGTTCGCTTAATAGTGAGGTAACGTGCGCGGCTTTCGATACGTTTGGCCTGTGCGAGCGTTGGAGGAAACGGATTGATAGAAGTTCAAGACTTAACGAAATCATACGGCGACAAAACGGCAGTCGATCACATCACTTTTTCGGTAAACAAAGGCGAAATCCTCGGATTTCTTGGCCCGAACGGCGCGGGCAAAACGACTACCATGCGCGTGCTGACGGGCTATCTGCCTGCAACACAAGGGACTGCCAAGGTCGCTGGCTTCGACGTCTTTAACGACTCGATGGAAGTCCGCCGCAGAATTGGTTATCTGCCGGAAACCCCGCCGCTTTACTTCGACATGACCGTGTCCGGCTATCTGGACTTCGTAGCGCGCATAAAGAACGTGCCCGTCGAAAAGCGAGCGCAAAGAGTGGAATCGGCCATGGAGATGGCCGGCCTCGCGGAACAACGCGATCAGCTCATCAAGCGGCTCTCCCGCGGATTCAAGCAGCGCGTCGGTCTTGCCCAAGCGATCGTGCATGATCCGGACGTAATTATCCTCGACGAGCCGACCGTCGGTCTGGACCCCAAGCAAATCATCGAAGTGCGTCATCTGATCAAAGGTCTCGCCGGCAGCCACACAATTATTCTGTCAACCCACATCCTGCCGGAAGTCAGCATGACCTGCGACCGCGTGGTCATCATCAATCACGGAAAAATCGTCGCGGTGGATACTCCAGAGAATCTGACTCTGCAGTTGAAGGGCGGCGAACGAATCCGCATAGTGGCTCAAGCGCCGGAACAGTCGCTGCGCGACACTCTGCAGAAAATCCCGGGTGCGCAGCGCGTTCAAATTGAGTCGATGGGTTCAAGCGGCCGCATGGTTGCTACGGTGGAAGCGAGCCAGGGGCAGGATCTTCGCAGCCAGATTGCTGCAACGATCGTGGGACAAGGCTGGCCGTTGTATGAGCTGCGCGGACAAAACCTCAGCTTGGAGGACATTTTCTTGCAGCTTACAACGGAAGATCCAGCGCAGAAGAAACCAGAGGAGTCAAAGTAAGTATGCGCGGCCTTTACGCAATTTATAAGAAGGAAATGAACCATTACTTCGTATCGCCGGTGGCCTACGTAGTCGTTTGCATTTTTCTTGTGCTCGCAGGCGTCTTTTTCAACTACATCATGAGCCAGGTCATCCGCTATTCGTTCGAAGCCGGAATGGAAAGCATGCAGATGGGCGGCGCTGGTATGAATATCGACGTCCCCAGCATGGTCCTGCGTGGATTCCTCAGCATCCTGGGCACGATCGTCCTTTTTTTGACTCCACTGCTCACCATGGGCGTCTATTCCGAGGAGCGAAAGCGCGGAACGATGGAGCTTCTGATGACTTCGCCCATCACGGATGCCGACATCGTGCTTGGAAAATTCCTGGCTTCGTTCAGCCTGCTCGTAATCATGCTTTTGCCGACTGTTTTTTATGTGATTTATATGTTCGCGCATAGCGCGCCGGCACCACCGTGGAAGTTGATCGGCGGAGGCTATCTCGGTGTTTTGCTTCTTGGCGGAATGCTTCTGGCGCTGGGTTCATTTCTGTCTTCACTAACGGAAAACCAGATCGTCTCCGGCGTGCTGATTTTCGGTCTTTCCTTGCTTCTTTGGCTACTCGATATTTTTACTCAGGGCGGCAACAGCGCCTTCGCGAAATCTCTGCAGTATGGCGCCGTCTTACAGCACTATGACCCATTTATACGAGGCATTGTGGACACGACCGGTCTGGTCTTCTTTGGCTCCTGGATCTTTCTGGGAATTTTCTTGACGATGCGCTCGATAGAATCCATGCGCTGGAGGCGCGCGTGAAACTTTTGAAGAACGAGGAGAAGGCCCAGCTCAGATGACATTCAAGCGCAAGGAATTTGTCCCGCTCGCGGGCGCGATCGGTTTAGCTCTTCTTATTCTCGGCTACGTTCGTTACTCAGTAACCGAGGAGCTGCAACTCCCGACGAAAATTGTGCTGATCGTGGGCGGCGTGTTGATTCTGGCATGGCTTGTTCTCGGATTCCGCAACTTGCTGGGATTCTTCTCGAAACGCTCCTCAAAACTGGGAACCAACACAACCGTCCTCGTCATAGCTGTGCTCGCCATACTTGTATTTCTCAACTATCTTGGCGACCGCCATCATAAGACATTCGATTTGACGAGCCAGAAACTCTACACACTTTCTGACCAAAGCAAGAAGATCGTCGGCCCGATTCGCGCCGACGTGCAGGTCTACATGTTCGCAAGGTCAGCCGGCCCGGAAGAGCAGCAAGTCCAGGCGATGAAAGACCAGATGGCGGAATACACGGACGAAAACCATCACATTCATTTCACGGCGATTGACCCGCAGGAAAAGCCCGGTCTTGCCAAGCAATACGGCGTGACCAGGATGGGCGAAGTTGTCGTGGTGAACGGAACGCACATCGAACACGTGCAAGACACAACTGAAGGAGACATCACTTCGGCGATTTTGAAGGCAACTTCCACGACTGTCAGAACTGTGTGTTTCATTGAAGGCCATGGAGAGAAATCCATCGACGCGAGCGACGGGAAAGGCTTCAGTCGAGTTTCCGCGGAACTGCAGAAAGAGAATTACCAGGTGAAGTCCGTCAACTTGGTTACCACAGGAAGCGTGCCGTCCGATTGCAGCGTTCTCATCGACGCGGGCCCGACGAAGCCATTCTTCGCCCAAGAAGCCCAGATGGTCGAAAAGTACCTCGATGGTGGCGGAAAGGCGATGTTTCTCCTCGATCCCGGTATGGATCCGCAACTTGGCATAGTGATGCAGGCGTGGAACATCAACGTCGGCGATGATTACGTCATTGACGTGAGCGGAGTTGGGCGCTTGCTGGGCGCGGGCCCGGCGATTCCGCTCGTCATCAACTATGGAGAGAACCCCATCGTGCGCGATTTTAAAGGCTCGATGACCTTTTTCCCTCTCGCTCGCACCGTTGCCGTCGCGGATAGTTCGAAATCCTCGCCGCAGGCGACCGAGCTTCTCAAAACCTCTGCGGCGAGCTTCACGGTAGCCAGCCTCGGCAACGGCACCGTGAAATACGATCCGAAGAAAGATCAGCGCGGGCCGCTTTCGCTCGGCGTGGCGGCGGAGAACAGCGCAGGAAAGGACGACCCGCGGCTCGTGGTCATCGGCAACTCTGAATTCGCGTCGAATCAATGGGAAGACCAGCAGCGCAACGGAGATCTCTTTTTCAATAGCGTCAACTGGCTTACAGCAGAATCAAACCTCATTTCGATTCGTCCAAAGGAAGCGGCAAATCGCCGCGTCACGCTGACCGAAGCACAGGAACGCGAAGTGCAGTGGCTCAGCACGGTTTTCGTGCCGCTTTTTGTGGTCGTTATCGGAATCATCGTGTGGGTGAAACGCCGCTAGTCGGGCCATGAAGAAAAGCACACTGATCGTTGTAATTGTCGCTCTTGTCCTGGCCGCTTTCGTTTATTTCTACGACAGCAAGCACACTCCAAAGACAACCGCTTCCGAAGACACGTCGAAGCCTGCGTTTTCGGTCAAGTCGGACGACATTTCGTCTGTGACGATTCACAACGCCGCACAGACGGTTTCGCTTTCGAAGAAGGGAACTGACTGGGACTTGACCCAGCCAGTCCAAACGCGCGCCGACCAAACCACCGTTGGCGGCCTTATCAGCGACCTGAGCAGCTTGCAAATCCAGCGTTCGTTTGTTCCCACAGACAATCTCTCGAAATACGGACTCGCTAATGCTGGGGTCAAGATTGAATTTCGGGACAAGAAAGGCGCGTCGCACTCCGTTGATCTCGGTGATAAGGATTTCTCCAACAGTTCCGTCTACGCTCTTGTCGACAGCTCGAAGCAAGTTGATTTGTTATCCACATCGCTTCTCGACGACGCGACCAAGCCCATCTCTCAACTGCGAGACCGTTCGATGATCGAGTTGAACAGCGCTGAAGTGACCGGAATTACCTTGGACGATTCAAACGGCCGTGTAACCGCGACCAAGGTAAAGGCCGGCTGGGAGATAACCAATCCGCGCCAAACCCTCGCCGACTCCAGTACCGTTGACGCGCTCGTCAGCTCGCTTTCGAGCAGCAAGTTCACCGACGTGGTTAGCGAAACGTCAACGGACCTCGCCAAATATGGATTGGCCCACCCCACGGTCACGCTGTACGTCAGCGCCCAAGGAGGCCAACAGTTTCATCTGCTCCTGGCCAAGAAGGGCGCCAGCTACTATGGGCGCGACGAGTCGCGTCCCATGATTTTCAGTGTGGATGCAACGACCTACAACTCAATGGATAAGACATTCTTCGACCTGCGTGACAAGAGCGTTATCCAGTTTGACCCCACAACGATTCAAACGGTCACGGTCCAGAACGCGAGCGGAACGATTGAATGTTCGCAAGGAAAGGACGATCAGTGGTCAGTCGTCCAGCCGATCGCGGACAAAGGAAAACCCGTTCAAAGCTGGAAGATACTTGACCCGTTGCAGAACACGCGAGCGACAAAAATCTACGATACGCCGTCAGCTTCTATTCTGGCGCACCTGAAAAAGCCTTTAATACAGATCACATTGACGGACAAATCGAAGAAGACCACCACGGTAGAAATCTCAGCCGCGTCTGGCGACACCGTATACGTTCGCACGAGCGCGGCTCCCGAGGTCTATGAGGTCAGCACACAAGTTCTCAAAGACCTCGGTTTCAAGATCTCTGACTTGCTCACTTAAATTGAAGGTTGATCGTTGCCGCCGTTTAAGCGGCTTGCGTGACGTGTAGTTCTTCGCCGGGAACAGCATCCTTGGGCCAAGCTGCGATCAGAACGATCTTTCCGCTGATCGGCGAAATGTGTATATAGTAGACATCCGAGCCGCTCTCGACCTCGAAGAAATCAGACCGCTTCGGGTCGGCTTCGACGCGTGCTCCGCCGGCCAGCAACTGGCGCAGTGTTTCAACTCGCTCAAGAGAATGATGCCGGGGGTCTTCGATATTCAGTTCGTGCTCTAGTTTCATCACCATAGCCGGTCTCCGTTTCCCTTCTCACCCATTAATACGCTGGAAGGTGGCTAAAAGTTCCAGTGCTCTGTCAAAATAGTTAGACGTAGGTACCCCCAGAAAGTCTCTAAGGATTGCTAAAAGAGTGCTTATTTGGAAAGGCCCTTGGCAGGCCTCAACTGTCGGTAGGTGATCAATTTGTGACTTGCGCGGCAGGCCCGAAGTTGCGATACTCCCGCGACACAAGGGATACTCAGTGAAGAAGAAATCCAAAGCAAAATCCAAGAAGAGCAGCTCACGATTCCGGAGCGACCGGCGGCGCAAACACCGTCATTGGCAAGTCACCGTTTACTACCATGACGGGGAAAAATTCGCGCGGGTTTACATTGACAGGGAGCGCGCGACGAGTTTCGCCGAAAGGCAGAAGAAGTCTCCTATCGTGAAGGCGACTCGAATCATCGAAGTAAACTGACCAGCACAAGCCTGGAAACGCGGAGCCTTGCGCTTGGGCCACGTTAGCGTCGAGCGAACGTGTGTTCATCGGGCCTTGTCCGGCCATGTTTCGCATGTTATAAAAGTTTCTACAGAAGGATTAATGTTTGCGGCCGTAGTATAGGGGTAGTACGACAGCTTGCCAAGCTGTAGGCGGGGGTTCGAGTCCCCTCGGCCGCTCCATTTTCTGGTTTTTTGAGTTGCCTGCTGTCTTTGCGGTCCGCCTCCCGTCGTGCTAGAGTCTCACCCGCTCAGACCCCATGCTGGCTTATCTCTGCGGACCCATCGAATTCGCAAACGGTGGCGGCAAAATGTGGCGCCAGAAGCTTACCCCATTCCTTCGCGACCACTTGGGGCACCGCGTCTACGATCCAGCCGAAGACGAAAAGAAGAATCTGACAGATGAAGAAGTCGCGCATTTCCGTGAGTGGAAAACGGCCGACATCGAGCGATTTCGCCGCGTAGTGCGAAAAATCATACAGTTTGATTTGGACCTGATCGAGAACAAGGCTGACTATCTGATATGTTTTTGGGGCGATCCTGGCTTGCAAAGTGGCGGAACATCCGCGGAGCTGACGCTGGCGTACCGCAAAGGAATCCCCGTGTATATGGTCACAGAGTTCCCGCTCTCGCAAGTCAGCGGCTGGATGCTCGCTTGTGCTGACCAAGTCTTTTCTTCCGTCGATGAACTGAAGAGCTTTTTGAGCAGCCGTTTCGGGCGCGAGCGGCAGACCCAGCTGTGGAAAGACGGCCATTCGCACCTCAGGTAACAATCGACCGTTGGACAGGTCATGTCAAAGATAATCGTCGCAGTCGGCACGACGCGCCAGCCGAAGCTGAACGCCCTGCGGGAAGCTCTGAGTACTTTTGGTCCTCTGCTCGATCCAAATGCTGCTTTCGAAGTCGCCGGAGAAGAAGTCGCGAGTGGCGTCACGCACACTCCACAGTCGCGCGCAGAGGCGATGGCTGGCGCCAAGCACCGCGCGCAGATCCTCGAGGCTCGAGCCCGAGAACTCAACCTGCTGTGGCAGTTCTTCGTGGGGCTCGAGGGCGGCCTTGATGTTCTTTCGGACGGCGCGAAGCGTCTGGTCTTCCTTGAGAACTGGGCGTACGTATCCGATGGAAACGGTCACAGCGCGTACGGTCAATCCGGCAGCGTCTTGCTGCCGGAAACCTTGGCCACACGGGTTGTGGACGAGGGCATCGAGCTTGGCATCGCCATCGATGCTTTTGCCGGCGAGCGGGACATTCGTGATGCCCAGGGTGCATGGGGCGTGCTCACGCGAAATCTGATTACGCGGCAGGATGCTTTTCGCGTGGCACTGATCAATGCATTTGCGCCATTCTTTAATGCCGGTCTCTATCGGGGAACTGCGCCGGATGCGCACCACCGGCAAGGCAGCAGCGCAGCATCTTGAGTAGGCACTCCAGCTCAGGCATATTAGACACAGAGGACTAGCGTGGACATCGTCAAAGGCAATATGGGTTGGATTGAAGTGATCGTCGGGCCAATGTTTTCCGGCAAGAGTGAAGAGCTGATTCGCCGCTTGCGACGTGCCGAAATTGCCCGGCAACGAGTGCAGATTTTCAAGCCGGCAATTGATCGCCGTTATTCCTCGAACGGCATCGTCTCGCATTCAGGACTCGAGATCGCCTCAGAACTGGTCGACGACGGCGCGAGCGTTCTCGAAAAAGTGCAAGCACGAACAGAAGTAGTTGGCATAGACGAGGCGCAATTCCTCGGAGAAACTCTGCTCGAAAGCTGCACCCGGCTCGCCGATTTGGGCAAACGCGTAATCGTCGCCGGCCTTGATACCGACTTCATGGGACGCCCTTTCGAGCCGATGCCTCGGCTGTTGGTCGCGTCGGAAGAAATCACCAAGTTGTTGGCCATATGCGCCCGATGCGGCAACCCGGCGGTTCACACCCAGCGACTTGTTGCCTCCGAGGAACTGATTGTGGTCGGCGCAGGCGGAATGTACGAAGCGCGTTGCCGCCGATGCTTCGAGCCTCAGCTCGCGGCGGAAAAGGCCGAAGAGCAAAGAAGAGTCCAATCGCATTCAAAGGCAGCTTCGGGCTGATTCAAAGGCAATTTCTCAATTCCTCGTCCACAGATGCGCTGCCTCGTTCTATTTGGCCCGCGCTTCTTCAACACTCCTGCGGCAAAAATGCTATGATTGGCGAAGTATTAGGAGGCCTCCCTCCGATGCGGGTCGTCAGGTTGTCATCGAAGATCACATGTTACGCATAACCAGCCTCGCCGCGGCCTTATTGCTCCTGACGTCCACGGATTTTCCTCGCGCCCGCCTGCTTCCGCCAGAATCTGCGGCACAACTGGACGCTGCGTTCTCCTCCGTATCTTCTACTCCGGATATCTTCGTCGCAGCTGGCCAAAGCTCGAAGGCCAAACCCGGCACACCCCAAGCGAAGGCGCAGTTGGCAATCATTCGCTATGTCGATGAAGAGTACGCGCGCGTAGTCCAGCCGCTGCCGTTGCAGAAGCAAGGATTTCGCTATTTTGTGGGAAAGCCCATTGACCCTGGCAAGCTGCGCTCGGCTTTGGCCCGCGGCTCCGCTGCAAATCCCGGTGACCAGGTGCAGATCACAAACATCGAATTTCGGGAGAAGGAAATCATCGTAAGCATTAACGGCGGTACCAAGAAGCATTACAACTGGCGTCAACACGTTCAGCTCAGCATGCCAGGTGTACCGATGACGACAACCACTCCCACGAACGCCGCACCCTCTCAGAACGGAGCCGACTTGGTACTGGACTTCGGAGGGCGAGTCCCCGACTTAACGCCTGACCAGCTGAAAAATGACTTGTCGCCGTTTCTTTCATTCTCGAGCGCGCATTCGTCGGCCGTGAACTGGGTCGATACGCTCCCACCGGAATTTCAAAAGGCCATCAAAGATCACACGGCAATCGTGGGAATGAACCATGATATGGTCCTCGCCGCTGTCGGTCGGCCTGATCAAAAAGTCAGGGAATACGATGACAACGGCCGCGAAAATGAAGACTGGATTTACGGACACCCGCCGGAAAAAACAACGCTGGTCACATTTCTGGGAGATAAGGTGATCCGTGTCAAATCATACTGATCTGTGCGTTGACTTTTTTTCTCTTGCGCCCTAGCATCGCCGTCGTCATGCCTCAGTAGTTTCGCGGTCGCATCTTTATCCCAGGTTCAAGTTCGGAGGAAGAATGCCAGTGAAGGTTGCCATCAATGGCTTCGGTCGCATCGGACGGAACATATTTCGCGCGGCAATGGGAGATCCGGCGATCGAAATCGTTGCCATCAACGACATTACCGATGCAAGAACTCTGGCTCATTTACTGAAGTACGATTCGATCCTGGGCAACTTGCCCAATCAAATCACTTCCGCCGAAGATTCCATCGTTGTCGACAACCGTGCGATCCGTGTCTTTCGGGTTAAAGAACTCGACAAGGTAGATTGGCCTTCGACCGGTGCTCAGATTGTCGTCGAGTCCTCGGGTGTCTTCAACAAGGGCCCGGAAGCCCGCAGGCACATCCGCGGCTCCGTGAAGAAAGTGGTGATCTCCGCTCCCGCAACAGATCCTGATTTTACGACTGTGCTGGGCGTGAATTTTCAGCTCTACGATCCTGCCAAACATCATGTCATCTCCAATGCTTCCTGCACCACCAACTGTTTGGCGCCCTTAGCCAAAGTGCTTCTGGAAACGTTCGGCATATCATCCGGCATCATGACCACGATTCACTCTTATACCAACGACCAGCGGCTGCTCGATTTGCCCCACAAAGATTTGCGACGCGCCCGTGCGGCCGCGCTTTCAATGATTCCTACCTCCACCGGTGCGGCGAAGTCCCTGCACCTCGTCATTCCCGAATTGAAGGGAAAGCTCGATGGCTACGCTCTGCGCGTTCCCACTCCGGACGTGAGTTTGGTGGACCTGACTGTGAACACCGAAAAACCCGCGACCCCCGAAACTGTCAATGCGGCTTTTCAGAAGGCAGCCGAAGGTTCGCTGCGAGGTTTGCTCGAATACACGGAGGAAGAGCTAGTTTCAATCGATTTCCGTGGTAATCCGCGTTCGGCAATTGTGGACGCCAATAACACGCGCGTTGTGGGCTCAAATTGTGTGAAAGTACTGGCGTGGTACGACAACGAGTGGGGCTACTCGTCGCGCTGTGTGGACTTGGTCAAAATGATCGCCAAGAGCCTGTGATGCCAGTGAGCGGTGAGTTCCGCGCCTGATTTCCAACAGAAATGGACAAACTATCGATCCGCGACCTTAATCTGAAGGGCAAGCGCGTGTTCATTCGCGCCGATTTCAACGTGCCCCTCGAAAATGGCAAAGTCGCCGATGACACACGCATTCGCGCGTCGTTGCCTACGCTGAAACTGGCGATCGAGCGCGGGGGCCGATTGGTCGTTGCGTCCCATCTTGGCCGCCCGAAGGGTAAGCCCGATTCGAAGTTCAGCCTGGCGCCTGTGGCTGAGCGTTTGAAGGAGCTGCTTGGCCGCCCGGTGATCTTTGCATCGGATTGTGTCGGCCAGGAGGCGCTCTCCAGAAGCCAGGCTCTGAAAAATGGCGACCTCCTGCTGCTCGAAAACCTGCGCTTTCACGCCGAGGAAGAGAAAAACGACGATGGGTTTTCCCGCCAGCTCGCCTCGCTTTGCGACCGCATTTTCGTGAACGACGCGTTCGGTGCTGCGCATCGAGCGCACGCGTCGGTTGTTGGTATAACGAAATTCGTCGATCAAGCCGCCGCTGGCTTGTTGATGGAGCAGGAGCTCTCCTATCTCGGCAAGGCCCTAACCGACCCCGAGCGGCCCTTTCTCGCAATTCTCGGAGGAGCTAAAGTTTCCGACAAGATTGAGGTGATCCGAAATCTCATGCGCATCGCCAATGTTATGCTGATCGGCGGAGCCATGGCTTATACGTTCTTCCGCGCCAGAAAATTCACAACGGGGAAGTCATTGGTCGAGAAAGACAAAACGGATCTTGCTCTGACCCTTCTCGGCGAAGCCGTCGAGCGCGGATTCCGAATTGTTCTGCCCGTGGACCACGTTTTGGCCCGCAGCCCGGATGACACGGAAACTCAAATCGCCAGCGTCGAGTCTACACCCGCTGATTGGATGGGCTTGGACATCGGTCCTAAGACAATCGAGCTGTTCCGCAAGGAAATCGCTGCTGCGAAAACAATTGTCTGGAACGGCCCGCTCGGCATGTTTGAGAAACCCGCGTTTGCGAACGGCACGCTTGCCATCGCGCGCGCGGTCGCGGATGCAACGGCTACCGGAGCTACGTCTATCGTGGGCGGCGGCGATAGCGTAGCGGCCGTTGAGCAGGCCGGTGTTGCCAAGAAAATCTCTCACATTTCCACTGGGGGTGGCGCTTCGTTGGAATTTCTCGCCGGCCAGAAGCTTCCCGGCGTCGAAGCGCTCACCCCTCGCGAGGCTTGATTTGCGCCGGCCAGTCATCGCGGGCAACTGGAAGATGCATAAGACCCAGGCCGACACGCGGGAATTTTTCACCGCGTTCAAGCCCTTAGTAGCCAACACCAAACACTGCGACATCATCATCGCTCCTCCCTTCACAGCGTTGGCAGCGGCTGCGGAAGCTGCGCGCGGAACTGCGATCGCCATAGCCGCTCAAGACGCCTATTGGGAACGCGAAGGCGCGTTCACCAGCGAAGTTTCCATACAAATGATCTCCGAGGCGGGATGCCGCGCCGTGATTCTGGGCCACTCTGAGCGCCGCCGTTACTGCGGCGAGACCGACGCCACTGTGAATCTCAAGCTAAAGGCCGCGCTGACAGCAAACCTGCAGCCGATTGTCTGCGTTGGTGAGACGGTCGAGGAAAGGGAAGCTGGCTATACCAAGCGTGTACTGGACGCCCAATTCTCAGGTGCCACAGCCGCGTTGACCCCCGCTGAGTTCTCGCGTATTCTGTTGGCTTACGAGCCAGTCTGGGCGATTGGTACGGGCCGCACTGCTACGCCGGAAACGGCCAGCGAATCGCACGGTTACCTAAGACGCCTCGCGGAAAAGCATTTTGGCGATGAAAACGCCTCAGCTCTGCGCATTCTGTACGGCGGCAGCGTCAGGCCAGACAATATCCGTAGCCTTATGGCCCAAGAGCAGATCGATGGCGCGCTAGTAGGCGGGGCGAGCCTTGATCCGCAATCATTTGCTTCGATCGTCAATTATTAGCGGCACATACGCAAGAGCCGCAGTGGAGTAGGAATGCCGAACACAGTGAAGTGGGTGATCGCTCTGATAGCCGCCGCGCTGCTCGTGTGGCTTGGCTGGAATTTCAATTTTGTCCTGGTGACTCTGCATATTCTCGTCTGCCTGATGCTGATTTTCGTAATTATGCTGCAGAGCGGCTCAGCGGCTGATTTGGCCGGAGCCTTTGGCGGCGCTGGCAGTCAGACCGCTTTCGGCCCCCGCGGAGCAGCAACGTTTCTCACCAAGGCCACTACTTGGTGCGCCGTTGTTTTCATGATGAGTTCTCTCGCTCTGTCTTTGAAGCGCGCCCCGACCATGGCGCAGGGCTCTTCCATCTTGGAACAGACCATGCCGTCAACGCCCACGAGGCGCACGCCTGCACCGGCAAAGATTCCTGCGCCCGCGAAAGCCCCGGTGCCTACAACTCCGCAGCCTCACAAATAGGGCGACTTCTGCTAGAATCTCAGTTGACGTCCTTCATGTGCGGTCGTGGCGGAACTGGCAGACGCATCAGCTTGAGGGGCTGACGGTAGCAATACCGTGGTGGTTCGAATCCACTCGACCGCACCAACTTTTTTCGTCGCAGATTTCACTCGTCTCAGTAACCTGCTGTAAATAAAATTTCTCCGATTCTTTCTTGAAATTCCCGCTGTGTGCTGTATATGATGGTCAGTCTTAGAGGCTTCAATTGTCACGACAGAGAATTTGTGGCCGCGAATAAGTGCGTAAGGTCACAGATTCCCGGAGCGGAGGAAATGCTCTCGCGAAAATCAAGCAGTGGTTCCGCGGCGCCCGCAGTCTTGCTTGCCATTGTCCTTTTACTTTTGGTTGGTTCCACCCTCTACTTCCATATCGCTAAGACTTGGTGGTTTCCGCCCGCGATCACTCCCGTGGGGCATCAGATCGATCAGCAGTTCTTTCTGACGTTCATCATCACGGGAATTGTGTTTGTGCTTGCGCAGATCGCGCTCGCATGGCTGGTGTTTCGCTACCGCGATCATGGCCAAAAAGCCAATTTCGTTCGCGGCAATCACGCCCTCGAGGTAATTTGGACCACAATCACGCTAGTGGTTTTCGTCGCTCTCGGAGTCATCGCTGCCCGCGCGTGGGGCGAGGTTCACTTTGGCGGCACGCAGCCAGGCGCGTTGAAAGTCGAGGTCACCGGCGTTCAATTCCAATGGAACTTCCGTTACGCTGGGCCTGATGGTAAGTTCGGCCGCATAATCCCGAAAGACATCGACGCCTCGGTCGGCAATCCTTTGGGCCTCGACTCGAACGATCCCGCGAGCAAAGATGATATCGTCGTTCCTGACTTGTATCTTCCTGTAGACACCCCAGTCGAACTGGATCTGCGTTCTCAGGACGTCATTCACAGCTTTTTTGTCCGCGAACTTCGCATTAAACAGGACTGCGTTCCCGGACTTGTCATTCCCGTTCATTTCGAAATCGAGAAGGCCGGCGATTATGAGGTCACGTGCAATCAGCTTTGCGGCCTTGGCCATTACCACATGCACGCGATGCTTCACGTGATGTCACAGGCTGATTTCCAGCAG
>Ga0126373_10001597_pt1 | contig 16220 bp, 8 predicted proteins | sample PanSoiMetPlot_11_FD_92545 | JGI IMG/M metagenome (GOLD analysis project Ga0126373, IMG submission 92545) | Tropical forest soil microbial communities from Panama - MetaG Plot_11 | ecosystem: Environmental > Terrestrial > Soil > Tropical forest > Bulk soil | place: Panama | collected 2016-02-17 | reverse complement strand
CAAGCATCCCGCCATTAGGGGGCCCCTCAATCTGAAAACCTACCTGTCTCAAGCGCATATCCTTGTCTCCTCCCGGCGCATGGGCCCGGCGATCATTGATCTCGAGCTGAAGACGCGCGGCGCTAGGCGGACCATCGGACTGCGCTGTCAGGATTATTTCACTGCGTGTCGTGTGGTCAGTCAAACCAATTTGCTCCTGACCATGCCTGACCGATTTGCGCGCGTCGCCAATGCCCAGTCCAACAATGCCGTATATCCGTTTCCGATGAAGATCCCCAAGTTTGGTGTGTACCTCTACTGGCACAGCACCGCGCAGACGGACCCCGAAAATCGCTGGCTTCGCGAGCAGATATTCGGTTTGTTTGCCTGACCCTCCTCACCACATGCATGTCATTCATAGATCAACATGCGAGCTATGCATTTGACAGGGTGACTCGGTTACAACATAATCGCGTGAGAATTGCGACGGGATGGGGTACCGATGAACAGACTCATTGTTCCGGCGCGGAGGTGTAGTCTTGAGATTAACTATTCGGGCAGTTGCCTTGTATGCACTGTCGGGCACGATGACATGCTGGCTCAGTGCGCAAACGGCCGGGACCGGTGCGCTGACCGTCAATGTGAACGATCCTAGCGGCGCGGCTGTTCCTGGTGCTACGCTGCGGGTCTCGAACGCCGCCACCGGTATAGGCCGCAGCGAAGTCACCGGCTCCAACGGCAGTTACACCTTCACTCTACTCCCGCCGGGCAATTATTCAGTCAACATTTCGGCTCAAGGATTCGCGCCGGTGGACGTCCCCTCCGTTACCGTCAACGTCACGGAAACGCACGTCCTCACCCAACAGCTCACTGTGGGGTCGCAACAGCAGGAGGTAGTGGTTAGCGCAAACACCGAGACCATCAAAACCGAATCGTCCACCCTCGGCGACGTTGTCGACAGCCACGTAATCATGTCCATTCCGCTGGCGACTCGCAACTATCAGCAGATTCTCTCATTGTCGCCAGGAGTCACTGCGGCTGTTACCGACGCCACGGCGGTCGGCCGGACCTCGCCGTTTGTCTTCGTGAACGGGTTATCCAACGTCTCTAATGACTACCAGATGGACGGGGTGACGATCACGAATTACCCCAACGGTGTTGCCGACGAGCCATCCGGGTTTTACGGTTCCATGGCGGTTCCGAATCCCGACGCTCTACAGGAGTTCAAGGTTCAGACATCGCAGTTCGACGCGGGCTACGGACGTAACGCCGGCGCGAATGTCAATGTCGTTTCGAAGTCGGGAACCAATACGTTCCACGGTTCGCTGTTCGAATACTTCCGCAACACCGTTCTCGACGCCAACAACTTCTTCGCAAATCGCGCGGGAACCCAGCGTGGGGTTTTGAACCAAAACCAGTTCGGTGTGGCGGGCGGCGGGCCGATCAAGAAGGACAAGCTGTTCGTGTTCATGTCCTATCAGGGAACGAGGCAGGTCAACGGCGTTACCTCACTCGGCTTCTCGGTGGTGCCATTGCCCGAGCAATTGACGCAAATCAACCCAGGCATCAGGGCGAACGCAGCGGCACTGCGCTCGGCTCTCGGCGCTGCTTTCTGCCCGCAAAACAATATCGCCAACGGCCAGCCCGGGCCCGGATATATTTACGCGAACGCGCTGAACAGCGGGGCGACCGCCGCCAATCTCCTGGGCAACAACCCGAAAGACCAGGTCACCTGCGATGGCTCCAACATCAATCCGGTGGTTATCAATCTCATGCAGGCCAAAAATCCGGATGGCAGCTATATAATCCCTTCGCTGCTGCCGTCTCAGTTGATTGCCACCAGGCAGACTGTGCTCGGGATTCCCAATGTGAGCGTGCTCACCGGCCAACTGCCAGTTAGCATTCCGGCGAGGTTCAACGAAGATCAGGCGTTCGGATCGCTCGACTACCTGCTTTCGCCGAAGCAAACCATTACCGCGAAATATTATTACTCCTTCAGTCCGCTGAACTCGGCATTCCCGACCGCGAACCAGCCAGAGGGTGGCGGCCAACTCGTTCTGGGCGGCAATCAATTGGCGCTCGTGAAGCTGACTTCACTTTTGACAAACAGCCTGGTCAACGAAGCGCGTTTTTCTTACTACTACGTACGAGCCGGTAGCTTCCCAACCGATCCCATTCATCCTTCCGATGTCGGCATCAATCTTTCTCCGGCCTGGGATAACGTGATGCCGGTCATCAATACGGGAGTATTCTCGTTTGGTGGCAGCACCGTCAGCGGCTCGCAAGAACCGCAAAACTATTACGAGTGGTCAGACCAGATTTCCTGGACTCACGGACGGCATTCGATTCGCGCCGGCTACGATCAGCAGCGCATCTCGATGCTGAACCGTGTGACGTTCCCCGATCGCGGAAGCTTGACGTTCCCATCCTGGGCTGATTTTTTAATTGCCACAAGCGCCGCGAATAACGGCACGGCGCAAAGCAACCTGAGCGCTGCATCCATTACTGAGACCACCGTGGGAGGCGCCACCAACTTCTTACGAAACAATATTCTCAGCTCGTTCGTGCAGGACGATATCAAGGTGAGCCCGAACCTGACCCTAAACCTCGGCCTGCGCTGGGAATACGATGGACTCGAATACGACGCGCTTGGCAACGCATTTGAGCCATGGGCAGGCTTGATCTCCACCGTTCCGATTCCGCCTGCAACCGGTACATACGCCGGCTACACGGTGGCGAGCAACTATGCTTCGAACCCCAACAATCCGCCTCTGCCTTCGGGAGTCTTCACGCGGCCGGTGAAGACACTCAGCGAGAACAACGCACCTCTTGACGATTTCTCGCCGCGCATCGGTTTCGCCTGGCAGCCATTCGGTCCGACCCACAAAATCGTCCTGCGTGGCGGCGCGGGCAAGTTCTACAACATCATTCACGGCAATGTATTTCAGATCATCACCAACAGCGGACCGCCCGTCGCAACTGCCGCCAGCTACTCCGGTGCCGCCGAAGTGAGCGGAACGCTGCAAAATCCCGTGAATCCGCTGCCAATCTTGGGCTTCGCCGGAGCGGAACGATTTCCTTCGGCAGCCGCCGCTGTCGCGGCAGGCGCGCAAGCCAACCAAGCCGCGCTGTCCTATGGTGAAGTGGACCAACACGTGATTACGCCCGAAGTTTACAGTTGGAATCTCGACCTGCAATACGAGTTCAAGCCGACTTGGGTCGTCGACATCGGCTACGTCGGGAATCGCGGTGAGCATCTCTATACCGGAACCGAGTACAACATCCCCGTGCTTGCGTATCCAGGAGTTCCCGGAATCAATAACACGAATCCGGCGCAACCCGGCGTCAACTGCGCCAACACGGTTGCAAACCTCGGCCCCGGGTGCATAACAACCAATACGTTCGCCAACGCAAACTCTCGCGTGCCGGTGGTCGGATTCCGCGCCGGAGGACTCACCGACGGAGCGAACGTCGGTGATTCGGAGTTCGACTCGATCCAGGCTTCCCTGAAAAAATCCTTCAGCCATGGTTTGCAATTCCAAGCCGCGTACACCTACGGCCGCAACTTGACCGATATCGCGGGAACGGCGTTCTCCGGCGGATCGGGCGGCAGCACGTTGAGCAACGACCCAGGCAATCGCCAGCAGCAGCACAGCAACAGCGACTACATTCGCCCGCAGCGGCTGATCATCAGCTTTGTCTACAACCTGCCTCAGTACAACCGGAACCAAGGAATCGCGGGCAGGGCGTTATCTGGTTGGGGCGTGTCCGGACTCGCGACGTTCCAGAGCGGTCAGTATATGACGTTCACCGACGCCAACGGTGCAGGCGCATTCGGCATCACAACATCCCGCGCCCAACTCTGTCCCGGAATGACCTACAACAACATTTTCACCAGCGGCAACATCGAGTCGCGTCTCAACGGTTTCTTCAACTCCAGCGCATTTGCCAATGCATCAGCCGCAACTTCCACAAATGCGGCGTGCCCGTTCCCACTGGCTCCGAACAACGTGGGCGATCCGAAGGCGACGATGTTCGGTAACACCGGCCGCGCAATCCTTAGGGGCCCGGGGCAGAACAACTGGGACTTGTCGATCACCAAGCAGACGCGCGTGGGCGGTATCCACGAGGATGCCAGCCTCGAATTTCGCGCGGAAGCGTTCAACGCATTCAACCATCCCCAGTTCAGCAATCCGGGCACGGCCATCAGCGCGCCATCGACGTTTGGGATCATCACGAGCACATCGGTGGGTCCACGCGTGATGCAATTTGCACTAAGATACGTGTTCTAGCGAGGGCGTACGGCGCTTCGCGTTGAATCAGGAGAAAGGAATTCGAAGAAATCATGGACTCAACTGATAAAAACCACGGCAAAGGCCACGGCCGACGCAAGTTTCTGCAAGGGGCAGCGGGGTTGCTCGGCGCTGCGGCGGTGACGCCGGCGTTCGCGCAGTCGGCGAAACCGATTGGTGGTTTTACTCGCGACCAATTGCGGCAAGACATGATGGCCGGGGTTGAAGACGACATCAAGAAAGACCTGCAGATGCGCGCCGGAGCGGTGGAAGAGCTTCCGGAGCCGAAAAACATCAAGCCCGGTGCGATGCTGGACGCGCGTTTTCCGGTCTATTACAAGACTTCAGTGCCGGAAGCGATGCGCCTGCTGACCGAGTACTTCGCGGCGTACAACGATCGCGACATGGCCGCGGTTGCGAAGACGCTGCATTTTCCCTATGCCACGTATGAAGGCACGGAGCCGCTGATCTACAAGACCGAGCGCGACTTCCTCAATAATCCTCCGCCCTCCATTCACGAGAGTACCGGGTCTGACAGCCAGCTTCGTCCCGGCACGTATGACATCATAGACGTTCTCCAAGTCCAGACGTTCAATCCCGTGAACGTTGGCCTCGAACTGTGCTACTCGCGTTATCGCGCCGACGGGTATCGGATCGGAATCAATCAAGGTATCTACGCCATCACCAACAATGATGGCAAGTGGGGTATCCAGCTCAGCTCGATCATTTTCACGCCCACGGAGTACATGGGCCAAAAGTATAACGATGCCGAGGAGGCTATGCTGCGGCAAGGACGAACCGGCATGGCGGCGTTCGGCGATCACGACTACGATCTGCTGACGAACCTCGGCTGGGGCGCAGGAGCCGGCAATCGGCGACGCGCTCAGAAGACCGCGAGCATCGCGGGCGCACCAGGCGCGACCACGTTCTTCCTTTCTGGCTGGGCGGGCAAGCCGGTGGAGCCGTACAACTCGAAAGGGCGAAAGAGCCGGCTCGTTGTCTCCGGCGTTCCGGACGCTGCCGAGATCAACGCACTGTCGGCCGAACACGATGCGATCGCCGATTATGAGCGTGGCCTTGGCAAAACCAACATCGTCCGTGCCGATGGAAAGCCAGGCTGGTTTTTCGCGATGGCCGGCGGCGGAGTCGGGCATTACGGTTACACGATGCACTTGAATGATTCGCGCGTGCTGCACGCCGGACCAGAGAAGGCGCACTCCATCGGCGGATACATTCGCTATACGAAAGACAATGTGTTTATTTCCGAGACCCGCAGCTTGAGCATCACGGTTTATGACAAGCGTGCTCAGGTCTGGGTTGGCTCGGGTGGCATGGGACAGTCGATGCGGCGCGACCGCTCGAACGACGAGCTCTGAGGTGAGGCCATGAGCGCGGATCAGAAGAACCGGCAATCGAACCGGCGCGCATTTCTCGGAAGCGCGACGGCGGGAGTATTCGGTGCGGCGGCCATCGTGCCCGCGCTCGCGCAGCGGCAAGGTCCTATCGAAGGACAGACGCGCGACGCATTGCGGCGCGACATGATGACTGCGATCGAAGAAGATGTTAAGCACGATCTTGAAGTGCGCGCCAAGGCAATCGAGGAGGTTCCTGAGCCGAAGAACATCCGGCCGGGAGGCATGCTCGACGCGCGCTTCCCGGTCTACTACAAAACCTCGGTCCCGGAGGCGATGCGGCTGCTGACCGACTACTTCGCGGCTTTCAACGATCGCGACCTCAATGCGGTTGCGCGCGCCTTGCACTTCCCCTATGCCACGTACGAGGGCACCGAGCCGCTGATCTTTAAAACGGCCGAAGAATTTTTCCGGAACCCGCCGCCGTCCATCCATGAGAGCGGTGGCCCCGACAGTCAGCTCCGGCCGGGAACATACGACATCATGGATGTTTTGCAGCTTCAGACGTTCAATCCGGTCAATGTCGGACTGGAGCTGTGCTATACGCGCTATCGCGCCGATGGCTACCGGATCGGAATCAATCAGGGTATTTACGCCATCACCAACAACGACGGTAAGTGGGGAATCCAGCTTAGTTCCGTAATCTTCACACCAACCGAGTACATCGGCATCCAGTATCGCGACGCCGTGGAAGCTCATTTGCGCCAAGGCCGCAGCTCGATGGCGGCGTTCGGCGATCACGATTACGACATTCTCACTGGGCGCCGCGGTGGTCCCAATGACGCGCCGGGGGGAGGTCGCGGACGAGGAGGACGTGGCGGAGGAGCGAACGCTCGGAAGTCGGCCAGCATCACCGGCGCTCCTGGCGCGACGAGTTTCTTCCTCTCCGCATGGGCCGGAAAACCGATGGAGCCTTACAATTCCAAAGGCCGCAAGAGCAGGTTGGCCGTAACAGGAACGGGAGTCGACCCCGAGATCAATCAGCTTTCGGCCAGTAACTACGAGATCGCACAACTCGATCGAGCCATTCAACCCAGCAATATCGTAACCAGCAAGGGCCAGCCGGGATGGTTTTATGCGATGGCGGGAGGCGGCATCGGGCACTACGGCTACACCAACACGCTCGATGACTCCAAGGTTCTGCACGCCGGGCCAGAAAAGGCGCATGCACTCGGCGGATACATCCGCTATACACCAGACAACGTTTTCATCTCGGAAACACGCAGCCTGGGCATCATGATCTACGACAAACGCACCGGTGTCTGGGGCGGGGGTGGCGGTCTCGGACAGTCCATCCGGCGCGATCGCACCAACGATCCGGAATCCTAGGTCCGGGACGCAGGACAAAACTTTAACGAACAGTTATCAAAGAAATACGGTTTGATCATTGATTGCCAAAAAAAAGTGGCTCATGATATTGAAAGCAGACGCTCGAGCTGCTTGGGTTGTGTCTACACGACGAAAGGAGCGGATCAAGTGAATTCGAATTTCCGAAAAGGACTGACGCGCTGCGTTCAACTGGGAGGAGCAGCGGCTGGTTTGCTGGCTTTGAGTTGGGTCTCGTCAGCCGCCGAACCAGGGACCACAACGTCGGCGGCGCCGGCCAATCAGGTGACCTTCGCCAAAGACATTGCCCCGATCTTTCAAGCCAAGTGCGAGGAGTGTCATCGCAAGGGAACCGCGGCGCCCATGTCGCTGGTGACTTACGAAGAAGTGCGCCCGTGGGCGCGCTCCATCAAAGAGCGCGTCGTCCGCCGCAACATGCCGCCTTGGCACATCGACAAGAGTGTCGGCATCCAAAGTTTCGAAAATGACCGCTCCCTGACCGACGAGCAGATCGACACTATCACCCGCTGGGTCGACTCCGGTGCGCCGCTCGGCAACCCCAAGGATCTACCCGCCGCCAAGCAGTGGCCCGACGGTAACGACTGGCAGCTTGCCAAGCAGTTCGGCCAGCCCGAAGTAGTGATCAAGTCTGTTCCGTACACAATGCCGGCGCACGGCCAGGACGTGTGGTGGAAGCCGCTGAACGTCATCCCGGTTGATCAGGAGCGCTGGGTGCGCGCGGTCGAGATTCGGCCTGGAACGCTTGAAGGCCGTAAGATCACGCACCACGCCGTGGCTTCCCTGCGGCAAGAAGACGCTCCCGCCGCGGACGACGACGGAATGCCCAACCCTGGCGGCATCCTGATGGAGTGGGCCATCGGAAAGAACTACGACACTTACCGCGAGAACAGCGGCAAGCTGGTGAAGCCGGGCGATCAGATTGTCTGGGACATCCACCTGCACTCGGTCGGCGAACAGATTCGCGATAACGTCGAATTGGCGCTTTATCTCTATCCCAAGGATCAAACCCCGAAGTACAAGACGGTACTGACAAACTTCGGCGCCAATCCGCGTGGCTCCCGCGGTCTCGACATCCGCCCGAACTCGATCGCGGTCTCCCAGGCCTACCATGTCCTGAAAGCCCCGGCACGAATCGAGAATTTCCAGCCGCATATGCATCTGCGCGGCAAGGCGATGTCGATGGAAGCGATCCTTCCTGACGGCACAACGCAAATACTGAGCTTCGTCGACAAGTTCAATTTCAACTGGATGATCAATTACATCTATACTGACGACGCGGCTCCGGTTCTACCCAAGGGCACCATCATCCACATCACTGCCTGGCACGACAATACAGTGAACAACCCGAATAACCCGGATCCGAATCAGTGGGTCGGGCAGGGCGATCGAACCGTGGATGAGATGGCTCATGCGTGGGTAAACGTGACCTATATCAGCGAAGATGACTACAAAGAGTGGGCGGCGAAGCATAAGCCGAAGAAAGCGGCGCCAACCGCCTCACTCGTTCCCGGATTGACCCCAACCGCGAACTGAATGGATCCGTTGAAGTCCGCCATCGTCGTTATTGGAATCGCGCTCGGAGGCTGCGCCCTGTTATTGCCCGGTCAGCCTCCGACCGAGCTTCCCACCGCGCCACTCGAAAATGCCGGTCAGGATGTAACCGGCGCCTTCGAGGGCTGGTTTAAGAACTCCGACGGCACTATCAGCCTGCTGGTCGGATATTTCAATCGAAACATGAAACAGGAGCTCGACATTCCGGTCGGGCCCAACAATCACATCGATCCCGGCGGGCCCGACCAAGGCCAGCCGACCCATTTTCTGCCGCGCAGACAGTGGGGCGTGTTCGCAATCACCGTTCCCAAGGATTTCGGCGAGAAGAAGCTCACCTGGACGATTGTGACCAACGGCCGTTCCGACACGATCCCGCTCAGCTTGAATCCGCTTTGGGAAATCTCTCCATTCAAAGAAGAGAGCATGAATAATACGCCGCCATATGTGGCGTTCGATCCCAATGGCCCTTTTCAGAGCGGCCCGCGTCCGCTGATGAGAACCGCCACGGTCACAATGCCGGATCCGCTCGCGTTGTCGGTATGGGCCTCTGACGACGCGAAGGTTCTCGAGGGAGCGAAGAAGCCGCCGGTCGGACCGCCGTTGTCGCTCACCTGGTGCATGCTGCGCGGGCCGGGCAAGGTCACCTTCTCCAAAGATAAGCCCACGCTCGAAAAGGAAGAATTCAAGGCGCCGGGCGATCCAAAAGTCCAGGGCAAGGCCACCACGACGGCGACGTTCAGCACTCCTGGGGAATACCTCCTACGCGTTGTTGCAAACGATTGGTCGGGCGATGGAGGCCGCGGCTTCCAGTGCTGCTGGACCAACGCATTGGTGAAAGTTTCTGTGAAACCGGCGCCCGCTGCTGCTAAATAACGAAGGAGACGTTCATGCTGAACCGCGTTTTTGTTCTGCTTGCTTTTTCATCTGTCGCTCTGCTGGCCGCTGATGAGGGCTCCTATCCTCCCGCGGTGTATAAAAGCGCTTCCGAGCTGATGGCTGCCTTGGCCAAAAGCGAGGCTTCGCGGCCGGATCAAGCGTCGTCTCCGGTTTCCAATCAGGATCACTACCGGATCAATGTTGTGAAACGAACCAGTCCGGGAGTGGCGATGGCGCACCTCACAGGTCCGGCAAAAGGGACCGAGGTGCACTACATCATCGACGGATCAGCCACGGTTGTGACGGGCGGAACGTTGATCCGGCCTCCGGCCGCTGCCACGAAGGGCGCCGCAACCAAAGGCGCACCGATGGGAAGGATCGACGGCGGCGAAACCAGGCATGTTAGCAAAGGCGATGTCATCGTGATTCCTGCCGGGACACCGCATTGGTACAAAGAGGTCCAGGGCTCGGTCACGTACCTCGAGGTCCGATTCGACGTAGAGCTCAATAAATAACCCGCAGGCGGTTCGCTCCCGCACGTGGCGCCCGCCCGCTTTCCTCAACGAGGCGTCGCGGGCCCCGGGACAAACTTTCGGAAAAACAGGGGTCAACGTGAACGCGGCGATGGGTTGGTGGTAGTACGCGCTCCGTGGCGCAAAACAAAAGATTATCGAAGAATTACTTTTTGATCATTGACGACAGTCGGGTGTTGCCTTACGATTGCCTAATAGTTCTCGCATAGCGAGTGAAGGAATTGGGGGTCCAAGTGATGACTTCAAAGAAGCAGTTCTTAGTAGCCTGTGCGCTATTCCTAACGGGCGCGAATAGGATGATACAAGCGCAAACCGGCGGTACCGGCGCATTGACGGTCAACGTGACCGATCCGACCGGCGCGGTGATCGTAGGCGCCGCCGTCCGTGTCGCAAACGCTGCTGGCTTGACGCGCTCGGAGACCACCGGCTCGAACGGCAGCTACACCTTCACGCTGCTACCGCCGGGGAGCTATACCGTCAGCATCTCGGCGACCGGGTTTGCGTCCACTGAAGTCTCTGCGGTGACCGTTAACGTCACCGAAACCCACGTCTTGAACCAGCAGCTCGCTGTCGGCGCGCAGCAACAACAGGTGACCGTTCAAACCGAAATACAAACGGTGCAAACGGAAAACTCGACGCTCGGCGACGTCGTCGGAAATCGCGCCATCAACGATCTTCCGCTGGTGACACGCAACTTCACGCAGATCATGACGCTGTCGCCGGGCGTGAATGCCAGCGTCGTGAACGCCGGCGCTTTGGGACGCGGTTTCGTTTCGCTCTACACGAATGGGCAAAACGACATCAGCAACACTTACCAGATGGACGGCGTGACAGTGAACAATTTCGGCGGCGGAAGCGCGGACGGAAGCGCGTTCTTCGGCCAGATCGCTACGCCGAGCCCGGACGCGCTGCAAGAGTTCAAGGTTCAGACCGCGCAATATGACGCGAGCTTCGGACGCAACGCCGGCGCGCAGGTGAATCTCGTGACGCGCTCTGGCACTAATGGTTTCCACGGGAGTGCGTTCGAATTCTTTCGCAACGAGGATCTGAACGCCAACGATTTCTTCCGCAACCGTAGCGGCCTGGGACGAGGCATTTTGCGACAGAACCAATTCGGCGGCACTTTTGGCGGGCGCATCATCCGCGACAAGTTGTTCTTCTTCGCTTCATACCAGGGAACCAAACAGTTGAATGGCGTTGCTGCCGATGGCTCGGCGACAGTAAACCTTCCTTCGCAGCTTACCGACAATCGTACGGCCGCTGCGCTCGGGGCGGCATTCTGTCCGCAAAACAATCCGGTCGTCAGCACGCTGACGTTCGCCGGTGGCGCCCAGGTGGCTTGCGACGGGTCCAACATCAATCCGGTCGCGCTCAAAATCCTGAACTTCAAACTGGCGGGCGGAGGATACGCGATCCCGAGCCCGCAACAAATTCTGAACGGCGCAACTAGCAGGGCCGTGGGCTTCTCCGCGTTCAGCATTCCCGCTACGTTCAGCGAGAACCAAGAGCTTGCCAACATCGACTATGCGATCAATGCCAAGAATACGCTCTCGTTGAAGGGCCAGTACGCGCTCGCCCCCACTGTATCTCAATTTCGAGGCGCTCAACCGCCCGGCGCCGGCGCGGTTTCGCTGTCGGGAACGCAACTGGAGACTGCCAAGCTGACATCGCTCGTCACCAATTCGCTCGTAAACGAAGCGCGCTTCTCGCTCTTCTATCTGCGTGCGTCGCTCAACACCGTCGATCAAATCACGCCCTCGGCTATTGGCTTGACACCCATTTCTCCGTCCTTTAACGTCATGCCGGTGATCACGATTGCCGGGCTCTTTTCGTTCGGCGGAGGTTCCACCGACGGTTCGCGCGCGCCACAGCAGACTTACGAATATTCCGACCAGATTTCCTGGACGCACGGGCGTCATACGATCCGTGCCGGCTACAACTATCAGCGCGTCGACTACAACATCGATGTCACCGGAATCGGCCGGGGCACACTGACCTTCAACACGATCTCGGACTTCCTGCTCGGGATGAGCGCCGCCCAGAACGGCAGTCCCACCGGTCTCAGCAACATTCAATCTTCCACTGGAACCTCGCTCCCCGATGGCGGCAGTTTCAATCGCATGCGCGCCAACCAAATGAGCTCGTTCGTGCAAGATGATTTCAAGCTCAGCCAGAGGCTCACGCTCAATCTCGGGTTGCGTTGGGAGTACGACGGCACCGGATATGACGTCAAGACCGACAACGGCGGCGGAAATGCGAGCTGGGCCCTCGATAAGACCGTGCCCGTCCCGCCTGCCGCGGGTACCTACGTCGGCTTCACTGTCGCCAATAACTTCTCTGGAACTGTTCCCGACGGCGTGTTCCGGCGCCCGTTGAATCTTCTTACTACCGGACACGCCCCGTTCCATGATTTCGCGCCGCGATTCGGTTTCGCGTGGCAGCCTTTCAGCAACAACGGAAAGCTGGTAGTTCGCGGAGGATTTGGTTCCTTCTACCAAGTTGCCCAAGGCAACATCTACCTGCTGGAGCTGAACAACAACCCGCCGATTGCGGCAAAGTTCAGCCGCGCGGGCGCGGTCAACGGCGCGGCGACTTTTGCGAATCCCTACAACCCCGCCGTGACGCGCGGATTCTTCCCCAGCTTTCTCCGCACCACCACCTCGGCGCTCGCGCAGCAAGGGCTCGACCCCAACCTGCTAACGCCGCTCACGTTCGACTACAACCTCAACATTCAGTACGCTCTCACCGGCTCCACCGTTTTGGAAGTGGGCTACGTCGGCACGCGCGGCCAGCACATTATTACCGGCACCGACCTGAACACGCCCCAGATTGCCACAGCTTCTAATCCAGTGAATTGCTCCAATCCATCCGGCTGCATCACCACAAACACTTCAGCGAACGCAGCGCAGCGCGTTCCCGTTCTCGGCATCGGACCGAACGCGTTTTCCTACGGCTCCAATGTCGGCGACTCTGAATACAACGCTCTTCAGGTCTCACTGCGCAGGCGCTTTTCACATGGATTCCAGGCGCAAGCCTCCTACACATTCGGCCATACCATGACCGATATTAGCGGAACGAACTTCGTCGGTGGCTATTCGGGAACGGTGCTCAGCAATGATCTGTTGAATCGCGCGCAGATGCACGGTCTCGCTGATTACGATCGCGCTCAGCGCCTGGTCGTCAATTATTCCTATTCGCTTCCAAGCTTCCACGACGGACACGGCATCGCAGGACGCGCACTTTCCGACTGGGGCGTTTCGGGCGTAACTGTCGCGCAGACCGGTCAGGGCATGACGCTGACCGATCCGAACGGCGGTGGTATCTACGGCTTCGCGGGCGCCACCTCGCGCGCGCAGATGTGCCCGGGATATACTTACGCTCAGCTTGTGAACCCAGGAGGCGTCGAAGCAAATCTGAACGGCTATTTCAGTCTCAATGCCGTCGCCGATACTCTGGTCACTGGTGCGACCGCTGCCGCGAAAGCCTCCTGCCCGTTCCCGGTTGTCGGCGTGGTTAACGGCGCCGGCGGTGCAACCGGCTTCGGGAACACTGGCCGCAACATATTAATAGGACCAGGGCAATTCAACTGGGATGTTTCCATCACCAAGAACTTCAAAATCCTGGAGAAGTCGAACCTCCAGTTCCGGACCGACTTCTTTAATGCCTTCAATCACCCACAGTTCGCCAATCCGGGGACTGTTGTAAACTCGGGCGGCTTCGGCCAGATCACCAGCACCACGGTCGCGCCGAGAATCGTTCAATTCGCCTTACGTTATGCGTTCTGACCTGTTTCGCATCACTATCCTGATTTCTTGCGCCACGACGTCGCTGCTTGCACAGTCGGGTGCGAAGAATGGCGAGTGGCGCACCTACGGGGGCGACCTCGGCAGCACCCGCTACTCGTCGCTTGATCAGATCAACGCCGGCAATTTCAAGAACCTCGAAGTTGCCTGGCGGTTCAAGACCGATAGTCTCGGGCCACGGCCGGAGTACAACTTCCAGTCCACACCCTTAATGGCGAACGGCGTCATCTATACCACCGCCGGCACTCGCCGCGACGTGGTGGCACTGGATGCGGCGACCGGCGAGATGCTTTGGATGCACAGCGAGAACGAAGGAAAACGAGCCGAGCTCTCGCCTCGCAAACTATCTGGCCGCGGATTGGCTTATTGGACCGACGGCCGCGATGCCCGCATCTACTACGTCACGATTGGCTACCGTTTGGTTGCGCTCGACGCGAAGACAGGCGTGCCGGTGGCCGGCTTTGGGCAGAGCGGCATCGTCGACTTGCGTCAGGAAGACGATCAGGAGATGGATCCAGTGACGGCTGACATCGGCTATCACGCCGCGCCCGTCGTCGCCCGCAACATTGTTATCGTCGGCGCCGCGCATTCGCCGGGCGGCAATCCGAAAAGCCGCAAGAACGTGAAGGGATTCGTCCGCGGTTATGATGCTCATACAGGCAAACGCGTCTGGATCTTCCACACCATCCCCATGGCGGGTGAGTATGGGCTCGACACATGGCAGAACGACTCCTGGTCCTACACCGGAAATACGGGCGTCTGGGGACAGATCACCGTCGATGAAGAAGCGGGAGTTGTCTACCTGCCCGTCGAGACACCGACCGGCGATTTCTACGGCGGCCATCGCCCCGGCAACGGGCTGTTCGGTGAAACGCTCGTGGCTCTCGACCTGAACACCGGCAAGCGTCTCTGGCACTATCAATTCATCCATCACGGAATCTGGGACTGGGACATTCCTTGCGCGCCGATTCTCACTGATGTCACTGTCAACGGAAGACGAATCAAAGCCATCTCGCAACCCACTAAACAGGCCTGGATTTACGCGTTCGACCGTACCAACGGACAACCGATCTGGCCGATTGAAGAAAAGCCCGTTCCTCAATCCGACGTGCCGGGCGAAAAAACCAGCGCCACCCAACCGTTTCCGAGCAAGCCGCCTGCGTTCGATCGCCAGGGCGTTTCGACGGACGACCTGATCGACTTCACGCCGGAATTGCACAAGGCCGCGCTCGACTTGGTTACGCACTATAAGCTCGGGCCGATCTTTACACCCGCGGTTGTGAGTAGGCTGGAAGGCCCGCTCGCGACCTTGATGCTTCCCTCGGCCACGGGCGGCGGAAACTGGCAAGGCGGATCGTTCGACCCGGACACCGGATTTCTGTACATTTTTTCGAACACCAACATCACGCAGCTCGGCCTTGTGAGATCCGATGGATCTAGGTCGGACATGGATTACATCTCAGGCCGTGCTCGGCCCGCCAACGCCAATCCTGGACGTGGAGGCCGCGGCGGGACCGGCGCTGCGGCTGGCCGCGGGGGTGGAGACGAAGGCGAAGGTGAGGGCGGAGGCGGACTCACGGTACAAGGGCTTCCGATCGTCAAACCGCCCTACGGACGCATCACCGCCATCGACATGAACAAGGGCGAAATCGTTTGGCAGATCGCCCACGGAGAAACTCCCGATAACATCAAAAACAATCCCGCGCTGAAGGGTCTCACTATTCCGAGAACCGGGCGCCCCGGACGCATCGGAACACTCGTCACGAAAACGCTCGTGATCGCCGGCGAAGGCGGATTCTTCACCACGCCTTCAGGAACTCGCGGCGCCATGTTGCGCGCGTATGACAAGGCTACCGGTCAAGAAGTCGGCGCTGTTTACATACCCGCTCCCCAAACCGGATCCCCGATGACCTACATGCTGAACGGCAAGCAATACATTGTGGTCGCCATAGCCGGCGGCTCCTATAGCGGCGAATTGGTTGCGTTTCGGCTCGGCTCGTAAGTCTGAGTTTCAAGCTTTCAGAGTGTCGTTGGAACGGTCGTGCGGCGTGGTGTAGGCGAGCGTGCCGGCGCGGCCCCAGTGACCTTTCTTATATGTGATCACGGAGAGGTCGGTGTTGTAGCTGCACTCCTCGCCCGCGGTGTTGAATCGAATCGCGCCTGAGAACATGTGCGCTTTGTCGAAAGTCGCGTGGATCACGCGCGTCTCGGGCAGCACGCCGTAGACCCATCCCCAATTGCCAACACCCGCCTTCGGGAAGAGGGCGCGATAGCCCGCGTAGTCGGAGATCGGATCCGCGCTCGGCCGAGGGCGGTTTTCGGAGGTCACTTGAGTCACGCGCAATCGCGTCTTGATGCCCTTAAGCTTGAATTGTTCCATCGCCCGGCCGTCCGGTCCGAGGGTCCAAGGCTGCCCGCCAGTGTTTG